>Ga0099364_10004795_pt1 | contig 20397 bp, 7 predicted proteins | sample TergutTh196P3_FD_73070 | JGI IMG/M metagenome (GOLD analysis project Ga0099364, IMG submission 73070) | Microcerotermes parvus P3 segment gut microbial communities from Pointe-Noire, Republic of the Congo - Th196 P3 | ecosystem: Host-associated > Arthropoda: Insects > Digestive system > Gut ... | reverse complement strand
GAGCCCGAAGTGAGAGCAAAGTATTTCTTTCCCGGAATGTTTGTCCTCGCAGAAGGTACGATGATGGTAGAAACGCCGCGAATTAGGATAGCAAGCGCACCGCAGTTGATTAACGTTCCCGCAAACCGCGAAGCGTCATTCCTCATAGCCCTCGAAAACGAAAGCGAAACAGGCGACGACAGTTGGTTTGAGATTATTGTTGACGAAGCAACAAACCCACACGGCGCCGAACTCAAAATTGACGGAGGTTTCATAGGAAACGGAAGAATGTTTCTCGTGCGAGCAGGCGAAACACTCAACAAGACAGTAACAGTGGGCATAGGTCCCAGCGAGTACGACTATCGCGACATAGGCATTATTATTCGTTCTCTTTGTCAGAACGACCCCACATCTTATTTTGGCGCTGTAGCGGACACCGCGTGGCTGTCGGTAGAATTTGTGCCGCCCGTCACAAACGTGGCAATAACACAACCGCGTCAAAACTGGATTATGAACGCCGAAAACGCAACAGGCGCGCTAATGGAAATAAACATCAGCGATTTCGACGTCAATTTCCCCAACTTTGGATACATACAGTTAGAGTATCGCGCAGCAGCGTCGCCCGTATGGAACACAATTGTAACCTTCTATCCCGCTCATCTTTACGACAATGCGCAGGGGGTGAAGGAAAACATCGGCGCTAACGCAAATATAGTTTATCATTGGGACACATCATTTATTCCCGACGGAGCCTACGAACTCCGAGCAACAGCAGCATCGGTAAACATAGACGGCTCTAACAACATCATCGGACAGTTATCAACCTTCGTAACCGAAGCCGTAGAAGGATATAAGGACTTGACGCGTCCCACATCGCTCGGAGCGCCCTCACCATCAAACGGCATACTTGGCGCAGGTACAGAACTCTCAATAACCTTCAACGAAGACATTCAAACCGGTATGCTTACGCAAAACAATTTCAGCATATCAGGAGTGCTCAACGCACAGCAGATAGCAGAGCCTTCTGTTGGCATTGCCCTTTCGGGAACGAATTATGCGCAAACCGAACTGCCAATATTTACTTCCGGCTCGTTTTCCGTTGAAACATGGTTTAAGCGACAGCCAAACACTGCCGGCGCCTTGTTCTCATACGGCGGTCTATCACTCGGATTTAACGCCGAAGGAAACGCCGTAGTAACAATAGCCGACGAAACATTGACTTCCGTTGAGGCTATAGCCAACGACGAAACGTGGAAATACGTCGCCATGAGTTACGACCGCGACGCAAACACAGTGTCAGTATTTGCAGCCGACGGCGACGCAAGCCGCGTTATGCTCGCCGACAGACAATTGACTGCAGAGCCCCAAACGCAAGGCAGACTGACAGCAGGTGCAAACGCCGAACTTAACAACGGCTTCACTGGAGCAATGTCGCAACTGCATTTCTACGGTGTCAAGCGTTCGCAAGCAGACGTGGCAGCAACACAAAGCCTCACTAAATCGGGCAGCGAACCCGGACTGACAGGCATAGCCTCGCCGGTAATTTTCGACGTGCTTGACGAAGAGGTGCAAACCATTGCCCTGCGACGCGGCTGGAACTGGATTTCAACAAACGTAACCAACGACGCCCCAAGCATCTTCACCCAGATGAAATCATCGCTTGGAACGGCTGGCGAACTCATCAAAGACCGCGACGCCTTTGTGCAGCAACCCGGCTGGCTCGGCTCGCTGACAGCAATAACCGAAACGAGCATGTATCTCGTCAACGTGAACGCCGACCAGTCGATGATGCTCTCGGGCAAATCAGCCGACCCCGCCACCACCTCGCTAACCATTGGCAGCCAGTGGAACTGGATAGGCTACCTGCCGCCCTTCACCCTGACCCTCGACCACGCCCTTGCGGGAACAAACCCCCAAGCCGGCGACCAGATAAAGGGACAGACCGACTTTGCAGTATGGACAGGCGCCTCATGGATAGGCAGTCTACGCTACATGGAACCCGGCAAGGGCTACATGTATTATTCCACAACAGCCACGCAGCGCACGTTCAACTACCCCTCCGACATTTCATTGGCGGTAACGGGCAGTATTTCGCGCAGTTCAACGCAGCAACACTGGAACGTAGCCAACGTGTCTCAATATCCGGGCAACATGACGATGGTAGCCGTAGTTGAAAACGCCGGCGAAGAGGTCAAAAGCGACCAGATAGAGATAGCCGCCTTCAGCGGACAGCAAGTACGCGGCGCCACGATGCTCAAGTTCGAGCCCACGCTCAACCGCTACATAGGCTACCTCACCATCCACGGCGAAGGCGCTGAAAGCATAACCCTCCGCGTCTACGACCACGCCAACGACGCCGAGCACACGCCAACCAACGCCCCCATAGCCTACGCCACCGACGCAAGGCACGGCACCCCCGCCGCTCCCTACCGAATAACCTTCGGCACAGACAACGGCAACGGAGGCGGCTTATTAAGCAACACCCCCGAACTAACCGCCCCCGAAGCGCAAGTAACCATCTACCCCAACCCCGTCAACGACCGCCTCTACATAGACCGCCCATGGGAAACCATTGACATAGTAGAGATATACGACGCCGGCGGCAGATTAGTACTCAAGCAAAGCGCCTTCAACGAAGCAGCAATAGAAGTATCTACCCTCCCAGCAGGAGTGTATTTCTTGAATATGAAAAGAGGGGAAGATGTTGTGGTGAAGAGGTTTGTGAAGGAGTAGATATTAGAGTTTAGAGTTTAGAGTTTAGTTGTTAGAGTTTAATCTGATAACTAAACTCTAAACTCTAATAACTAAAAAAAGTTTAATCTAATAACTAAACTCTAATAACTAATAACTAAACTCTAATAACTAAAAAAAATCGAACTTGTAATGAGTTCGATTTTTTTTTGCGATTTTTTTTTGTTCAAATCAATACCTTACCTTGTTTCTTTGGTTGAACTCCATACGTAACATCCATCCGCCCCATCCATCAACCTAACCCCTAATCATCCACCAACCATATTGTAAATACCACCCACAAAGGCGATTCAGGCGCAATTCAAAATCCCAAGTTGTCCCAAAATAAAAAAATCAACCTTCAATCATTTTTATTTTTACTTATCAAAAAACATATATCTTTGTCGTTCAATACTTTATATCTATATTTATATATCTTTATTTTGTTCCTTATTTGTACCATAACCACTGTATACATCACATATTCAATTATATAAAGTTTGTAAATGCAAAATTAGTAATAATTTTTGAAAAACAAGAAAAAACTAAAAAAAAACTAAAAAAAATAGTTGCGAAACTAAAAATTATAGTTATCTTTGCGCCCTGAAATATTTTCAATTTTTGTTCTTAATTTTCAATTTTAAATTTTCAATTAATTATGCGTCTTACCGCCAAAGAAGAAGAAATTATGTCCTTTTTTTGGGACAGGGGACCTCTGTTTGTCAAGCAGATACACGAGAGTTATCCCGAGCCGCGTCCGCACTACAATACACTTTCGACTATTGTACGCGGATTAGAAGAGAAAAGATTTGTGGGATACACCGCCTATGGCAATACCCATCAGTACCATGCGTTGGTAACCAATGAAGAATACCGCCGTAACACACTAAAAAATGTGGTTGTACGGTATTTCGACAATTCCTATCGTCGGGCAGTGTCTGCCTTGATAGAAGAAGAAGCGCTTTCAATCGACGAATTGAAGACGCTAATACACAGTGTTGAACATCAAAAGCCAAAAAAATGAATACATTAATAATATATGTTGTGCAGTCGGCTTTATTTTTGAGCCTGTTCTACGGTCTGTACCTGCTTTTGCTGCGCCACGAAGCATTTTTTCGCTTCAATCGCAGTGTATTGCTTGTCATCATGGCAGCGTCTATGATACTTCCGACAGTTCGCATACCTGTAGCCGAACCGGCATTAATACAGGCGCCGATGATGCAGTTGCATAAAATATTTATGCCCGAAGAACCGTTGCAAACAATAGTTCCGTCAGAAATCGCTAGATTGGAAATGCAAACAATTACAACATCTGAAATACCGACAACAGCAATTCCTGAAATATTGGCAATTGCAACGCAACGCCTGACGACTGTAAACATTATTTCGATGGCGTATTTTGCCGGATTTTTTGTAAGTTTGATATTTGCTTTAGTTTCTATGTTCAGCGTTGCGCGTATCATCGCCACTGCGCGTCCGGTAATGTTTGGACAACGGCGGATAATGGTTTCGCCGAGAAATATCAGTTCGTTTACCTTTGCGGGATGGATAGTTATTTCGGAAATGGACTATGAGCGTTTTGCCTCCGAAATAGTTACCCACGAAACGATACATCTGCGCAGCGGTCACTTCGGCGACCTGTGTCTTGTAAACGCGCTCGCTGTTATTCAATGGTTTAACCCGTTAGTTTGGCTCTTGCGGCGTGAGTTAAAAGCTCTGCACGAATACGAAGCCGACCGCCAAACCCTCACTCAAGGAATTAATGCAACCCGTTATAAATTATTATTAATCGAAAAAACCGTTGGCGCAAGTCGTTACTCTGTTGCAAACGGTTTTGCACAAAAAAAAATTAAAAATAGAATAGACATGATGAACAAAAAAAATCGTAACTTGAGAGCGCGGTGGAGGGTTCTGCTTTTAATACCGCCGGCAGCGCTTATGACGTTTGCCTGTGCCCGTCCCCGTCCAGAAATAAATCCGGCAAACGAACAAATTTCGACAGTTATTGGCAATAAAATCTTACACGTAGAAATGAGTTCAAGAAGAACTGTTTTGCGCGGAGCAACATGGGAAGATGTGGAGGAGCTTTTGAACTCCGTAAGAGCAACTGCTGAAAATATCAAGCAACAAGCGCAACAGACGACAGTTGAAGGCGACATATCTAATAAAGAAGATGCCCGTGTTGTCCGAGACATCGCTGTTTCCACGCCCAATGTATACGTTGCAGGCTATGTATCTGTTGGGATAGGAGAATTAGAATTAAGACAGGTTGTGTCTCCATTTACAGGTCTTGATACTACGTTGATGCTTCATTCTGAACATAAGCAATATGCAGTGCTTTGGAAAAATGGCGTAGTTCAACAACTTTCGGACGGAACTAAAAATGAGAGTGCGCACAGCGTTTTCGTTTCAGGCAACGATGTTTATGTTGCGGGAAGTGAACAAGTATCTAACAATACTTATTTTGGAAAAATTTGGTTAAACGGCATCGTGCAAACTACCTTGACTGAGAGTTCGCAATGGTATACACGTTTTTCTATTTTAGTGAATGACGATAATGTTTATCTCACAGGAAAAGACGTAAGAAGCGCTAAAATTTGGAAAAACGGCGGAAGCACAGGGAGCACAACAAACAACGCTCTAAATGTCTTTGTTTCGGGCGACAAAGTCTACCATGCAGGAACGGAAGAAAACGAAGCTAAACTGTGGAAGGATGGAGTAGAACAAAAGCTTGCCTTAGAAGGAATTGTTGGAACAATACTAAATTCAGAGGCATTTTCAGTTTTTGTAGAATAAATGTTTTTTATTTGGATAGATGGAAAAAATATACCGGTAACTGTCGGTCAAGGCGCATTTTCTAACGGAAGGATTAACATTAATTTTTGCTAAATTTTGGCAGTTACTAACATTTTATATACTTTTGTATTTATAAAAATAACTTTTTATGGCTGATACAAATTTTGTAGACTATGTAAAAATTTTTTGTCGCTCCGGAAATGGAGGAGCCGGCTCGGCGCATTTTCATCGCGACCGTTTCACTATCAAGGGCGGACCCGATGGCGGCGACGGTGGGCGCGGCGGACATGTTATAGTTAGAGGTAACAGTCAGTTATGGACATTGATACATCTGAAATACCGCAGACACGTTTTTGCAAGTAATGGAGAAAATGGCGGCAGCGCCCTAAAAACAGGAGCCAACGGCAAAGACAACATAATTGAAGTGCCTCTTGGCACGGTTGCCCGCGATGCAGATACCGGCGTTGTTCTATTCGAAATTACCCAACACGAAGAAACACACATACTTGCAAAAGGGGGTAGAGGAGGTCTGGGTAACGACCATTTTAAATCGTCGGTAAACCGAACGCCCCGCTACGCACAGCCGGGAGAATCAGGCGAGGAAAGCTGGAAAATATTGGAACTTAAAATATTAGCCGATGTTGGATTAGTCGGATTTCCAAATGCGGGTAAATCAACACTGCTGTCGGTAATATCGGCTGCAAAGCCCGAAATTGCCGACTATCCGTTTACTACGCTCGTGCCAAATCTGGGAATGGTAAGGTATCGCGACGAACGTTCATTTGTTGTTGCCGATATACCGGGAATTATTGAAGGCGCTCATGCCGGAAAAGGTCTTGGAATTCGTTTTTTGAGGCACATAGAACGAAATTCGATGCTGCTGTTTGTCATTCCTGCTGATAGTAAAAACATTGAAAATGAGTACAATGTCCTTCTTAATGAATTGAAAGAGTATAATCCTGAACTGCTTGATAAAAAGCGGTTGATAGTTATAAGCAAATGCGATATGCTCGATGATGAATTAATAAAAGAAATGAAAGCTGAATTAACCGGACTGCCACAGCACGAATTTATTTCGTCTGTAGCTCAAACCGGATTAGAACGGATGAAAGACCGAATTTGGCAAATACTAAACTCTTAATCATAAATATTTGTGAAATACTTAATTGCAGGTTTGGGAAATATAGGCAGCGAATATGCAAACACGCGCCACAACATTGGTTTTATGATTCTTGACGAACTCGCAGCGCAAGAGAAAATAACATTTGTTGATAAACGTTATGGTTTTATAGCTAACTTCAAATATAAAGGACGTATCTTTTTGCTTTTAAAACCATCTACTTATATGAATTTAAGCGGCAAAGCTATAAACTATTGGTTACAGAAAGAAAATATTGAACCGGATAAACTTTTGACGCTTGTAGACGATATTGCTCTACCATTCGGAACGTTACGTCTGAAAGGAAAAGGAGGAGACGGCGGACACAACGGTCTAAAAAATATAATTGATATGCTTGGTACGCAAACGTATGCCCGATTGAGGTTTGGAGTGGGAAGCGATTTTTCACAAGGCAGGCAAATTGATTATGTTTTAGGCGAATGGACTGATGATGAGAAAAAAGTATTGCCCGACAGAATAAAAATAGCAATTGAGATGATAAAAAGTTTTGGAACAAACGGACTGGAACTGACAATGACCTTTTTTAACAATAAATAATTTTCAACCCATCATGGATTCAGTTAGAATAGACAAATTTTTATGGTCGGTAAGGCTCTTTAAGACACGGAGCATTGCCGCCGAAGAATGTGAGAAAAATCGCGTCTTAATTAATGATATAGAAGCAAAGCCTTCACGACATGTTAAAGCGGGAGATAAGCTGACTGTTAAGAAATTGCCGATAGTGCATACCTACGATATTATTAAATTGATTGACAAACGACAGTCGGCGCCATTGGTAAAGAACTATATATTGGAAACAACCCCTAACGAAGAATTTGAAAAAGCCGAAATGGCGCGTTTGACAGCATTTGTTAAGCGCGATAGAGGCGCCGGACGACCCACTAAGAAAGAACGTCGCGAGTTGAAGCATGTGTTTTGTCTGATAATGATGTTGTTTATGCCTTTTAGTGCAGATTTCAGCGATACTCTTGTAGCACAATCTTTGGCTAATGATACGCGGGCGTATATGGAAACCCTTCGTCAAACGCGCCAAGCCGACTTTGTTGTAGAGCAGCAATTGCTTGCTATTTCTACGGAGCGGCTCATTAGTCAACTTGAGCCGTTTTATTCCGACACATTGGCGCTGATTCGCCAAAAGGCTTATCATTTGACTTTTCTTAGCGGTACAGGTAGCGATTTGCATACCGAGCGAACAGTTGCCGTAGAACGTCTGTTCAATGGAAGCAATGACCCCGATGGAGGCATAATAAGGCAAACATTGAGATTTTTACAGCAATTTTCGAGTGAAGATTTCAATGATGATGTAAGAAAACTTATGAACGAAAAAATCAGCAATACGCGAATGTCGCACTACAAGGAACTTGTATTGCTTGCGGGGTTTGTTGGCGCTGGAGAAGACGAAATGAGAGAATTACTGCTTGATGCAGACCTGCCACAACGACATAGATGGAACATTTCATTGGCTTTAGCTCGGATGGGCGATGTGGCAAAAACGACCTACATAGTAAACACAGCAAAAAGATTGCCAATAAGCAACGATTTAGTGGAATACGTGCTCCCCGAACTGATATATACAAGACAAAAAGAGGCGATTGATTTTTGCATCGAACTGCTGTTTATTGACGAAAAAACCTGTAGTTCGCACAATCCGTATACTTCGGAAAAAATTAGTTGCGCTTGGTTAGTATTGCCGTTGCTGGCTTCAGTAATTGCCGACCTTCCGGTTACAATTGACATAGCGGGCGACATTGCCGGAGATTATCAACAAGCTTTGCGTGATTCGAGAAATTGGCTAATAGAAAATAGAGATTATGAAATATCGTATTAGCATAACGCTATTATTTTTTTTGCATCAAATTTGCATAGCGCAGTTTCAAGCCGGCATTTCGGTGTCCTTAGACCTAAAAAAAATTGAACAAATAGAGATTGAGGGCAACGAAAAGGTTGATGCTGCCTTCGCGGCAATGCAGATGGTACAACAAACAGGGAGTTACGTAAGTTCCATATCCGACTTGCTTGTCAGCGGGAGCATGCATTTTCCTGTGGGAATAAAAAAAGGCGACTACGAGTTAATTATTCAACGAATAAGCTACGACGATGACTCTGACAAGCTTTTTCTTCACGCCACTTGCGCTTTTAGGCTAACGGATAGCGGGCAAAGAATAGCATTTGAGGGGATTGCAGAAATACAAGGAGAGAACGGAATGGACACTCGCGGCGAACTTGTGCTGATAGCGCCGGTTAAAAGAAACATCGGTAACACGTCGGCAATAATTTTTCACGAAGGCAGTCGCGTCAGGTTTGGTTGCGAAGGTATTGAGGATTTTGCAATGAAACTAACGTGGTTGGTAACATCGCAACAGATTATCGCCGTTGACAACTTCGGGAATCCGGTAGATGAGCCAATAGCGGCGACTACAGATGCATATTTCGAGAATTTTGACAACTATTTGATTTCGCTTACAATAGACAGAGCGTTCATATTTAAGGGTATGAGCGATTTTTTATTCACTATCAGAGGAGCTACCTTAGACCAAAGCGATGTAGAAACGTCTGCTATGACAGTTTTTCCGGAAGGTTATTTATCGTCTCCCGACGAGCGCAATTTGTGGCGGGGAGTGTCTTTTGCCGATGCAAGCGTAAGTCTTCCCGTAGTCTTTAAATCGCCAACCGATGGTGGCAGAATAACGCTTTCGCTGAGAAACGCGTTGTTTGACCAAAACGGTTTTTCGGGCGATGCTACGGCGTCGGATATATTGAATAGCGCTCTTTTAGACCCTGCCCAATGGGATATTTCGGTCAGCGAATTTATACTCAGTTTTCTGAAAAATGAGCCGGTGGCAGTCGGTTTCGGAGGCGATATAAACATTCCCCCTTTCGGAGAAAATTCGCTTTTTCCGTATACGGCAGTTTACAATCATGCTGCGGAGGAATTTCAATTCAGAGTAAGTATAAGCGGGATATATGATTTTCCGATTTTGGCAAGCACGTTGACATTGCATGAAAGTTCAAGAGTGGAAGTTTCAATAAAAGATGGAGAACTATTTCCGGTTGTCGACGCTTCGGGAATTTTGAGCGTCAATGCGCCAATTAGTGAAAACAATGATGAACCCGTGTTTTCTGTTCCGGATATTCCTTTCCAAAACATGAGAATAAGTCGCGACGCTCCATATTTAAGCATTGGGCGCATTGGCGTGAGCGGTGATTTAAGAGTTCCGTTAATATACGGTTTTGAATTGATGATAAGCGACATACAGCCTTTTAGCAATAACGTTGCATGTGGGTTAACATTCACTACTTCAATATCGTTAAGCGACATTTTTAGCGGCAGCACAAAAATTTTACTACACGGTAATTACGAACAATGGAAATTTGACAAAGTTACGGTAGAACAGATAAATGTTGATTATCAGTCAAATGCTTTCAGTCTGTCGGGCGGGGTTTGGCTAATAGACAGCGATGCAATGTATGGCGATGGTTTTCGTGGCGAAATAACCTTGAAACTGTTAAATAAATTTCAATTTGATGCAGTAGGTGTTTTCGGGAAAAAGGATGATTTCCGTTATTTTCTTACCGATGCTTTTTTTGAAGTTCCACCTCCGGGACTTTCTGTTCCCCCGCTTGGCTTCTACGGTTTTGGCGGCGGTCTTTACAGGCGTATGCAGCAAAATACGTCTACTTTAGTTTCAAATTTTGGGAAATCTTTATCAGGAATCAATTATGTGCCCGATAGAACGGTAGGAATGGGGGTTATGGCGAGCGCTAAATTTGGATTAAGCGGCTCGCCAAGCGCTTTTAATTCGAGAGTGAGTTTAGAAATGCAATTCAACAACAGCGGTGGACTGAATTTTGTTCAATTTCGTGGCGATGCAGCTATGATGAGTGCGCCCGATGGCTGGGGCAGTTTGAGCGACAACGTTTCTAAGGCTATTGCCGAAGTTGAGGCAAACGGCAATGTTATGCGGGCGGCAAATAGAAACGATTTAGAAAACAAAATGCCGGAAAACAAGGGTAGCGGCGCCCTATCAGCATCCATAAATATCAAGTATGATATTATCAATAGCGTTTTTTCGGCAGATATGAGTACGTATTTGAATGCCGGACTTATCAGAGGAATTGGCGCTAATGATAGAATGGGATGGGCTTCTGCATATTTTTCGCCGAGCAGATGGTATACTTATGTTGGCTCTCCTTCTGACCGTATGGGCATAGAAGCGCTTCGATTAGCACGATTAGACGGTTATTTTATGATAGGCAACGATATTCCCGGATTGCCGCCTCCTCCGGAAAAAGTTTTACGTAATTTGAGCGCTAACAGTCAAACACAATTACGTCGCAACAACGCTGTAAGCTTCGACAGGGGAATTGCTTTTGGGGCTGGCATGAATATGAATTTTAACGCCACGCTGCCACCTTTTTACGCTTCATTAGGCGCCGGTATTGGCAGCGAATTTATTTTAGTAGACTCGCGAGGACAAACTTGTATTAACTTGGGCGGTGCGCCACCCGGCATAAACGGCTGGTTTGCAGGAGGACAGGCGTGGGCATGGGTTGAGGCGGCAATAGGACTTCAGGCGAAAATATTCAGGCAAACGCACAGGTTTAATATACTTGACATTAGCGTTGCGGCGCTGTTGTCGGGCTCAGGTCCAAACCCAATGTATTTTTCGGGTAATGTAGGAGGACAGTTCAACGTGATGGGAGGACTGATAAAAGGTTATTGTAGCTTTGATTTCGAAATAGGCGACAAGTGCGACCTTTCAGGCGGAGTTAGTCCTTTTGGCGAGGATATTATTTCGCAAATTACGCCAGCGTCAGGCGAACAGGACGTTAACGTTTTCGCGGCGCCACAGGTTGTTTTCAATATTCCGATAGACAGAGAGATGATTATAGAAGAAAATGGCGTTCGCGAAAGGTACAAAATAAAATTAGAAGAATTTTCTGTTAATTACACAAATCTACCGATTGCAATAAACGGAAATAAACGACATAGCAATAACGGAACGGTGCATGTGTTCGACCCTTACGAGCCTTTCGAAAGCCAAGAAAGCATTACGGTATATGCAAAAGTTATTTTTCAGAAGAAGGTTGGCAACGGATGGGAGAATGTTAAAGATAACGATGGACAGACAATTTTTGAGGATAAAAGCATAACGTTTACCAGCGGCGAACGCCCTAACCATATTCCGCCCGAATACGTAAAATACAGTTATCCGATTGAACTACAATATAATTATTACCCCGACGAATACAGGTTAGGCTTTTTGCAGCTAAGCAAAAATTTAGAATATTTATTTACAACTAACATTCCCGAAGGATGTCATCAGGTAATTCGTTTTTATGAAGTGCGCGGCGGCACATCTCAAGACGTAGCATTTACTCATCGTATGCACCCCACAGACAGCGATATACGCATGGAAATAGAATTTTCAAAACAGGGCTTGATGTTTGTCAACAACGGTATATACAAAATGACTATCCTGAATGTTCCAATAGCAGAACAGGCTGACATTGACAGCAATGTAGAATCAGTGTCAGTCGGTGTTACAGGCATTGACGATGTGACGGTAACAACGCAACATGCAGAGGGCAATATTGAAATGATAGAAGAAACTGAAATATACTCGCTGCATTTCAGAACAAGCAATTTCAACACATTTGCAGAAAAAATGAACTCATTTGACACTCGCGGCGAAGGCTGGCGAAAAAATGTAGAGCCGTTTGTACATCATGTTCACGCAAACCTTAGAGGAAATGAAAGTTTTGATAAATATGAAACACATTGGGACGGTTCCAACTTGCCTTTAATACGTTTTGAGGCGTTGCTCGAACAAACGCCGTGGTATAATAATTCTATTTATCCGCAAATGTACGGGCTTCCGTCCTATAGCCAAAATATAATTGAAAACAGGCGCAGAATTGACATGCGCTCATTTGGCGTTCCGCCGGCAGCTGCCGTGTATATATCGTCAGTCGGCGAACGTTCGGTAACAAATGGTGAAATAATAACCGGAACGGCTACTGGGCACAATTTACAGGGCTTACTAACATACGCGCTTCCATATTGGAGCGCCCGAGATTTTTACCATCTGAGAACATTAATAGCTACAAAGGCGCGAAACGGCAGCATAACACAAGCAGAGGCGGGTCTGCTTGGCGCTGATTTTCCGGCAATGGTAAGACTTGGAAGTTATCCGGTAAGAGCGCGATATATGTTGCCGGGTAGAGGAATAACAACATCGATGGTGGAACTTGAAATGTATTGTCCGGTTGAATAAAAATTTTTGAATGTAGTTTAGAGTATAGATGAATAAAGTAAAGTTTTAAGCATGAAAAAGAAAATAGAAAATAGGTTTCTCGCTTCGCTACTAATGACGGCAAAACCATTAAGAGTAGTTAATAATTTCACATGCCTTAAGAAAAGTATATTGCTGAATTTATTGATTTTTATTTTTGCGAATTATATTGTAATTGGACAGGTAAGAGAAGAAGTAGAGAATAGATATTTGGTTAGGGCAAATGGCGGTGGCGGTTTTTTTTCTGTCTGTTATTCTCATTATTTTTTTTCTGTCTATGATTGTAGTACTGTTAATTTTGGTGCACAGTTTTTCTATTACTACTTTCCATCTACACAACCGCCAGTCTTTTTTTTGCTACATTTGCCTGCAGAACAACCATTTACTAATTATGAAATGATTTATTATGAAAAAAATATGCGAACCTTCAGAATGTCTGTATTCCCCCTAAGCAGTTGTACGGTTTTAATTGACGAACCATGTGAGATTGTTTCCATTGGATTTAGAAATGAAAATGGCGTCATATCTGAAACAGGATGCGCCTCTAAAGACAAATTATTTATCCAAACTGGTACATGTAGCTCTTGTTTTTTGCATACGAATTCATCAATAGAATTGCAAGTAATGGGCAAAGATAATCAATGGCATATATTACCATATAATTATGAACAATTAAGAAATGGTTTTGAATACAGAGACTTTGAGCAGTTTATAGAATCGGGACAGTTACTTAAATTTAAAGTATTAAAGCAACAATCAGACGGTGTATATTCTTATACGATAAATGAAACAAGAATCCGTTTTTACAAAGATATTGAACTGCCTGCAGATGTGGAGGTAGAAGCGCCAATTTGCAGCTATGATGTGCCAATTATCAAAATTCCTTATTTTAATGACGATATTGTTAGCAGATATATCTTTACAATTGATGGTGGCAACTATCAGATTGGCAGTTCAAATAGTGAGAAAATGATTTACACTACTAATCCCAATTATATAATGATAAACGATTCGCGTTTTAGCTCAGATGGAACTTACAGTGTTACAGTAGAAAATGAGTCGAAAAGCCCATGCGCTTTAAAAACTTCTTTTACTGTAAATATGCCTTCTACATTCGTACTATACGAATATTGGGTAGACTTTCCTGACCAAGTAGGTGATTATCAAATACGCGAAATTGGCGGCGAAGGAATTATAATTTTATACGTTATTGATTCTAGAACCTCTACAGGTCTTAAGGTTTTGAACAATGGCGTAGCATTGAATGGCTCTTTTGATTTATTTTACCATAGCGAAATAAGCGAATATCATGATGGATATCTCAGAGTTGTCTTACCCGCCGGCGAGCATAAATTACGTTTGTTCGACGGCTATTGTCTGTCTAATGAAATAACCGTCGTCATGCGCGAGCCTGAAAAAAAGATTTCTTTTGTTCCAGTAGTTACTAATCCTGATTGTAATCCGTCGTCTACAGACAACGTTCAAAAAAAACAGGGAAAAGTAGAAATAACAGAAATTAAATACGGCTTGGAAATAGGCTACACTGTTTCTATTTTTTGTTCTGACGACCAACTCGTAGGTTATGCAAAGTTATCTCATATCAACGAAATACCTGCTTTTGAATTGCCGCCCGGCACGTATACTGTAAGAGTTTGCGATGGTTACAACGGTACAAGCAGTGAAATAAGGATAATTGAGCCTGCCGCCTTTACAGTTGATTATGAGGTCACAAAAGAGCTTTCAATATGGTGCAGCGAAGACGCCGAAATACTTGTTACCGCAGAAGGCGGAACTGGAGAAATTATGTATTGTAAAGATGGTTCAAATTTTGATTATTCCCAAACTCTTGTCGGATTTTCGTCCGGCGAACATATCATTTACATCCAAGACAAAAATGATTGTACAGTAAAAAAACTGATAACAATTGAACCGCCCGAACTTCCTGTCATAGTGAGTGAAGAAGAGCCTATCGCGGTTAAGTGTCACGATGGCGAAGGTTTATTTATTTTGAACGTGAGTAATGTAAAGGGGACTCTGTTGTTTGATGGTATAGGTGTACAGCCTCAAATAACTGATGACAACACGAAATATACCTTTTATGAATTGAAAGCCGGCGACTATTCAAGCAATATTTTTGAAGAATATAGGGTTAATGACCGAATATTTAGATGTTCAATGCCGGATATCACCTTCAAAATCGACAACAAGCCTCCTATAACCGTTAATCCCATTGAAGACGTTATTTACCTGAGCGACAAGGGCTCAACTGTTAATGTCGAATTAACGATTGAAGGCGGTAACGGCGATAACGGCGGCTACACCGTTACGCTTAATGAGCCTCCATTTACAGAACTGACAGCTCCGCCATATGTGTTTTACTCGTTAGTTGGCGCCCCCAACGATGGAAGACTTTATCTTTTTGATGCTGTTGATTCAGAAGAATGTACCGGTAGCGGCAGCGTGCTTATTTTAGAGCCGGAACTGAAACTGTCTCTCTCAGCGACCATCTCTAAGCCTGTTTCCTGTTACGGCGTGCGCGATGCTATCGTAGCTCTTACTGCCAATGGCGGATGGGGCAATTATCAGTTTAGAATAGACGGAGGAGACTGGAAAAACGAGCCGACATTTGACGAACTTGGAGTAGGGTATTACAGTTTTCATGTTAGAGACTTGCACGGTGGAGTTGCTTCTACATTAGATCTCTATGTTCCGGAGCCTAATCCGCTTACCGTTGAGATAGTCGATTTTCAACACATTTCCTGCAAAGGCGGAAATGATGGATGGATAAGGTATAAAATTTCGGGCGGAACGCCACAATACGAGTTTAATTTAGAAAACGGCGAAATAAACGATGATTTGTTGACTGTCAAAAAATTGCTCGCTACGACGTATGACAGCTTTACCATAAAAGACGGACGCGGCTGTACGATTACCGCTCCATCAATAACTTTAAGTCAACCTGTGGAAGAGCTTAATGTGAACATTCAAAATATTGAGAATACGACTTGCGAATTAAACAACGGCGCTGTGACAGCTTATATTTCAGGCGGAACAGCATCATACCAAATTCAATTAATGAACATTGAAAATGATTTAATAATTGATTTCAGTGATATGAACTATAATGGCAACGTTTTCTATTCTGACTTAAGCGCTGGCGACTATCGAATTTATGTGACCGATGCAAATGAATGTTTTACTGCTCACCCTTTTGATATTGCCCCTTACCTAAATCCGACAGTAAACAATGTTACCAACGAGCCAGTTGTTTGTTTCGGCGAAAGTAATGGAAAAATTACCGTAACTGCCAACGAAAGTACATCCATAGTCGATTATTTTAAATTAAAATCGCAGTTTTCTGATATGGAGAAACTCAGCTATAATGGGGAGTTTGCTGATATGCCCTACGGCTCGTATCAAATTGATATTTTTGATGTTTTGGGATGCAAAACAAACACCTCACATATCGTGCATATCACTCAACCTGATAATCTGATTTTACAGGAAAATGCCGTGCGTGATGTTGCAAACAAGGGCGAAGCAACCGGATTTATAGAATTTAGAACTTCCGGCGGCAACGATCATTTAAGACATTTGTTTTTAACAACCGCCGATGGCGTGGAAATAGCACAATTCACGGCAAGTGTAAGCGCTTTGCATAATTTTTCAAATCTACCGGCAAACAGATACATCATACAAGTTTCAGACAGCAAAGGCTGCACGGCAGCGTCAAACATTATTGAAGTCTTAGAGCCTGATTTTGCACTTGGCTTCAGAGTTATAGAAAAGAAGGATGCGCTGTGCAAGTCAGAAATTGGCAACGTCACCGTTGAAGGTTTTGGCGGTTGGGGCGATTATAAATACAGGCGCGGAGGAGATGCGAACGGCGGATTTTTCGTGCAAAGCGCTTTTGAGCAACTATATCCGGGCTCTTACATAATAACTGTAACCGACAAGCTTGGGGGACTTTTTTCAGATACAATCATTATTCACGAGCCAAAAGACAAACTTATGGCAACAATAATTGATATTCAAGAGCCTTCGTGCAATGATAACGGCATATTAACCATAAAAATAGAAGGCGGAACTGCGCCATATACATTGTGGGAAGGCGCAAAAAATCTTCATTTTGAACTGCCCGAAATAGTTCATTTGAATGGAAGACAAGCCGGTGAAGCCATATTTCGTTTGATTGACGACAATGGTTGTATTTTTGAGCTTGATACATACATACCTAATTCAAATTTATTGAAAATAACCGCATTTGATATAATTTACCCAACGCAACAAGGCGCAAACGATGGAAAAATACACGCAATAACGCAGGGTGGAATGGAGCCGCTAACTTGGCAATGGACAGACCGCTCAGACAATTTACTTGCAGACAATAACGAGTATTTGGAAAATATTCCGGCGGGAATGTATCGAACAAAAGTAATTGACGCAGGTGGATGCCTCGTTTCAGAAAGCGTATTTTTGCCAGACATTGCGGATGCTTACTTTGAAATTATAGATATAGGACACGAAACACATTACCAAGCAGCCAACGGTTTTGCTGTTCTGTTTTCGCAAAATAACGACATAACTGAGTATGAGCTTATTTCGCCGATGGGAGAAATACAAATATATTCTTCGCTCTTTTCGGATAATAATTTTCGGACTGACAATGGTACGGTGTATCTCAACAATTTGTATGGCGGCAGATGGTTTCTGTTAGGAAAAGATGTTTCGGGCGCAAAAAGCATTGCCGAATTTTTCATAAATCCATACGAGCAGTTTGTATTCATCAGCTATAAAACTGTCGATGTTAGCCGGCGCGGATATTCTGATGGTGGAATTACCGTAGAAATTGCCGGAGGAGGAGGCGACAATCGTTTTGATTGGACAAACAATAATTCGAATATAGTTGTATCTACCGACGGCGAAAGAGTTAGCGTGGTAAACAACGTTCCTGCCGGCACTTATACCGTTTCAGTAACCGACCGCTACGGCAACGTCGTCAGTGAAAGCTTTACCGTAAGGGAGCCGGAAATGCCGCTAAAAATAAGCATTGCAGAGCATCGAAATCAATCGTGCAAAGATTATTTGGATTCGCGGCTCGTAATTGCTGCCGAAGGCGGTTGGGGAAATTATCAGTTTCGCCACGATGCAGAAACATATCCATCTGTAAGAACGGAATATTTTGGTTTGGAAGTTCGCGTTCACACCTTCTATCTTACCGACCGTGCGGGCGTTACCGAAAGCATCGAAGTTGTCGTTACCGAGCCTGACTATCTGCGGGCTGCTATATTACAGGTAGACAGCGTGTTGTGTAAAAACGCTGCCGACGGAAAAATTCATTTCGCGGTAAGCGGCGGCACAGAGCCATATCGTCTTTCGCACTATCCAAACATCAATTGGCAAGACGGCGTTAGTATTTCCGGTTTGCCCGAAGGCTGGTACACTATAGTGTTTACCGATGCAAACGGATGCACGGGGCAAGACATTATTGAAGTATACATGCCTGAGCCTGATTTGCTGCAACATGCAGATATTAATGTCACCCATACCACCTGCGGCGAAGATAACGGAGCAATTGCCATAGAAATGCAGGGCGGAACAAAGCCGTACAAATACCGGTGGACTGACGCTCAAGATAACGTACTTGGCGAGTACAGTAAAATTGATAATCTGCAACAAAGCGCGCAATACAGACTGTTGGCAACCGACAAAAACAACTGTATGCACCAATTGCAGCAATTCATTAGCGCATCTTCAGCTCCGGTAATAAACAACATTGTAACCACTCCCGTTGTTTGTCATGGCGAAAGCACTGGCGTTGCCGCAGTTACGGCAATAACCGCCGGAGAGCCGTTTGCGACGTGGCGTATAACATGGTCAAATGGCATACAGACTGATGAAGGCGAGACGGGAAACCCAGTTAATTATGCCTACGGAACGCATCATGTTACCATAACAGACGCAAACGATTGTTATTCTGTAAGATATTTCGATATTGCGCAACCCGAACGGCTACAAATAGCGCTCGTTAATTACAAAGAGCCGCATTGTTTCGGCTGGAACGATGCTTTTATTCACACTGCCGGACTTGGCGGAACGCAGCCATACAGATTTTTATGGTCAAACGCCAAAACAGAGCCACGAATTGAAAATCTAACAAAAGGCGAATATTCTTTGACGCTGATAGACGCTAACGAATGTAATACAGTGGAAACATACGCGCTGAATGAACCCGAAGAGCTGTTTGTAGAACTTGGTAAAGATTTTGTTATATGTCCGGGCAGTTCAATGACAATAGACGGGCGCGCATTTCCGACTCATAGATGGTTTACCATTGCCGATGGAGACATTTTTAATGAACGATACCTGACAGTGCGCGATGCAGGCGATTACTTCCTCGAAGCTACTGACAATAGAGGCTGCGCCGTACATGGAAAAATTTCTGTAGAAGTAGGCAGTAGCGCATTAATTGCCGATTTTATGCTGCCTTCGACAATTGCGATAGGCGACACGATGATAATGATAGAAATATCTAATTTGCCCACTGACAGCCTAAGATGGGAATATGACAACCGAAAATTTACAAATATAAGCGAAATGTCATCACAAAGTTATATATTCTTGCTAATTGCCAATGAAACAGGGATGTATAATATTGACATGACGGCGTGGGCGGGAAACTGCACTTCGCATACTTCGCGATTGGTAAATGTAGTACCAGCTTCGGAAAAACAGCAAGAGACTGTATTAGGTTTCAAGGAGCCGCTTATAAGCTCAATTATTGTATATCCAAACCCTACAAGCGGATATTTTAACGTAGAAATTGAACTTCGCGAAAAAAGAGCTATTCAACTTACGTTGTTTGAAGTAGTTACAGGCATGAGGGTAAACGATAGGCAAGAAGGAGGAATGGATATTTATAATATAAATTACAGCCTGAATAACCTTAATTCAGGCGTATATGTGCTACTGCTAACAGCCGGCGACGAACGAAAACAAGTAAGAATAGTGATAGAAAGGTAGAGTTTTAAAACCATTACTGTTTTATAATTTATAAATTAAAAATTTATTCGTACCTAACCTGCATTATTCATAAGCCTCTTTATAGATTGCGTAATCGAGGGCGTCATTGCGGGCTTGACCCCATAGCCATCAAGCTAAAAAGGTAATGTACATTTATTCAGAATATTATGTATTCTATCTAAGTCCGAAGGACTTTTACGTGGATAACCCCGAGTAAGCGAAGCGCAACTCGGGGATAAGGAACACGTACTATCTCTGGAACTCCGTAGATACCGCCATTTGGCATTAAAAATGCCAAGATGTCGCGATCTGTATTTGTGCCAAATGTCATTTTTACAGGGAGTTACAAAATTGAAAATTTGTGCAAATGTCCAAAATGCCATTTGGCACAAA
>Ga0099364_10004794_pt1 | contig 20398 bp, 17 predicted proteins | sample TergutTh196P3_FD_73070 | JGI IMG/M metagenome (GOLD analysis project Ga0099364, IMG submission 73070) | Microcerotermes parvus P3 segment gut microbial communities from Pointe-Noire, Republic of the Congo - Th196 P3 | ecosystem: Host-associated > Arthropoda: Insects > Digestive system > Gut ... | reverse complement strand
ACTTACACGCTTCGGTTATAGTAGTATCACGATTATCGGTTATTTTTTTCCTAAAAATAAAATTTAGAACCCAAACCAGTGTGGATGGAGTATTTTCAATTTCACTTATAATGTACGGAACAACCGATTCGCCCATAGCTACAATTGCTTTAAAATCTTCATCCTCTACGATAGATTTGGTAGACGACAAAAACATGGTTTTTTCTTTCCAATTAATTAGGTGAAAATCAAAAACGAAGCGATGAATCCATATCTGATTGTCATTATTATCGACATCCCGAATATAATTTAACGTCCGATTATTGGAAATATACGTTATTCCACTAAAGTTGTCTAAATCCGAGTACACAAAAGCCGTAGAAGAAGACAACATTCCAACAGCAATTGTTAAGGGTTTTAATTTGTTTGACAGTTCGACTAATTGCATAAATCTAATGTTTTTTGAGTTAAATTACTAAAGAAAATATTATTTTTTACCTCTCGTAAACTTTCCATATTCTCAACAATGGTATTTACATTGAAAACAAGACGTTGTTTGTCTAAAACATCTATATCAAATGTATAAATGTATTTATTTGGAGGAATATTTTCAATATTTTGATTGACAATTGAATAAATATCTGTGTCAGGAATATCCATTAATAATCTAAATCCATATTGACGCAAAGGGTAAGGCAATTGATTGTTTTCCGTACTTGATATGAGCGTTTTGAAATAGTCCTGCGGATTATCAAAAGTATCAAACACAAAACGATTAATGAAACGAATAGAAGTCCGGGTTAGTTCGCAATTACCCGTCAAAACGTCAGATATGATTGATAAACAGGATTTTACTGTTTCTTTAAAATGCTCCCAGCCCAAATACTTGTGTTCATCAATGAAGGTAATGGTATCTGTCGATATTTCTAACCGGCTTTTTTGGTCTTCCGAAAAATAAACATAATCGCCTATTCTGGCGTCAGTAGTCCCTGTAAATTTTGACATCCCTAAAGTAATAGATGTTTTCCCAAAATCTATCCCAACCTGAACGTTATCTCTTCGAATGGGCAAGTGGCGCTTTATTTGCTCATCGTATGATAAAAAATCGTCTAAATTTCTACCCTTTGCGTTATATTTCACTTGAAATAATGCAACAACTACAGGAGGATTTTGTAGATTTTTCCACCCCGAACAGCCGGTTTTATCGTTCATATTTCTGTTTTCCATAACAAATCAATATTCTTAATATTACCGCGCAAAAATACAAAAAATATTCAACACAACAAAAAAAACGATTTTATTTTGTTATTTTTTTTAAATCGCGTTCCCATACGCTTTCATCCCAATGCTCGGGATAATAGTAAGCCCCTACAATAGTGAGGTCTCTGTCATTGAAAAATTGGGCTTCCAATGAAATAACGCCGTAAAAGGCGAAAAAAAAGATAACAATTAACTTTTTCATGGTATTTATTTTTATAAAAGAATCAGGCTGCAAAGATAAACATTTTCTTGCGATAAAAAATTAATTTAAACAAATCCCAAAAAAAATTGTTTGGGTTGTTAGATTTTTTTGTACTTTTGCAGCGTCTTTTAAAATTGAAACATTAAGACAGAAGAAGAAAGAAAAGAGTTTCTTGCTTGTATGCAAGATTTTAAAAAGAAAGTATCCGGAAATAAGGAATTGTCACTGCAATTTCTTGCGAAAGTCGGAATTTGTACCTTGACGCGCCGTTTCTAAATCCGGGGTTTTGGCTTGTAATATGATTCCATTTTCCGTTGCCACTCCTCCGAAAAAATGAAAATACAAGGCTATCATTCTATAGTCGCTAATTCTTTTCTGAAATATTGCCCCAAACAAAATAATTGCCACCGCTATCGAAGTCTGTACGATAAATACACTACGAAGCGTCCGCCAATGGCGGACGCTAAATTGAGGAAACACCTTTTTGATACCATTTAAAGTAATGATATCAAGAAGAATGATACAGATAAGTACAAAAATTGAAGTCATTATGGAGATTCCATTGTATAGGTTGTGTTGCTCGTGTTTATTGTTTTTGAAGTTATATCAATTTTCTCGTTTCGTATGCCTTTGACTAACAGTCCCTGTTCTCTTCCGGGGTTGGTTTCGAAACCTTCAATTTTAAGATTTTTCACATTCCTAAGGGTAAGCGCTGGTCCTATTTCAGGTTCTACGTAAACGTTTTTCATTATGATTCCGTCTGCTTCACGAATTTCAGCACCGTATTTGGCTGTGATAGAACTGTTTTCTATGTTTATGTTGGTGATATTCATTTCCGGAAGACCGTTGAAATACATGGCACGGTAAGCGTTTCGGCAGGAAATATTACTGATATATATGTTTCTGAATGATGGGGTTTCTTCTGTCACATCAGGTATTGGGGCATCGTCGGGATCGCCCGGGTCGAGTCCGGCTTCTAACACTTCGGCTGCCGACATACCCAAATAGTAGAGGTCAAATAATACGGCTTCAGTAGCAAGGTCACTCATACTCAGGTTGTTGGCGTAGATATTTTCCACCACTCCGCCACGTCCGCGTCGGCTCTTGAAACGCAGCCCAACATCCGTACCGATAAAACTACAGTTGGTTACAGAAATGTTGCGCACACTGCCCGACATTTCGCTACCTACTACGAAACCGCCGTGTGCCTTGAATACCATACAGTTGTCTACGATTACATTTTCGGTAGGTCGGGCGCGTTTACGTCCTTCCGCGTCTTTGCCGGATTTGATGCAGATGCCGTCGTCGCCTACATCCAGACGGGTGTTTACCACTATCACGTTTTTGCACGATTCGATATCTATTCCGTCGCCGTTGGCAGCCCAAGAGGGGTTGCGTACAAGCAGTCCGTCAATAATCAGGTTTTCGCAAAAGAGAGGATGAATAGTCCAGCAAGGTGAATTTTGTATCAGGAAATCTTCCAAAAGAATATTTTTACATTCTATGATACTCATCATCACCGGTCTGATTCTCGATCTGTTTCCTTCAGGAACCCATCGTTCGCCAAAGTTTGAACTACTAATTATCGTTCCTCCGGTATCCATTAACCAATTCCATTCCCGTTCGTTGACTCTCGAACGCGCAACGCCACGCCAGTTATGCCCCGACCCGTCGAAGGCTCCGTAACCGGTAATGGCTATGTTTTCCTGTTCGCGTGCAGAAATAGGCGACTGACAACGACGCGCTTCCCACCCCTCGAACCATGTGTCGATGACCGGATAGAGTTCGAGGTCGCTGCTAAAAAGAACTAAAGCGCCTTTTTCAACATGAAAATTCACATTAGTTTTCAGAACTATTGGACCTGTAAACCACACACCGGCAGGAACGGTTACTTTTCCACCGCCTTTTTCGGCTACGTGGTCAATAGTCTTCTGGATAGCTTCGGTGTTCAGGAATACCCCATCACCGATTGCTCCAAAATTCACGATGCTGGCTTCATAATCCGGAAAAACAGGTTTATTCACGCGTGGCATCTCGAAAGGCAGATTTACATATAAATACTCATACTCGTAAGCCGGTTTGTCGCTGCATGAAGAAATAAAAGACAGCAGACATGCAATAGACAGTGTTACAAGTATACAAAATTGTTTTGAAAAAATTTTTTGAAACATTATTATTTTATTTATTAATTAAAATTATTTATTACTGTATTCGTGTTTGTCCATCGGTACGTTGCAGCGGCAGGGCGTATTTTTCGAAGGCATGAATGATAGGCTGCACTTTGCCGTCTTGGTCAAAGTATCCGCGTCCGCGTCGCATCGGTTCCCACCAGAATACTCCTTTGCCCAGCCCATTTGGGGTTGCCATGACGATTTCGTTCACCGTTTCAAGCCATTGGCGTTGCCCTTCGGGTGTTTCGGGGATAGGAGGAGGTGAGGCGCTGAAATATCTGCTGGGCTGAAAATAATATCCTGTTTCAACAAGTATTATTTCTTTTCCGTAGCGCAAGGCAGCAAATCGCAGGTTATCGCGCAAATCGAGCAATGTACCGTGCGACCATGGATAAAACGATAGTCCGATAACATCGTATTCGACGCGGTATTTTTCCATTTGGTCGTAAAATGTTTGCGTCATGGGAATATCGCCGCCGTGGTCAACGTGTAGCATGATTTTAACCTTGTGTTCATCTCCCGCAACGTCGTTTATTGCTTTTATTGCAGATTTCAGATAATCAGCCACATTTTCCCATTTGCTCATTTGCGGCGTATCATAAAATATGCGTCCGTCGGGCCAAAAAAATCCGTTGCCGATTTCGTTGCCAACCTGCACCATTTCGGGCATCACTCCCGTATCTCTGAGTGTGGACATGGTGTGATGAATGTACTTGTACAGGGCGTCAACGCGCTGCTCGTGCGTTAGGTCAACCCATTCGGACGGAGTAGGTTGCGACATTGGATTAGCCCAACCGTTGGAGAACATGTAGTCGAGCAGAAATTTCATTCCTGTACTTTTGAGTTCCTTTGCCGCCGCAACAACGTAGTTCAGGTCTTGCTGGAGATTATTAGCCACAGGCTCGTTGCATATCATTATGCGACCCCAGTTGTAACCGTGCTGGCGAAATATCTCCAATGCGGGTTTTTCTGTTCCGTCCACGTCATAATATTTTCTTCCGGCATCTTCCATAGCCTTCGTAAAAGAAACATCCGCTCCGAAGGCATAATCGTTTTCATACGGAAGTGAATATTCCCCGATTGGAACTGCGTTATCCCTATTTTGCCGGACGCATGATTGATTCGACAATGCGAATACTAATGATAAAAATACGATACATTTTTTCATGATACTTTTTCTTATTAAAAAATTTTTGCAAATATAGGCTTCTTTTTTGACACTACCAATTTTTTCAAAAAAAAAGGATTATTTTTGCGGTTGAATTTCTTGAATTTAAGATGAAAACAACAAAAAAACACATACTTACATACGCGCGTCAGCAATTGAAAGGGAAGTATCCTGAAGGGGAAATTGACAGTTTGGTCCGTATTCTTTTCAAACAATATGCAGCAACGTCAGAGATGCCGATGCTCTACGACGTGGAACTAACGTCAGAAGCCGAACGGCAAATCCAATATGCTATTGACGAACTGAAAAAGTTTCGTCCTATACAGTATATACTCGGCGAAACAGAATTTTACGGACTGTTTTTTGATGTAAATCCCGATGTTCTTATACCCCGTCCCGAAACGGAGGAGTTAGTAGATTGGATAGTGCGCGAGTATGACAAAAATAGCGCTTTATCTATTGTTGATATTGGCTCCGGCAGCGGATGCATTTCAGTAGCATTGAAGGTTAATTTTCCATATTCCTCCGTTTGGGCAGTAGATATTTCCGAATCGGCGCTATCAGTGGCACAACGAAATGCCGCAAAAAATAATGTAGAAGTAAATCATCTTTTGAAAAATGCGCTAACAGACAATATGATGGGATTTGAGCGAGATTCGTTAGATATAGTAGTAAGCAATCCCCCTTACGTAACCCTTTCGGAATCGCAACTAATGCATCCAAATGTGCTTGAATACGAGCCACATATTGCAATATTCACCCCTGATAACGCCCCATTTATTTTTTATAAATGTATTGCTGAATTTGCTAAAAAAAGCCTAAAAAAAGGCGGGAAGTTATTTTTTGAAATTAATGAAGCGTATCCCGAAGAAGTGTCTAACATCTTGAAACAACACGGTTTTTCAGATATTTCTCCGCGTAGGGATATCAACGAAAAATGGCGAATGATTTCGGCGCGAAAAATCTAAGATTGTTCTAAAATCTTTTTTCAATCATTTCTGCAACGGTTTCGCCAATTGCCAGGGATGCTGTTGCAGCGGGCGATGGTGCGTTCAATACGTTTATCATCAGTTTGTCTTCTTCTATAAGGAAGTCGTCTATTAGTAGCCCTTTTCGTGTGCATGCTTGGGCTCTGACTCCGGAGCCTCCGGGTGCGAGGTCTCTTTTTTGTACGTTGGGCGATAGCTTCTGTAATGCACGTGTGAATGCGCTTTTGCTGTAGCTTCTGTAAAATTCGCCTAAGCCCATTCGCCAGTATTTCCACATTACTTTCATGAATCCGGGCCAAAACAGAGCGCTGAACATTTCAACGGGCGAGATGTCTGATTTTTTGTATCCTTCGCGGCGGAATGCAAAAACGGCGTTAGGACCTGCTTCTATTTCGCCAGTTATTCGCCGCGTGTAATGCACTCCCAGAAATGGAAAAGCCGGGTCGGGGACGGGATATACCAAGCCTTTTATTATATGGCGACTGCTTTCGGCTAATTGATAATATTCGCCGCGAAATGGTATTATTCGCGCGTCGGGGTTCATTCCGCCCATTTGCGCTATGCGGTCGCAATACAGTCCGGCAGTGTTTACAACGAGTTTGGTTTCGAACGTACGAGCGCCGGCAACCAGTTCGCTATGGCTGCTTTTGCGCTTGATGGCAGTAACGCGGTGATTAGTGAAAATATCGCCGCCAAGCCGTTCCGTAAAAATATCGGCATAACGGTTGGCTACTACCTTAAAATCGACAATGCCTGTGTAGGGTACCCAAATTCCGGCTATTCCGGTAATATTGGGCTCGTAGTCCCTTATTTCTGTGGCTGTAATTTTTTTGTTGCGCGTCAATCCGTTTTCTATTCCACGTTGGTAGAGGTTTTCCAATCGCGGGAGTTCTTCTTCTGAGGTGGCTACAACTATTTTTCCGCATAGTTCGTAGGGAATATTTTCGCTGTCGCAAAATTCAATCAATTTTTGGTATCCCTTGCGGCAGTTAGTGGCTTTCAGGCTTCCGGGCTTATAGTACAACCCTGAATGTATCACTCCGCTGTTGTTGCCGGTTTGGTGACTTGCGAGCGTTTTTTCTTTTTCCAAAAGCGCTACTTTCAGTTTGGGGCTACTCTTTTTCAATTGCATGGCAGTGGCAAGCCCAACAATTCCACCGCCGATAATGATTACATCATACATTATGTTATACATTAATATTATTATAAAAATCCTAATTCGAACAATGCTTCTTCTGACATCATATCCTTTGACCACGGCGGGTCGAAAACCAAGTTTATTTTAACGTTTTTTACGTTTTCGATTGCTTCCACGCTATTTTTCACGTCGTTGAGAATAACGTCGGCAAGCGGGCAGTTGGGGGCAGTGAGCGTCATGGTTATTGTGGCATCGTTGCTGTCGTCCACTGCCACATCGTATATCAGCCCGAGGTCGTAAACGTTCACCGGTATTTCGGGGTCGTAGACGGTTTTCAATACCTCTACAATCTTTGTTTCCACCTGCAAAAAATCCTTCAATTCTTCCGTTTTCATTCTTCGTTCTTCGTTTTAAACGCTAATGCGTACAATTTCATTTGCTTCACCATCGCCAGCAACCCGTTTGACCGTGAGGGCGACAGGTTTTGCCGCAGTCCTATTTTGTCTATAAAATACAGGTCGGCATTAACTATTTCGTCGGGTTTCCTGCCCGACAGCGCCCGTATAAGCAGCGATATTATGCCTTTTGTAATTATAGCGTCTGTTTCGGCACGATAAAATAGTTTGCCGTCGTGCATTTCTGCAGTCAGCCACACACGCGACTGGCAGCCATGAACGAGATATTCCGCCGTTTTATATTTCGGTTCTAACGGCTCAAGGTCGCTACTTATTTCTATAAGGTATTCGTAGCGGTCGAGCCAATCGTCGAACACTTCAAATTCTTGCACTATAGCGTCTTGTTCTTCTTGTATTGAGGTCATCAAAATTAGTTTTTGAAATTTTTTGCAAAAATACAAAGAAATATTTAACTTTTTTGCAAAAAAAAATGTTTTCTGAAAAAACATAATTATCTTTGCCAAAAAATTGATTTGATGAAAAACGAATGTATTCCCTTTCCCTCCTTCGAGGGAAAGAGAATTCATAATTAAAAAACCATGTATAAAAATTGTTTTTCTTTTAAAATAGTAGTCGCCATATTGGCGTGTGTTGTTGTTTTATCGTCGTGTGACGATAAAGGTGATAGTCCGGCTGAGGCGGGACGTAAGTATGCGCAGGAAATATGCGTTTGTTTTCAGAAGCCAACTGAGACCGAAAGCGAAGATTGCGCTGATATTGTGTTCAATAAATATGCACATTACGGAGAAAATGAAGATTTCGAGGACTCTTTTTGGAGCGAAATCGCAAATTGCGAAGCCGAGTTCCCTCATTGGTGGACCGGCGGAAGCGGAGTCGACTATATTTTCGATAGCTATTACGCTATGCACGAAAGATACGCAGAAGTTGTCAGACTTTCGTACCTTATAGACGCCTCGCTGACACAAGAGTATGCGCACTATCATGAGCTGGCAAACTTCTCGTTTACAGCCGCCGACCAAGCAGTTCGTAGCTTATGGGATGCCTCTTTCAATGCTATCCTTAATTTCAATTACGTTCTGGCAAATATAGAACATCTATACGACATCGGGCTGGGCGCCTACGCATACGAAATGCATGCCGAAGCAAGGTATTACAGAGCATACGTAAATTACGTGCTGTTGAACTATTTCGGAAGCATCCCGCGAATTACTTCGGTAGAGATGCCCCAAATCACGCAACAGGCGACACGACAGGTAATAGAGAGCGCTATCCTTGACGATTGCCAAATGGCTTCAGGACTTTCGGAAGGCAATCAGTATATAAATCCATTTGAGTTGTCGCAAATGCGGCTTCGCGTCCTAATAAATCGTGGCGCGTTCAACGAAGCATACATGCATTTTATGAATATCTATGTTAATGGCATGAATCTCTACGGGTGGAATATATCAGTTCCAATAAGCCCCGTATTGCATATATCCTTACCGCAGCAGATGGATAAACATGGCAATGTTGCATATCCGATGCGATTTGCAGAAACGCTTTTAATAGGAATAGAGGTTGCGCTGGGAAGGCAAAGTATAAACGATGCCGCAATGATATTAGAAGAATTTGACATATACAACATGTATGACGCTTCGCTTGACGAAATCAGGGCGGAATTGCCTGCGCTGTGGAACGAACATTTGGCCAGAGAAGGGCACACGTTTGCCCGACTGAAACGAGCTGGCGCGCAAACATTCCTAAACGCGCTGGGACAGTATGGAGCAACCGAAAAACACATGCTACTGCCTATCCCGCAAGCGATAATGGACGCAAACCCAAATTGGACGCAAAATGCAGGATGGTAGATATTTATAGATGTTCGTATGAAGGAAGTAAGTTTTTTAAGCGTTAGTCTTTCGTTTCATAAAATCAAAATCTTGTTATTTTTATCGTTATTCATATCCTGCAAAGGAGAAATAACTAAAACTGATATTTTAACAATACCTCTAAAAAATGTGACTATAAAATCAATTCAAGTTGATGATATATTTTCCGAAATAGAGTTTATTATTTTAGAAACGCTACCTGAATGTTTTTTAAATGAAGACAGGATGGATGTGTATGTTACAGATAAGTACATTATTGCTTATAATATACAGTTTCGAGGCGGCGTATATTTATTTGACAGAGAAACTGGGAAATTTTTGTATGAAATTGGGAAAAAAGGAGGACAAGGACCAGATGAATATCAAATGATTTTTCGTGATCCATTCAGTGAACAGTTTGAATTATTTTATGTAATTAGATATATTCAAAGATTAGGGATTGACATCAACACCAATAAAGTAGTTGAATATGTATCAACTCCAATATCTTATGAAATAGCCATTAGTAATATTTTTAAAATGGATTCTTCATATTACATTGGATTTCCAAATAACCGTACGGGTGAAGATCCTTATTTGCTTATTATTTTTGATATAGATGGTAATATCGTCAAAACATATCCAAATCATCAGTCTTACGTAGATTATCTAATACGTTCGGACCTGAATCCTGGTTTATTTTATATGTTTGATAATCATTTATATTTTAAGGAATATGAATTTAACGACACCGTATTTAGTGTTAGCATGGATACAATCACCCCTCACATAATATTTGACCTTGGAGATATGAGTCCAAATTATAAAGAACGCGAAAATTCATATGAAAATCAAAATTGCTATTGGATTAGATATGTACAGGAAACACGAAATTATATATTCTTTAATTATTATGGAGACAGGGAGGGATATTTTTCCGGTTTTTATAATAAAAACAATGGAGAATTAACTGCCACCCTATCTGATTTAAGAGAAATGAGAGGTTTTGTTCATGCAAATGAACAATATCCGCCATTTCATATTATTAGAATTAATCAAGCCGAAGAAGCAGTAGGAATTATTACTACGTGGGATATATTAGAATATATGGAAAAGAACAAACATTTATCATATCCGGAAAAATTTCATCAAATAAAAGATGAGGACAATCCTATTATTGTTATAGGGACAATAAAATAAATAAATCTGAATTTAGGTTTTATTGGGCTTTATTTTCTCTCGATACAACGCCTTATATGCCAACGGCGTAAAAAACAAACTCACAAGCGTCCCGACAATCATTCCGCTGATAAGCGCCCATGCGAACGGCTGTTGCAGTTCGGCGCCCATGTCGCGGGCGAGTAGCAGCGGGAATACTGCCAAAATGGTTGTCAGGCTTGTCAGAACTATCGCTTTCAGGCGACGTCTACCTGCCGCATGAACTGCCTCGTCTATACCTATGCCTTCGCGACGCAGACGATTGATAGTATCTATCTTTAAAATGGTGTCGTTGATAACGATAGCGCACATGACGATAATACCTATTGCCGACATCAGGTTTAGAGTATTGCCCGTTATCTTCAGCAAAAATAGCGCTATCGCTATATCAATGGGTAGTTCAACTAAGAGTATGACAGGTTGCAGAAGCGATTCGAACTGCGCTGCAAGGATAAAATACATTATTAATATTGATACGGCAAGCACAAGAATCAGTTCGCGTATCATTTGGCGGTTTTCGAAGATAGAGCCGAAAAATCGCAGTTCGGCTTCGGGGTAACGAGCTACTACCGCTTTCAGTTTGGCGGCTACTTGTGGATATTCTTTTTCGGAGATGTTGAAGTTCACCGGCACATATTCGCCGTCTTTGCCTGCCGTAATGGTTTTCAGGTCGTATTCGCGCTGTAGTTGCACTAATGCACGTAAGGGTATTTCGGCGCCGTTTCGGTTACGTATCTTCAGGCGGTCTATCATGTCGCTTACTATCATTGCCTCGCCGCCGATGTACAAGGGCACAAACTGTTGATACGAGCGCAAAAGCCCGATATTATTATCGTGGCAGGCAGTTCTAAGTTCCTGTACTAACGTGCTGTAGTTTACGTTGTAGAGCAGCAGCAGTTCGTGATTTACGTCTACGCGAAGGTATTCGCGAAAAGCAACCGAACTTTGAGATAAAACTTCATTATTTATCTCCTCAATTAGGCGGTTTATTTCGTCGGGGGTAAAACCTACTGACTTGCGCATCGGCGACAGGGCTGCCGTCAGCGGGGCGTTGCCGCTCTCGAAAATGCGGTCGAAAAGCGTGTTGGGAGGATAAAGACGATGGGCTGCTTGCGGGTAATGTTGCCGCATGTAGTCGCTCAATTGCCTTTGCGCTTGCAGCATTTCGGCTTCTGCATCGTAGGAAAGGAAAAGTTCCGCTTCAGAAAAACCCAAATCGGCGCCCTGATTGACAAGAAACTGCTGTTGCCCAACGAAACGATTTTCCTGCTTGGTCTTTGTGGAAACAGCGTCTAACATGCGACTAATACGGGAGTTGTTTTCGTCGGGATGGATTTGCTCGTTCCAATCGATGTACATCATGCAGTCGGTTTGCGTCAGTTGCGGCAAACGCTCAACGTCAATGTTTTTGAAAACAAAATACAGCGAAGCGCAACAAGCAAAAGCGATTAGCAGGATGATTGCCGGAAAACGCATTGTAAAACTATATCCTGCTTCATAGAACCTGTTCATAAGGCGAACGGTGAGCGGCTGTTTACCGGTTAATCCTGCCTGCTGTTTTTTCAGGAACAAAACGCGATAGAGCGTCGGTATCAGCGTTATTGCGACAATGAGCGAGGTGCATAATCCTATTGTCACGCCCATAGCCTGGTCGAAAAACATTGCACCTGCAATACCGCTCATGAAAATCAAAGGAACGAAAATGCAAACGGTAGTAAGAACCGAACTGATAAGCGGACGTATTACTTCGTTAGCGCCTTTCGCGCAAGCGTCGCCCAACGTCATGCCGCGCCCGCGATATTGCCCGATATTGTCGACCACGATGATTGCGTTGTCGACCATCAATCCTACGGCAATAATTAATCCCGACAAGGAAATAATGTTGAACGAAATTCCGGCAAGAAAGAAAAATATCAGGCACAGAATCACCGTCACGGGAATACTTAAAGACACTAACAGCGGCGCGCGCCATTCGTTCTGGAAAAAGAATAGTATGATGCACACCAATAAAATTCCCCACGTCAGGTTTTGTCGCAGGTTGTCGATTGAGAAATTGAGCAGGGCAGTCTGGTCTTGCGCTATGTCGAAATGTAAATTTGGATAATCGGTTTCCAAGCGATTGATAAGCGATTTAATATTTTTGCTCATGTCGCTCATCCGCGCTTCGCTTTGCTTGATTATGGCAAGCGCGATAGCGGGCTGTCCGTTGCTGACGAACATACCGTGTTTTGGTTGCGCTTCAATACGTATATTGGCAATATCGCGCAAGGGGATAACACGTTCGCCGCTACGAATGGCAACGTTGCCGACGTCTTCGGCTGTACGCAGGCTTGACGTTAGCCGTATATTATAGCGGAAGTCGCCCTCGCGCACCCAAAAGCTGCCTGCCGAAGCAGTGTTCTGCGTACGTAGCGCATTTTCGATGTCGGCAGTTGTGAGATTAAGACTCTGCATGAGCGCCAAATCGGGTTCAATCATCATGCGGGGTTCGGTTATGCCGCTCATATCGGCTATTGCTACTTCGGGCAATTGTTCGATGCGGTGGCGGATGACTGTGGAAACGAAGGCGCTGAGCTCGAGAAAATCCTGTTCGTTAGTTTGTCCGAAATCATCGGTACGCAACGATACGTTGAGAAAAAACGCGGGGATATCGGTAGCGCTGGCTTTCAGCACTCGCGGGCGGTCCATATCGCGGGGCAGGTTGTGCATGCCGGCGTCAATCTTTTCGTTGACCTCAATGAAGGCGTAATGGGTATTGACGCCATATTTGAAGCGCAGATGCAGCATACCACTGCCGTCGCGCGTTTCGCTGCGAATATCGTCTAAATGCGCCACTTGCAACAATTGTCGTCGCAAAGGATTAGTCACCGCGTTTTCCAACTCCCGCGCCGAACTGTTAGGATAACTGTAATGTACTGTTATCTCAGGAATGGCAATATCGGGCATCAGCGACACAGGTAAAAACGTGTAAGACACCCAACCAATTGCAAGCAAAGCAATAAAAGTTGTCAGGGTGGCGATAGGGCGGTCTATAAGGAATTTTACCATTTCGATTTTAAAATTTTAATTTTCAACTTTCAATTAAACTTTACCAGCATAATAACAGGATTCGATTCTTCTTCCAATTCCGTCGCTATTTCTTTCAACTTGCCTTTCAATTGCCCTTTTTCGAGAGCCTCAACAAGTTCGTCGGCTTCTATTTTTTGATAAAATGCTATTTCGTTATTTATGGTATTCTGCGACATATTGACGGATATTTTATTGGAATAATCGTCGTTATAGACGGTGTATTCGTATATTTTGTTTTCCTTCCTGTCGTACATCAAATTTGTTCTGGCAAATACAACTATAGCATCAGCTGGGGTAGTACCTCTAACCTCTGGTTCAATTTTTTCAGTTTGCAAAAAATAATAGCCTTCTGTAAGTATTCCTAAAGAAAGCTCTGCTACAGGATTCTTGGATTCTATTGACGGCGTTCTTATCATAAAAGGAAGCATGTTGGAGTCCGGTAAATACTTGAATATTGTATCGTTTGAATATACAGTAAGTATCCAACCGTCATGATAAGGTATGACAGGAGTAAAAGGAAAATTAGAAGTATATGCAACAACAGTAAATCCGAAATGAGGTAATCGTATTTGACCTGCTTTTTTGTGCTGACAAGAGATTTGAATATTTTTGATTATGCTTCCATCCTTTTTTGATATTATAACAAACGGCGTTGTGCTTGTTTCTTCGTCATTGTCGAAAGAAGCGTTTTTGCAAATAAAACTATTCTCGTCAAAATTGTAAATATCAGCGTATTTGTTGTTTTCTTCATAACGTAAACTTCGTTTAAAATCTCCGAATAAATCATACACCAATATTCGATTTCCCGCATAATCGTTAACAAACATTTCTCTATTATCCTCGTCAATAATAATCTGACTGATGTTTATATACTCTTCGGCGCCTCTACCTTGCCGGTTAAACTTTCTCAAAGCTTTACCTTTTCGGTCAAATATAAAAATATCGCCATCGCGTAATCTATTGGTTATCACTATTATTTCATTGCCAATTGCACGTAATATGCCCTGACAAACAAATTCATTATTGGTTTCTAACGCTATGTATTCCACATCCATAAAGTCCTGAAGAATCAGTTCTTTTTGGGGATAATTTTTCGTAACGTCAACCGTAATGAATTCATCGGATTGATTATTTCTTCCGCATCCTGCCGTCAGCAGAAGAAAAATTGCTAAAAAAATGCTTTTTAAAACATCACGTAGTATCATCATCTTTTTTTTCGCAAAATTAGATGAAATTTTTAAAAATTCCAAGCGTGCGAAAAAAAATGTTTTTTTTACAGCCAAATTATTCAGTTATTATCACTTTTATAACACCCTTGTTTTTCCATCGTCCCGTGCGATAATACAGGTACGCGAAGGCGCATCCTACGTTCCATGCAATAGGAATTGACCACCAGATGCCGTCGGTTCCAATTATATCTGACAAAAAAGAGGCAAGCGGAATTCGTATTACCCATAGCGACAACAAGGTGATGAACATAGGCGCTAATGTATCGCCTGCCCCTCTCATCACTCCGTTGCAAACGAACATTGTTGAAAACACAACAATAAACGGACATACGATAAACAAGTAGCGTTTACCGACAAATATTGCTTCTGTGGTTATTTCTGTTGAAAACATTTTCATAAAAGGCTGTGCAAAAATCATCACTACAACCGAAATCACAATAGTAAGCAATGCGGACATCAGAAGCGTAGCTGTTAATCCCGCCGGTATCCTGTGAAGTTTTTGAGCGCCAATATTTTGTCCTACAAAAGCGGCTATTGCTATTGAAAAAGCCATTGCCGGCGCCATAACAATCGTATCTATGCGGTTAACAATAGAATATGCAACCAACACGTCGCTATTTTCAACGGTAAACCTGTTCACTATGCCCAGCAACGCCATCTGTCCCATAGCGACTAACGCATGTTGCACGCCGTTTGGAAGCCCGATTCGCACACTGTTGCGAAAAATTTCCAAATCGAATATGAGCTTGTGAAATGTGATTTTTATAACGGTATGCTTGCGGTTCAGCCAGAGAGCCATGCCAAAGACAGTTATCGTTTGCGTCACAACAGTTGCCCATGCCGCCCCGGCAATTCCCCACCCCATGATTATAACAAATAGTAACGAAAGTATGATGTTTATAGCCGAAGAAATCAGCATAGTATAAAGCGGCGTTTTGGAATCGCCTACTCCGCGCATGATAGCGTTCAGGCAATTTATCCCAAAAAGCGGCAGCAAGCCCGCAAGGTTTATTTGCATGAATGTGTATGCTCCTGCAAATACGTCGTCGGGCGTACCCACAAGGCGCAAAAGATGATTACAAAAAATCATTCCTAAAACCATAAATGTCAAAGCAGCAAAAAAGATAAAAATAATAACCGTATCGATAGCGCGTTTCATTTTGACGGCGTCCTTAGCGCCAAAATATTGCGAAACAATTACCGTACTGCCCATAGTGATGCCTATGATGAGTGAAACCAATGCAAACATTATAGGCATTGTAGTTCCTACCGAAGCCATGGCATCGGCTCCAATATAGTTGCCAACTATGTAAAAATCAACTAAATAGTAAAGTTGCATCAACATGTTGCCTATAAGCATCGGTATCGAAAACTTAAGCAACAATTTCCACGGTTTACCTTCGGTAAAATCTAACATATTTTGAATATTCAATTACAATACGCCTATACTTTTGAGTACGAAAACAAAAAGAAAAATACTCAGTATTGAACCGGCAGAGCTCAACACTACTATTTGCCCCGACAATTCGCTGTCGCACCCCATATTGTCAGCCATTATGTAGCTGTTTACAGCCGTTGGCGCTGCAAATATACACAACAGTACGCTTAATTCGATAGTACGAAAGCCCATCGATATGAAAACTATCATCGCCGCAAGCGGAACGATTATCAAACGAGCAGCCGTTGCCGAAAAAACTTTCCACAAATTGTTGTTCAGGCTTCTAAACTTAAATTCGCCGCCCATCAGGAACAGTGCTAAAGACGAGGCGGAAGCTGACAGGTCGTTAATCGGATTGTTCACAGCTGACGGCAGTTCAATCCGAAGCGCTCCGAATAACAATCCCGCTGCGCATCCAATTATCAGGGGATTGCGGACAATATCCAAAGCCATTTGCAGCAAAGAAAAACGTTTATCACGTTTCTCAGAAAAGAACGACAAAATGATGACGGCTGCAATATTATAGAACGGCGTTATTATGCCGAGCAGCACAGCGATGTATTGTGCGGCTTCCTGTCCATACATGCCCGTGGCAAGCGGCATACCATATATCAGGAAGTTGCTGCGGTAAATGCCCTGTATCATGCTGCCGCGCTGACCGCTACGCTTTACAAAAAGCGGAACTATACACAACGACACAAGAATAACAACGGTAACGCCCGCAATTGACGGAAAAACCAACGATGTTTTGGAAAAATCGCTATGAAATATATCCCTGATACTCTGAAACAGCATCAACGGTATCAGGAAATTGAAGACAAAACGGTTAACCTCCGACATAAATTTGTCAGAAACTAAATTGAACTGCCGCGCAGAGTACCCCGCAGCCATTAGGATAAACAGCGGAGCCACTACATTGATGGAGAAAATGAAATCGCTCATGAAAAAAATATGGGCAAAGATAAGCCTTTTTTCAAAAAAAAAATAAAAAAAACAAAATAATTTGTATTTTTGCGGCATCTAAAAAAAAAACATGACCGAAAAAATATTCGTTATAGACTTTGGTTCGCAATACTCGCAGCTCATAGGACGGCGGCTGCGCGAGCTGAACGTGTATTGTGAAATCCATCCTTACAACAATATACCTGACATCGACAATAGCGTGAAGGGCGTGATATTGTCGGGAAGTCCGTACTCTGTGATGGATGCGGATGCTCCTTTTATTAATCTGCAAGCCTTCAAAGGACGATTGCCTCTTTTGGGCGTATGCTACGGAGCGCAGTTTATTGCTCGACATTTCGGCGGCGTAGTAGAACGTTCCGACACGCGCGAATACGGACGGGCGCAACTTTCCATTAAAGATGCTGCCTCGCCGCTCTTGAAAGGAATCGCCGATTGTTCTCAAGTTTGGATGTCGCATAGCGATACTATTGCTGCTTTGCCGTCCGGCTGCTGCGCCATTGCTTCAACTGCCAACGCTGAAAATGCCGCCTTCGCAGCAACTGACGAGCCTACATACGGGCTGCAATTTCACCCCGAAGTGTATCATTCAACGGAAGGCGCGAAAATTATGCTCAACTTTATTAAGGATATTTGCGGCTGCCGCTGCAACTGGACGCCCGCTTCATTTATCGAAGATGCCGTTTGCTCGCTCAAAGAGACGCTGGGCAACGAAAAAGTTATTCTGGGGCTGTCGGGCGGCGTAGATTCTTCGGTAACGGCGCTCTTGCTGCATCGCGCTATTGGCGCCAATTTGCACTGTGTTTTTGTGAACAACGGATTGTTGCGCAAAAACGAGTTTGCCGACGTTCTGGCGTCATATTGCGATATGGGGCTCAACGTAAAGGGTGTAGAAGGTTCCGACAATTTTTTAACTCCGCTGGCAGGCGTGACAGAGCCTGAAAAGAAAAGAAAAATTATAGGGCGCGTGTTCATCGAAATATTCGAGCGCGAGGCGCAAAAAATCGGAAATGTGCAGTGGCTGGCGCAAGGCACTATATATCCCGACGTCATTGAATCGGCATCGGTACATGGTCCTTCGGCAACTATAAAGTCGCACCACAACGTAGGGGGGCTGCCCGAACGGATGAAACTTCGCGTGGTAGAGCCGTTGCGAATGTTGTTTAAAGACGAGGTGCGGCGTGTGGGCTTGGCATTGGGAATGAAACCCGAACTATTGAACCGACATCCCTTTCCCGGACCGGGTTTGGCAATCCGCGTTTCGGGCGAGGTGAGCAAAGAAAAAGTAGCCATCCTGCAAGAAGCCGACGCTATTTTCATAAACGCATTGCGAACGGCGAACTTGTACGACAAGGTATGGCAAGCGGCAACAATTTTGCTGCCTGTGAAAAGCGTGGGCGTGATGGGTGATGAACGCACGTATGAATATACCATTGTGCTGCGAGCCGTAACTTCTACCGACGGCATGACAGCAGATTGGGCGCGCCTTTCGGACGTTTTCCTTGCAAAAACGTCAAATGATATAATTAACAAAGTAAAGGGAGTGAACCGCGTATTGTATGACATCAGTTCAAAACCGCCGGCTACGATTGAATGGGAATAAATTTTTAAAAATATGGACATAAAACAATTTATCGAAACAAATCAGGAACGTTTTTTAGAAGAGTTATTCGGATTGCTGCGTATTCCATCTATCAGTTCGGAAGAAAAGCGCAAGCCCGACATGGAGCAGGCTGCGAAATATTGGGCGGAACTGCTTCTGAAAGCCGGCGTTGAAAAAGCCGTAGTAATGCCAACTGCCGGTAATCCCGTGGTATATGGCGAAAAAATCATTGATCCAGCGTTGCCTACCGTCTTAGTCTACGGGCATTATGACGTTATGCCGGTAGACCCGCTTGAATTGTGGAACAGTCCGCCATTTGAGCCGAAGATACGTGACGGAAAAATATATGCGCGCGGCGCAAATGACGATAAAGGGCAATGTTTCATACATGCCAAGGCGAGCGAGTACTTAATACAGACGGGTACACTGCCTTGCAATATCAAATTTATGATAGAGGGAGAAGAAGAGATTGGTTCGCCTTCATTAGCTGCTTGGTGCGAAAAAAATAAAGAAATGCTGAAAGCCGATTTGATATTGGTATCCGACACATCGATGATAGACAAGGATACGCCCGCCATAACTTGCGGTCTACGCGGGCTTGCCTACGTGGAAGTGGAAGTTACCGGACCCAACCGCGACCTTCATTCAGGGCTGTTTGGCGGCGCAGTGGCAAACCCAATAAATATACTTGCAAAAATGATAGCGTCGCTCCACGATGAAAAGGGACGTGTTACGGTAAAAGGATTCTACGATGATGTTATTGTATTGAGCGAAGATGCACGTGCCGAACTCAACAGAGCGCCTTTTGATATTGAACATTACAAGCAATCGCTCGAAATAGAAGACATACACGGCGAAGACGGATATACAACCCTCGAACGCACCGGAATAAGACCTACCCTTGACGTTTGCGGCATCTGGGGCGGATACACCGGCGAAGGCTCAAAAACAGTGCTTCCGTCAAAAGCCTATGCAAAAATTTCAATGCGATTAACTCCAAATCAAGAGCATGAAAAAATAGCAGAACTGTTTACAGAACATTTTATGTCTATTGCGCCCAACTGCGTGAAGGTAAAAGTAACAAGGATGCATGGCGGACAAGCCTATTTGTCGCCTACTGATTCGCAGGCTTATCAGGCAGCGGCGAAAGCGTTGGAGGTAACATTCGGAAAAAGTCCCGTTCCGGTGTATAGCGGCGGAAGCATCCCAATTATCGCTACTTTCGAAAAAATATTAGGAATAAAATCGCTTCTCATAGGTTTCGGATTAGACACTGACGCTATTCACTCGCCAAATGAAAATTTCCAATTAGTTTGTCTTTTCAAAGGAATAGAAGCAATAGTAAAATTTTTCGAAAATATCTTATCGCGCAGCTAACAACGTGGGATTTCCTCTATCCAGTACTTCTTTTTTCCGATAAAAACAACCGCCAAATAGCGCACGTCTTCTCTGTCTTTGAAAAGATTTGACGTCATATATCTTTGCAATTGCTCTCGCGCTTCTTTTTTCTTTGTTTCTATCAATGATTCTTTTCTGGTGTCGGCTTGTTTGATGTACTTTAGTTCCCAAACCCAGTCTTTTTTTATTCTTGGGTACAGACAGTCGCGACGTTGCAGATAGATATCGGTATAACCTTGCGAATTTTCGGTTTCGGAAAGGGACAGATAGTAATTTGATTGAAATAAAATGTTCAACAACATAAACTTAACGT
>Ga0099364_10004793_pt1 | contig 20401 bp, 16 predicted proteins | sample TergutTh196P3_FD_73070 | JGI IMG/M metagenome (GOLD analysis project Ga0099364, IMG submission 73070) | Microcerotermes parvus P3 segment gut microbial communities from Pointe-Noire, Republic of the Congo - Th196 P3 | ecosystem: Host-associated > Arthropoda: Insects > Digestive system > Gut ... | reverse complement strand
CATCTGCTAATTCGGTTGTATGACCCGGCAGCATCGAATACCGAATGCCCATAGAAGAGATTTTTGCAAATGCAGGCTGCAAAGCAGTAAGCAATTCGCTTTTTAACTGGTTTTCAATCTGGTCGCGTTTATAATCTGATTCCACATTGCCGGAAACATTTGTATAAAAAAGTATGGGATTCACTATCCTGTAACTATATTCTCCTGAACAACGGATAGCTATATCAATGTCCAATCCGATATTTTGGTCTACAACACGAAAAGGCACAGGAGCGGGTGTGCCATATTTATTGCCCATTAATTCTTTTGTATTGAAATAGTATACTCGTTGGTCTTTTGGCGCTTCACCACCAAAAGTGAAGCGTTTCCCGATGTTTCTGAATACATCAGGTATCGACTTGCTCAGACTTCCGCTGAATATTGTAGGTTCTGTGGAAGAGTCGAATGTGAATTCACCCGGCTCGGCACAGATTTCCACGACTTTCCCTTGCTCCACGATAACCATGCACTGACCATCGGCAACAGCTATGACAGAGCCGCTTGAGATGATGTTGTCGCTACCTTGTGTGTTTGAACTCCGTCCTGTGGTTCGCTTTACCCCTTTTGTAAGCAATACTTCAGATGGCATTGCTTCGCAATAGAAATACTCTTTCCACTGATCTGACAAAACGCCGCCTGCTGCGCCCATTGCAGCTTTGATAAGTCCCATTTTATAGGTCTCCTCTCGAGTTAGTGTTAATATTGATTGTTCTTGAATTCGATATTACTGGCAATTTGCGTATCCCGCGTTCTTTATTAGCATAATTTGCTGTTTTGGGTACACGAACTCCTAGGGAATCATCCCGACACTCGCAAAGGCTAATAAGACAATTGCCATCACCTGAATACGGTGTGAAACGAGCAGCAGGGAAAATCTGACGGTTTCAGACAGCTTCCACTAGTTCCTCCACTTAAGATCCCATAATGCTCCACGATGAGATTATCGGTGTTTCAGTTCGCGAACTTAATTCTAACCCGACAACTGACAACTGTCAACTGATTATTGCACAGTGTCTAAACCGTTAACAAGAATCAGGCTATAAATGCGCTATTGCTGGTACAAAATACCTTTTTCCATCTACCGCACTGATAAATCCGGCTAACCCGTGAATAATCTTGGAACATGTGTTTAACAGAGACATAAGCTCATTTCTCCTTGCGTCTTATATTTACCTTATGTTACTATGCTAATGGTCCATACTCATAATGCTTGCACAATTATTCCAGCGTCTTTTTCCATCTAGCTGCGCCCTATAACTTTGAAATGCACTCTTAATTGTGGATGAATCATCCATATTATGCAGGAACTAGTTGCTATGCTAACTGAGAGTTTACCTATTTCTGCATGAGATTCGAGGTGCGGCATCAGCATTTATCTCTGAATGAGCAAAAAAATAAGCTCATTCAACTGACTTGACTATAAAGGAAGCTGTTCATGTTTTATAATGCCAAAAATGGTAGCGTTGAGATTGGAAATACTGACATGGATTATATTTCCTTTGGAAACGGCGATAGAAACCTTATTATGATTCTTGGCTTAGGAGATGGCTTAAAGACAGTAAAAGGCACAGCTATACCTTTAGCGCTAAAGTATAAGATATTCGCAAACGCATATAGAGTATACATCCTCAGCCGCAAAAACAAGCTGGAAGAAGGATATACCACAAGAGATATGGCAGCTGATTACATTGCTGCGGTAAAAAAGCTTGGTATTACACAAGCTGATGTGTTAGGTATTTCTCAAGGTGGAATGATTGCACAATATTTGGCGATTGATTATCCGGAGCTTGTGAGGAAGCTGGTATTAGCTGTAACAATTTCCAGGCAAAACGAAACAATAAAACACGTAATCGGCAGATGGCTGGAAATGGCTAAGTCCAATGACTACAAAACCATATTTGTTGATATTACGGAAAAGGCATACACCGAAAAGCATTTAAAGAAGTACAGACCGCTTTACTCTTTGCTGGGATCCCTTAGCAAACCCTTGGATTTTACCCGATTCATAATACAAGCAAAAGCATCTTTGATACATGATGCATATGAGGAGCTCTCAAAAATAAAATGCCCAACGTTAATAATCGGGGTGGAAAATGACATAACAGTCGGAGCAAACACTTCAGATGAAATAGCTGATAAAATTAGAAACAGCAAGCTTGTTAAGTATAAAGGATACGGCCATGCGGTTTACGAGGAAGCAAAGGATTTCAATAAAAGGGTCATAGATTTTTTTCAATCATAAAAATTGATTGCGGACGCAGCCTATGCAGTTGGATAACTTAATTATCAGATACGGCACGGGGAGAGATTTCAGAAAAAGCCTCATCTTCGTAGTTAGCATCCCCCTCATTGCGTAAAGCATAATGATGCGGTGAGAATAGGAGGCGTGACTTGGCGATTCAGCTATTTTTTAGTTATTCCGATAAATAATATGTGAAGACATTGCTTTACAATACTAGGAGCTTGGGGTTTTTTCCCCAAGCTCCTATTTGAGGTTTAATATGGAATATATACAATATGAGAAAGGCGCAGTCATTTGCAGCGAAGGAGATCCTATTTCCCATTTGCTTTTTATTACAAACGGAAGTGTGGCTGCGTCAATAAAAAAGCGGACATTTTTGTATGAGCAGGGTGATATGCTGGGAATATGCGATCTATCCATAGGGATATACAACGCAACCTACACAGCGCTCACCGATGTTACTATCGCTGCTTATCCCTATAAAAACATGAGCGCACTGGAAACGCTCTTTCGTGAAAAATCCGGTGTTGCGTACTTAATGGTTAGCTCAATGTGTCGAAGGCTTCTCAGCCTTCTGCAATACAAGATGCTTTTAAAAAACGAAACGGACAAGGCTTATGAATCCCTCAAAGAGATATACCGCCAGTACGAGGAGTTTTGCTCCCGGTATGCCTTTACGGCAAAAAAGCTCGATGGAGCATCTGAGGCAAAGCCGTTTTCAGGGCTTGATTTGATAGATGACTGGGTGTACACGTATTACCTTGAAATCAAAAATCATGATCAATCCACTCATAAAGATTTTTTCAGCAACAAACCGGGCATTGCTATGGGGTTTATCCGAAAAGCAGCCGAAGATGCCGACAATGCCATAAATTCGTGCAAAGACTATGAAAAGTATATGGATAGTATTACCGAAGTGTTCCTTAACCGCGAAAGGCACGATCTGTTTGGGATTGTATCTGAGGTGTATATTGATTCTGTAGAAATCAGAGGTGCTGATAAGATGATAAAACCTCTGGTAAGCAGATTGACAAAGTTGATGGATAGCATGTCGTTTATCGACACAAAATACTATCATTTGCGGGAAGAAGAATATAAGAATAGTCTAAAGCTCAAGCAATCTTCTCTAGCCGAAATATCCGCAGGTTTGGTTGGTGACATAGAGTTCGGTATGGAGTCCGGTTCCAGCACTGATACTCAAACGATTGCGCCTATGGGCTCTCGTATTAACCGCAACTTGGTTGATTCTCTTAACGTTATCCTTGATTACTCAGATTGTCCCGAGGATACCTGTAGCGCATTTGCTCGCGATATCCGCAAGTATGAGCTTATTTCTGATAAGGGAAGCGCTGACGATGATGTATACATTCTTCGCAAGCAATTGACATCAGCATTCTACGATATTTATCAAAGAGTGTTTGAGAAAAGCGTAACCGATACTGCTGTGCCAACGATAATCAAGATGTTTCTAAACTTCGGATACGTTGATGAAGCCCTTGCCGGGCTCGAAAATGCGGACTTTTTATATTCAATAGCCGATTCAATCAAAGGCGATCCTGACAAGGGGATATACACCATCAGCGAGTGGCTCACTGCAATATACAATGGCGAAAAAGATCCATGCAGAAGCGAACTCGATGAGGATTACCCTGCTTATGTGAAAGGATTGAAAGCATCTGAGAACTTGAGTGACCTGGAAATCAATAGGTTGTTGGCTGATTCCCAAGGGAAGCTGAGGTTCGAGCTGCAGAATGTTTTTCCTGTTACAAATAGGGTGACTTTTGGTTCTGTGTCGACTTTTTGCCCGGTGTTTTCCGAACACAATGTGCTCAGGCCCCTTGAAGTCACCTTGCTATCGGCATCTGCTGTCAAAAGCACTATTGACGAAATTAGAAGCATAGACTTTTCCGCATATTACCGCCCAATGATGTTTGAGTACGCTGAACTAGGCAATGCATCAGCAACGACAAAAGAGACTCTACATGTTGAGGTACTACCTGATATAATTCTCATGCCCAATGTGGGTATCCGCGGAATCATGTGGCAGGATATCGAAGGCAGAAGGCGAAATACTCCGGCGCGGATGTTTGTGCCGATGTTTTTGCAAAATGATATAAAAGCATTGTTCATTAAACTAACTAGCGAGTTTCGCTGGGAGCTTTGCAAACGCATACAGGGCGCCAGGTGGAACGACTTAACTGATCCCTCGATTACCAGCGAGTTTTGCGATTTTCTGCAGTTTTACAAGAGTAACCGCGATTTATCCGCTGAAGCCAAGGAAACCATACGAAGCGTACTTGTACGCGCACGCAATAATTACAAAAGCGTGTTTTCTTCATATTATTCGGATTGGATAGTATATGAATCTAATGGCATATCTCGCCTAAATAAACACGTGAGAAAAATGCTTTTCACATATTGTCCTTTCCCGGCTGTTATCCGTGAAAAACTAAAAAGCAATCCTCAATACTTGAATTTGTCGAATCGATATACGATGAATCAAAAAAAACGCGATAAGCAATTGTCATACCTTATGCAAAAGTTCACATCAATAGGCAAGAAGGTACCTCAAGAAATCATTGATGAACAGGATTATATAGCAATGTAGACAAGTTTAAGCAACATTGCGGGTGCTTGGTACCGAGAGGCATTGCTTTTGACTTGATTGTCCCACCAGGCTTTCCTTCCACAATTTGAGCAATATCGAGCCGATGAAAACGACTGAATTAGCATCGCCCTATATCATCGAAAGCTTACCTTTCATCAAGGACAATTTCTCTCCCATTGACTGCTCCAATTATCTGTACTCATTTATAGGTACGACATCCTAGATACGCTTTTGTTAATCATGGAAAGTAGCGTTCTGATTATATGGTTGCTGTTTTTTTCAGATACTGATTGCTAAAATCGATTTTTAGTTCTATCCACATTGGAAGGTGGTCAGACATTTCATATGTACGCCACGATTGCAGATAATACTTATTAATCTCATCCTCAGATTTTCCAACAGTGTACATATCGTCGAAATAGCTACGGTAATGCTCCAAGTCCTCAGGTCTAAACACTGACTCTGCAAAGCTAAAGGTACCGGCACGCTGCTCGTTCTCTGAAAATACGGTCATATCAGGATCCATTTGAAGCTTAAATGCAATTTGGTCATAATGCTTAGTTTGACCTAAATCCGATGGATGGTTGCGGATTTCCATAGGTATATAAAAACCTTCTTTTTCAAGAGCTTTCATAGTAGCATCAGAAGTCTTGAAGATATTGAAGTCTCCAAGCAGAATGTAATTTTCGTTCTCTTTATTTGCTCTATCCTTGATAAACTTTGCAACGGTTGCTATTTCAGCAATCCGGCGATCGTCTTCTCTTTTGTTTTCGCCGAAGAGTATATGCACCGTAGTTAAAATGAACCTGAACCAATTTGCTTGAAACGCCACGGAAAACGGGGTTCGCGCAAACTGTAGTTTTGCTTCTCCGATGGCTCGGCTCGGTGGCAGCACAAGCTCTCCAGCCATTTTCCTGAAAAACACTTTGCACCTGTCGTAAATGAACGCCATTCGCTCACCGCCGCCAGCAGGTCCTTCAGTGGAATCGGTAACTATATAATCCCAGTTGGGGCCAAGAAGAGCAACAAGCTTCTGAAGACCACCCAGATTGATGCCAACCTCTTGGATAGCAATCAGGTCGAACCTGCTTATAACCTCAGCCAAGTAGTGCAAGCTCTCGCTTCTCCTGTTGTCTCCAAACTCGCGTATGTTCCAAGTCGCTAATAGTAAAGTTTCGGTTGCAGTTTTGATTGGTATTTCTTTATCGAGCTGTTCACGCAATGCTAGAAGTCTGCTAATTGTGCGATTCCTTTCTGTTGTATCAACAACATCCCTCAAAGCTCCGTATGCCGGCATAATAATATCCTCCAGTATAGGTTGTGTGTCCCAAGGCACAATGCTGAAAACTGCGGCTAGGAAGTCGAATTACCCATCACAAGCCAAGATTGCTCATCCATTCAATCAGGTTTTCCTTTGATTGATTCGATTTCAGGATGCTCCCTTGGGTGAAAACCGCAGCGGCATCGACACTGCTTTTTAGCTCGGTCACAGTATCGCCGATTCCGCTGCTACCCGATGTCGCGAAAGCAACTATGGTTTTCCCTGCGAAATCATAGCTTTCCAGGAATGTGTTGATGATTGTTGGTGCTGTCTGCCACCAAATTGGGAATCCAATGAAAATCGTGTCATAATCAACGATTTTTGCGTCAGTGTCAGCGAGAGCCGGACGAGAGGATTTGTCCTTCATTTCAACGGAACTGCGCGATTTGTCGTCTCGCCAGTTTAGGTCTTCTTTTGTGTATACTTCCAACGGTTTGATTTCGTACAGATTTGCGCCTGCAGCTTCGGCTAAGGTTTCAGCGACTTTGCGGGTCACACCGCTCGCAGAGAAATAGGCAACTAGTTTTTTGCTCATATCAATATCCTCCATAATTATTTATAAAATCAGCCATTCATAGTCTTATTATGCCTGTATGTTGCTCCAGGTGCAATAGTTAGTTTGAGAACTTATCCATACAGTAATAGCACCCAGGTTGTTTTCAGCGTTTCTGACAAAGCATCCCTTGACCATAGCTGATACGCTTAAACTGCTTAATCATTATTCGCTCCTAATGCATATTTACTCATATTAAACAGTATAGCAAACATTTATCAAACAAACCGGTATGATATAACTTCTATCTAATTATTCCTCATAACATACAGAAGCAGCTTGCTCGCGCACATTCTGAACATATTTCCCCACTTCTATGTGATAGGGATGGGATAAGTATTCATTAAATTTATCGATAGAATCGAATTTTGTTGTCATTAATACATCAAACGCAGCAGCACTGGAACCGATATTTTCCTTTACTGTTATGTCGGAAAGCTGATCAATATTCCCCTTCATTTCAAGAAGCGTTTTTTTGAGGGTAGCGATATTGTCATCGGTTCTTTCCTTTAATTTTATCATTACCACATTTACAACCATTTTTTCCTCCTTTGCCATCATGCAGCGATGGCGTTATTGTTTGCGTCTTGCCAATCATAATTCTGAAACCCAAAATGCTCAAATCGTATCCAATTTACATATATCCAGACAGCCACTCGTATGCAGCTAGTTTACCAAATGTTAAATTCGTATTCAAAATGCCAAAGAGTCTATTTTTGTAATCATCATAAGAATCAAAATAATCTTCCTCATCCTCTACGCCTTGTACAGATTCCTATAAAGACGCAAAAGTTAGGTCTCTTCCTAATTTTTCATTAAGTAGCTGAAATACTGTGTACATTGTTTTTTCATCTGCTATTAGTTCATTCATGATTTCTTCAACTATTTCTGTCCACGGTTCTTCTATTTCTCCACCCCAATTACTTTTCATTTCTACTTTCGTTGCTTCTAGGTCTATATCTAAATAAACCTCAGTTGATTCTTCAATAGCGACACGACAAAATTCTGTGATGATTTTTATTATGGCAAAAATTCTGCTATATATTGCGAGTCTTTCAATAGTGGAGTTACAATAGGTAGCGTTGTTATCATACTACAATTGCCAGACGTGCTGATACCAATATCAATCTTCATCAGAAACAAAAACTTTTCCGATTTCTTCAAATATTGATTTTACGTCATCCCATGCTAGTTCCATGTTGTATCCTCCAAAAACTGTGTCTATGTATACTACTATACGATTAATATCATTCTTTCAACAAACCTTCTTATATCTTTGCTTACCCAGTTTCTTGTTGCAAAAATGATTGTTCTACTATCTCCATTACATCGTCTAGATGGTCAAGTCCAGGTAACCTAACTTCAACATCGATATTACCAGTAGTGATGGTACTGGTAAGAGGAGTGCAGATGCCTTTTGGGTCGTAAACATCATCATATTTTATGTATACTTTCAGGCATAGTTGGTCTTTTTGAACAATGATATCAACAAAACTATCGTCAGTTTTATATGATATATGGTCTCTATTGAAAACACGTTTTATGTTTGGGTCAAGGTTGGTTATACGTACATTCAGCATCTCAAATAATATTTTACTAAAAGGATTTATGTTTTTATAGCTATCAATTGAATATTTTGTTGCAATGTCTTCTTGTTTTTTGTAAGGTGCAAATTCGGATTCGGTGAGATTTGGATAAGGCCATGCATTTTTAGCTATTTCGCCAAGAAGCTCTGCACGTTCACATATTTGCTGCTCTGCCCAAGTTTCCTGTGTAATAACATATTTATTAATACGAAGAGCACCTTCCTTATATCCGCCATTCATATTCAATTTATTGTTAAATGAATCATCACTCAATTCAACATTATATGCAGTAAGAGTTAGATTGCCGATTGTATGTAAGCATTTTCGTTGAACTTCATTCCAATTGTTCCCTAGAGCTATTTTCCACTCATAAGACAAATTTTGGTTCTGAGGTAGAATGTGCTCAATAGTTAGATTATCAACATCCACAGGTGTTTTGTTGTCCCACTTTTCTAACTTTCCAAGTATATAATGGCATCTTTTCATTTTATAGATTTCACGTGTTTTGAACGCTTCAGCAAATCGTTCATCATTAGGAAACTCTTTATATGTATCAAGTAGAGCAAATTTCGCTTTAATTGAATTTAGATAATCATATGGGTCGATATCATTTTTCATGGTTGCAAAAGTTTTGTTGAGTGAGTTTGTAGGTATGTCGCACACTGCACGGCGTAAAGTATAGCTTACACATAGATTAAGTATTTCTGATAATTCGTCTATATTAATGAGATTATGATGACAATCATCGTGGATTTTTAGAAAAAAAGGATATGCAACTTCAATCCCAATTGCTTTTATATCTTTATACAATGAGTTTAGTATGGCATCTTCGCTACGCATAAAGTGAATATCTGAATAATACTTAGCAAAACGGTAGATTTCTAAGCATAAATTCTCTACAGAAGACATCACATTATCACTTTGTAATTTTTTAAACTCCTTATAAACATCTTTTTCTCTTGGTATCTTTCCATTTTTCATAGTGAGATAGTCTCGAAAAAATTTATCAAGTAAAATACTCTGATTATCGTAATCAAAAAGCATTTCAGTTGGGCGCCATATTTCCTTGTAAATTCTAGCTTGTTCTGTTGAGGCTAAGCCCATCAATAAATGATTGCGTATTAGGTCAGATTCTTCTAAATCCTTTCCCGTAGAATTAAGACTCTCAAATATTGCTTGTGGATCATCGTTTCCCCGATCCAGTGTTATGCTAACAAGAAGGAGTTTTCCTATGGCTTCATACAAGCTCCTTAGACTAATTTCTCCTTTGTTAATCATATCTGTAAAATAGGTGTAATTCTCATAAATTCGTGATTTTTGAAAAATTTTGGTACTTGGACTATCGATCATCTGAAAAAGTATATCCCTATCTGTCAGAGTAAGACAAAGCCGATAATTCTTATCATCTTTCTCGAAATCATTAACAAGGTATTTTTTGTGAATCTCATTTGGGTTTACATCACAATCTGGATGCGCTCTGGCGTAATCACGTATTGCGAGTAGTAGTAATGTCAGTGTTGTTAGTCGCTGCTGACCATCTATTATCATAAATTCCTGTATACCAACAGCAGGGGTTTGATCAGCTATGGTCACAATTGTTCCGATAAAATGACTGTCTCTATTTTTCATTTGCATTTCGAGTATATCAAACCATAAACGTTCGCAATGTGATTGGCTCCAGTTATATGTACGCTGATATACTGGAACTATGTATTGTTTATCGCCCTCTAAAAGCTTATAAATGTTACCGCTTACAGGTGATTGCATATTTGTGTCCCCCTAATTATCAACCCACATTTCACATTGGTTTATTACAGTTGCTATTGCATCTTCCATTCCTTCTGGTGGATACTTATACTTGCTTAATAATCTTCTAACCATGCGACGCATTCCGGCTCTGGCGGATTCTTTTTTTTGCCAGTCAATGGTACGGTTTTTTCGGAGCATATCTGTAAGCTCCTGAGTCATTGCCACTAGCTCTTCGTTTTCATAAATGTCTTTTATTGCCTCTGGACGAGTCAGAGCATCATAAAAAGCTAATTCCTCATCTGTAAGTCCCAGAGCTTCACATTCGGAGTGAGCATTTGCCATTTCGTTTGCCATTCTTACCAGTTCAGCAATGACCTCTTCATTTGAGAGCATCCCGTTTAGGTATGCTTTCATTGCACGAGAAAGTAATTCGGAAAACTTTTCGCTCTTTACGAGATTTGTTCTCCGATACAAAGTTAATTGTTCGGCAAGCAATTTTCTAAGTATTTCAACAGCGATGTTTTTTTCTTTCATCCTAGCTATTTCATCGAGGAATTTTGGATCAAATAGCGAAAAACCTGTATCAACATCAGAGAACAAGTTTATTACACCCTCGCTTTGGATGCTTGATTTGAGAAATTCGTTTATATGTGCATTTATTTCTCTCAGAGACAATGGATTTCCATCGCTTGTTATTCTAGTTAGTAGAGTTCGCACAGCTTCAAAATAAGCAGCCTCAAAACGCTGCTCTTGACTCAGGAGAGAACGGCATAATGATAATGCTTGGCGAAGTAGCATTGATTCTCTCAAGAAAAGTTCCTTTTTATTATGTTCATTTGTATATGTCAATGTGCGTTCAGCAACCATTCTGTCTCGCCAATCGTAGCATCCTTCAGATACCTCAGTGGATATGGTTGTGATACTCGAAATAAAGTTAACGCCTCCGGTAATTGTTGTTGCACGAACAAGGTCGCTCTGTGCAGTCATAAACTCGGAATAATCAAAACCGTGGAACAAGTCTCGGCAAACTTCTAATTTTTCTATGAATTTAGGGAGAGCCGTTTTCCCGATGTCGGTGTCGCCGTAGTTGCTTTTATCGCGGTTTGTATAGTCGTTCATTGCTTGCTTCAACGCTGATGCAATACCAACATAATCAACGATTAGTCCACCCTCTTTGTCTTTATAAACACGGTTTACTCTTGCAATTGCTTGCATTAGATTGTGTCCAGACATAGGCTTATATACATACATAGTGCCAAGGGAAGGAACATCGAAGCCAGTAAGCCACATATCAACAACAATAGCAATTTTTAGAGGATGACTATCGTTTTTAAACTTGTCAGCCATTTCGTCACGCCGCCGTCTATTCCCGATTATATTGCGCCATTCTTCTGGGTCTCTATTACTCTCAGTCATTACCACACCGAGTTTTTCTTCGCCGCTTATAGAGTTCCAATCGGGGCGCAATTCGAGTAGTTTATTATAAATACTAATTGCAATTGAGCGAGAGTATGCAACGATTAGTGCTTTTCCAGTAAGCTCATGCTGGCGGTTCTCTTCATAATGCTTGATTATATCTTCGCATAATGCAGTAATGGTTTCCTCAGCTCCGAGTATCGATTCCATACGCCCGAGTTCTTTCTTACTCTTTTCTATGGTGAAATCCTCTGCGTTTTGAGATAATGTCTCGTATTCGGAATCGATAAGGTGTAAAATTTCTTCATCTAATTTCAAATGAATGACACGGCTTTCATAATATACCGGGCGTGTGGCTCCGTCTTCGACAGCTTGGGTCATATCGTATATATCGATATAGTTGCCGAATACCTCGATAGTGGAGCGGTCTCTGCTTGATATAGGTGTACCAGTGAAACCAATGTATGTCGCATTTGGCAAGCTGTCACGAATGATCCGTGCTGTGCCAAGAATAATGCGACCTGTGTTAGTGTCAACTCGTTCTTCCAAGCCGTATTGTCCGCGATGCGCTTCGTCTGCAAGAACAATTATGTTTCGTCGTTCTGAAAGCGGTTCAGAAGACTCTTCAAATTTTTGCATGGTAGTGAAGATTATACCATTGGCTTGCCGACCGGCAAGCAGTTTTTTCAAGTTTGCTCTACTTTCTGCTTGTTCGGGATTTTGCCGTAGAAAAGCAGAACACTTGGCGAATTGTCCATATAGCTGGTTATCGAGGTCATTGCGGTCGGTCAATACAACGATGGTGGGTGAGTTTAGCGTTTCTTGTAACAGGTGCGCATAAAAAACCATAGATAAGGATTTTCCGCTGCCTTGTGTATGCCAAAAAACCCCGCCTTTACCATCCGTTTCAGTTGCATTGGCAGTTGATGCTACAGCTTTCCTGACAGCAAAGTATTGGTGGTATGCACCAAGTATTTTTGCATCACCAGAGAAACATATAAAGTTTTGAATAATGTCTAAGAAGCGAGTTTTATCAAACATTCCTTCAATGAAGGTGTCAAATTGTGCAAATTGTGTGTTTTCGTAGCATCCATCTTTTGTTTTCCATTCCATGAAACGGTCTTCGCCTGCTGTGATTGTTCCTGCTTTAGATATTGCAAGGTCGCTCATTACAAGAAAAGCGTTATATGTGAATAATGATGGAATTTCGTGCATATAATTCCTGAGCTGCAAAAACGCCTCGGATGCGTCTGTATCTTCGCGAGAAGGTGATTTCAACTCAAAAACAACCACAGGTAGCCCATTGAGAAACACGATTATGTCAGGGCGTTTTTCGCTATTCTCGGATATGGTCCATTGATTAGCAATTGTGAACGCATTGCGTTCAGTATTCGCATAATCGACAAGATGCACAAGGGATGATTTCTGCTCGCCGTCATGGAAGTAATTGACAGACACACCGTTTTGGATATAGTCCATAAATTGGATGTTTTTTTGTAGATAGGTTGCACCTTCGATATTGCGGAGTTTATACGCAGCTTCAGATAGCGCAGCTTCAGGCTTTTGGGGATTAATGCGAGCAAGAGCAGGGAGGAGCTCATCCATATATAATGGCTCGCTATAGTCTCGTGTTACATCGGGTGCATACACATGACTGTAACCCAAAGTGTCACGGAACACTTCGATTATAGCGTTTTCGTAATTTGCTTCGGTGTAGGACATACACACCTCCGATTCTATGCCCAATTTGCTTCTACATTGGTTACTTTTACTTGATTTCCGTCAATATGTATACTGCCTTCTTGAGTAACTAGCTTTTCTAATGTTTTTAGCTTATTTTCGTATTCGTTTTTGAAAGTGCTAAGTTCATTAATAATTTTTTCATGTCCTTCAATAACACTGTTATTGATTCGTCTTTCAATATATATCACTACAATTGGTATCAGAAACGCAGCAATTGCGCTTACTGCCTCCCAATCAGGTTTAACTGTATCGTCGGCAAATAAACGATATCCGACTAAAAAGAGAATTGTGCTTAACAGCCCTATAAGAGTAAACATAACGCATATAACTGATAATATTGTTTTCATGTGTACTTTTAGTTTGCTCATATTTATCTCCTTTATAAATCATCATTTAGAGCAGATGGCGCAGGCGATTTTCACGAAGCTTTGCAACGAAGGTGAAGATGCTTTGTTGTCCGACATTTTGACCGTCTGCTATGGCAAAGACCATAAACGGCTTGGTAGCGGCGAGATACCTTGTTATGGATCTGGCGGTATCATGCGTTATGTCGATGATTCCCTCTATAATGGCGAATCTGTTCTAATTCCACGAAAAGGTTCGCTGAACAATGTGCTTTACGTCAATGAGCCATTTTGGACTGTAGACACGATGTTCTATACGCATATGATACGTCCTAACGTAGCAAAATATTCGTATTTTACCATACGTGACCATGACTTGGCGGGTATGAATGTTGGCTCTGCTGTACCGAGTATGACAACTGCCGTCCTCAACACCTTAGAAATCGTTTTGCCGAGCAATGACAATCTAGCAAAGTTTGAAGAAATAGTCAGCCCAATGTTTTTACAAATACAAGCTAATAACGCAGAATCAACACACCTCGCCACCTTGCGCGATAACCTATTGCCCCGACTGATGTCCGGCGAGCTGTACATAGCCGACCTAGACAGCGGTAAATGATGATTTATCGCTGTGTTGTTGGCGATTTTTTCGTCTAGAACTCGCAGTGTATGTCCTATTTTAGTTTGTGTTGAAAGTGGCGGTATTGTCACATCGAGTGTGTGGATATGATTGCGATTCAACGTAGGAACAGCACTTCCTCCTGCAAAGCTACTTAAATCTAGTGTTCTGAGAAGATAGTAAATAAACACAGGATCAGAGTCCTTAAACTCTTTTATATACAAAGTAGTGTTATGTGACCAAGTGCGACCATATACAATAAACGGATTTCCAGTATTACCACTCCTGCCTATCGTGATTGATGGCGTTTCAGTTGTATACTCATTATGATACCCAATAATCCCATTTGAACCGACAACAGGGTATACCCCATGTATCATTTTGATTTTTGGGAGGTCGTGTCCTCTTTGGAATGTAAGGATATCTCCCAGTTTGCATGAGAACCAATTATTCATATACTAATTATCTCCTTATCCAACAAACTTTCTATGTGAATTTTTAACATTCGCTTGATTAACTAATGCGTAACCCATGGTTGTATCTATCCTTACATGACCAAGCAAACGCTGTACTTGCTCAATAGGCATACCCTTGTCAATAGCTCGAGTTGCAAGGGTTCGTCTAAATTTGTGTGGGTACACTTTATTTATATCTGCTTGTTTTCCAATTTCCCGTAGTCGCGTTTCAACACCGCCGATTAGTAATCTATCATGCGGATTCGCTAGCGAAACGAACAATGCAGGATTGCAGTCTGTTCGACTGTCAAGGTAATTTTGCAAATGGATTTTTGTCCTTGCGTCAAAATATACCATGCGTTCACTTCCACCTTTTCCAAGTACGACACACTCTCGCTCATGGAAATTTATATCTACTCGATTCAGAAGCACCAGTTCACCAACTCGAATTCCAGTAGAAGCCAGCATATCAATCATTGCTAAGTCGCGTATTTCAACACAAGCATCGCGTAGAAGTTCCAAACCTTCATCAGAAAATGTTTCTTTGACGGTTTTTTCTGTCTTGATCTTGCGGATACGCCGGACAGGGCTTTTCAAGATGTAGTCCTCATCTTCAAGCCAACCGAAAAAGCTGCTAAATATGCGCCGAATGTTATCAATAGTTACTTTACTTGAACCTCGCTCGGCTTGATACTCTGCTAGGTAGCCACGTAAGTCATCAGTGCCGATTTCTCGCACTGGTTTGTCATAGGAATCTAACATTGCGCGAATGGTAGCATCGTAATACTTCAGCGATTTTTCCGAACATCCCTCAACACGCTTGGCTGCGAGAAATACTTCTAGCAATTCTCCGCTTTGATAGATGTCCTGAAACTCCTGAGTCTTGCATTCAGCAATATCCATGTTTTGAAGACTATTCGTTAAAACTCGACGCAATTGGTCTAGCTGAGCTTGGTTTAGGAATATTGCCATATTTGTCTGGATTTCAGTTATTAGCCTATCTTTCATAATTATCCTGCCTTTCGTTATATATATACTATTTTAGCAGGAAAAAGATACTAGCCTATTATTCATCGTCTGTTACATATTCAATAGAAGCTTCAGCACAAATATAGTTTTTTTCATCATCTAGCATAGAATTATTTAACCTAGCCATAACGCTATTGAATTCTTCTAGACTATTTGCGTAATAAACCTTTAGTTCATCAAAAGTCATGTTTTTTGTTACTTTGCTCTTTTCGCTTTTAATATTAATTACTTCATGAATGGTCAAATTATTCCGCTCCTTTCTGGATAAGTGTAATCGCTGATACAATATCAATATTTCCGTTTCCGTGCAAGTTTGAAATGGCTCGAACTCCTTTTATTGTTTGGATATTGACCAAATGCTTAAAGTTATATGAAACAAGACAGTCGCATCTACTTGTTATTGCACATGCGATGTGTAGACAATCGTTGTAATTCTTATCGGTCAATACTCCATTTAGTATAACAGACTGTGCTATTTTTTGCACTTCATCAGTTATTTCAATCATCGTGTATTCGATTTGAGTTAAATATCCCAATAGTAGATCCCGTTTTGTAGTATTCAAATTTGCCATTAATTCATCGATTACTATAGGAGACATTATTGCTGAGTATTCTCCATTTTTTATTAGTTTCCACAATTCATGCATTTCGTTCATTTCAACTGGACTGGATATTTCATCGAGATAACCAATAGCACTTGTGTCAAGATAGATTTTGAGTTTGCTCATATATACCTCTCATGTAAATCATCATTTTTCGCCACTGAGGTCGATTACTGATAGCTCGCCGGACATCAGGCGGGGCAGAAGTGTGTTGCGCAGAGCGGCAAGACACGCTGATTCGTTTGCATTGTTGAGGATGGCTTCATAGATGGGCTTGACCTTTACTTCAAACTCATTTCTAGACTCAATTGGTGGGGCAGCTATAAGCTCACTTTCAAAATCTCTGGTGACGATAGCATCAAAAACTGCTCCGCTTGCTTTGTTTTTCAGATGTTTTACGGTTTCCAAAGCGAGGTGATAGACGAAATGCTGACCGTACCCACTTTTACCGATAAGAGCATAGCAGGATTGATTCATTGCCATAGAGACTCCCGCCATCGCAAGTTTGCCGACTGTACCTCTGGCTGTAACAAAGACGGTGTTTTCTGGATAAAGCCTACTGTTACAATTATTCAAACCTGCCTCAGTCAAGGTTTTTTCGGTGGCCAGCACATAAAGTTCTGTTGCATCTTTCGGCGTGAAAAAAGGTATCGAACCGTTCCAGTATTCAGCCGCCGTGGTCTTTGGAGTACCGCCTCCCAAAACCTGCACAGCTTCTGTGAACGGTACTGTAGGCTCGAAGTCCATGAACCAAGACTTGAAAATCGCCTGTGCTACCTGCTCTAAATGATGATTTATTGCAGTGTTGTATGCGATTTTGTTGTCAAGTACCTTTAATACTTTTCCTATTTTTTCTTGTAATGGAAGAGATGGAACAGCTATATCTAATTCATTTAAAACTGATGTTGTCAGACTTGGTACAGCAGTACCAACATTCATTTCATATAAGTCTAAGGTTTTTAGTTGATAATAGAGAAATTCAGGTGTTACTAGGTCTTCATCTATATCAGTATAAAACAATGTGTCGACTGTCCAAAAAGGTGATTCAACAAAATAGAGATTATCTAAAGAACCTTTGCGTGGTATTAAAACAGAATTTTTATTAAATAGTGCAGTATCAACATAACGCATTATACCCCCTGTGCCGTAGACAGGGATATTTCCAGTTGAGAGTTTTTTATGATCTTTCCCATATTTTATTTTGCATATTTCGCTAAGTTTCAAAATTCGCCATTCGCTCATAAATTTTATCCTCAAGATTGATATGTCTCATATAGAGTATTGACACATTAGTAATGGATATTTATTTACTCGTTATCTGGTATGACAAAACCAATTTTTCTTTTAGGCCTATCAGACTCTATTTTTACTGAAGTCAATAAGAAATTCAATTGATTTATGTGCTGAATCAATGTTGACAAATTATCATTAACATAGCCCTTAAATATTAACACTACCGATTTTTCGTATGATATTTCGGTAACATGCATCAGAACCGACTGTCCAAAGCTAGTGAGCATCATACCAACTTCATGTTCAGCATCTAGTGTATTCTCAAACATCGAGATATGGTTTTTGACAATTACATATAGAGTATCAGCCCACATATGGTGTGTAGGTAAATCAGGAATTTCAATCGGAGGTAATCTAAATTCTGGCAAATTGAAATTTGGGGGTAAAATGTTTGACATATAATTATCCTTTTTATTATCTTTTCGTTATTTTGATTCACGAATCAAGTATAACTAATAAAGTCTATAAGTGTTTTGCGATCTTTTTACATCATTATCTCAAATCCAATCGCTCCCAATCTTTTGCGGATTTCATCTTCTAGTTCATGGGAACGCTTAAACATTTCAGATAGCTCGCTGGTGAGCCTTGACATTTTCTCGTCAAAGGGTTCGCCATCGTCCTCTTGTTCTTCGATACCAATATAGCGACCTGGAGTGAGAATATAATCCTGCCTCTCAATTTCTTCAGTTGTTACGACAGCGCAATAGCCTTTGACATCCTCTAAGGTGCCATTATGAAATGAATCGAAAGTTGCTGCGATTTTCGCTATGTCTTCAGTCGTCATTTCACGATTCTTTCGTGTGACCATAGTTCCCATTTTTCTGGCATCAATGAAGAGTGTTTTACCTTTTTGCTCTTTGTTGCGGCTTATAAACCAAAGCGAAACTGGAATCTGAGTGGTGTAAAATAATTGCGTTGGCATTGCTATTATACCATCTATAAGATCATCTACTACGATTTTTTTTCGTATTTCACCTTCTCCACCGCTTTGAGAAGACAATGATCCGTTTGCTAATACTAAACCTAATCTACCGTTTGGTGCTAGATGATGAATCATATGCTGCATCCAAGCAAAGTTGGCATTTCCATTTGGTGGCAATCCATACGTCCAGCGCTTATCGTCGTTCAATGAACCATCGTTCCAATCAGAAAGGTTAAAAGGAGGATTTGCAAGGATATAATCAGCTTTAAGTGTTGGATGTAGATCGTTGTGAAATGTATCGGCATTATATGCTCCAAGATTAGCTTCTAGGCTGCGAATAGCGAGATTCATCAAAGCCATTTTTCGTGTGGTAGGGTTGGAATCTTGCCCGTAAATCGAAAGGTTTCCGATATTTCCACTGTGATTTTTTACAAATTCTGATGATTGTACAAACATCCCACCAGAACCGCAGCAAGGATCGTAAATACGCCCTTTGTATGGCTTCAACACCTCAACCAGTGTTCTGACTATGCATGATGGTGTATAAAACTCGCCTGCTCTTTTGCCTTCTTGCTCAGCGAATTTTGAAAGACAGTATTCATATGTACGACCGAGTATATCTTTATCGGAGCCATGTTCTATCATTTGGATGTTCGTAAATAAATCAACGACATTGCCAAGACGTCGCTTATCTAATTCGTCTCGGGCATAATTTTTTGGAAGGATGTCTTTTAGCCTGGTATTCTCTTTTTCAATTGCTCGCATTGCATCATCGATTATGGTGCCTATTTCTTCTCTGTGTGCAGCTTCAGAAATAACGCTCCACCGCGCCGATGGTGGTACAAAGAACACATTTGCTTCAGTGTAAGCATCTTTATCTTCTACATCGTCGTCATCTTCTTGAAGTTCAATATAACGTTCTTCGAACTTATCAGATATGTATTTAAGGAATATTAATCCTAATACAACATGCTTATATTCAGATGCATCCATATTACCACGTAAAATGTCAGCAGCAGCCCATATCTGCTGCTCAAAGCCTACACTTGCTGTAGTTGATGCGTTCCCGCTTGCCATATAGCTTCTCCTAATCAAATACTTGTCATTCTTTTAATCGTTATAACGAGGTCGATGCCGTCTGTACCGGTTTTAGTGAAGATGATAATAGCAGTCGATACACCTGCATTTGGTTTGAAAATACCTGATGGCATTGTGATTCTCGCCTCTAGGCGGTGATTTTCAACGATTTCTTTGCGTATGCTAACAAGGGCTTTACTCGAGCCGAACAGCACTCAATCAGGAACGATGGAAGCGGAGCGTCCGCCGTTTTTCAGCATACGTAGAAAAGAGCAAGAAAGAGCAGCTCAGTTTTTTTGGTTTTTGTGATTTTAATGAGGTCAGTGGCAACAATGCCATAGTTAAGGCTACCTTGTTTGGTACATACTTAATTATAGCTGCGAAGAAATTACAGTCTTTTATCCATTATATCGTGAGAATTGTGAGTTATTTTGGGGATAGACTATATTTTATACGTAAAGATAGACTTGGGGTTGAGGTTCTGAGTAGCTATTTTTAATAACGGTAATGACTATTGCTTTATTAATGCAAATATATTATAGTTTACCTGCAATATGCTCTAAATGCAAGGATAATTCGAGCTATGTCATTTCATCGTCGCTATTGGGTTACTCCTGGTCACGAGGTCTCATAAACCGCATAGAATCAAAACTTTTAGAAGAAATACGATAAACAGGTTAGCGGTAAGAAGCTCAATGGTGTACTGCTAAATAATCTATCCTTTATGTCGAATAGTTGCTCGATATTCCTTTTCATGTCGACAAGCGTATTGCAAGGTGGAGAATTATTGACTTTATCTCGTT
>Ga0099364_10004792_pt1 | contig 20401 bp, 10 predicted proteins | sample TergutTh196P3_FD_73070 | JGI IMG/M metagenome (GOLD analysis project Ga0099364, IMG submission 73070) | Microcerotermes parvus P3 segment gut microbial communities from Pointe-Noire, Republic of the Congo - Th196 P3 | ecosystem: Host-associated > Arthropoda: Insects > Digestive system > Gut ... | reverse complement strand
ATGCGCCGGGGGTTGTCTTTTGGCGGCGAATTGCGGGTACAACCCCCGCCGTCTGCGGACGGCACCCCCTTCGTGCGCGAAGGGGGCGAAAAAGGGGCGGCAATTTGCCGCCCCTTTTATATTTCCCCCTACTTCGTCTCTACCCATCCCTTGAGCGCGTCGTGCGCGGTTTCGAGATGGTTCATTATAGCTATGTTCTGCGGGCATTTCGGCTCGCACGCGCCGCATTTCACGCAGTGGTCCGCGCTGTACTGCCCCTTCGCCGCGAACATATACGAACGCCTCGGCTGGCCGAAATTCCCGAACATCATCCCCTCGTTGTAAAGCGAGAACGCGTTGGGTACGTCCACGCCCGCAGGGCAAGGCATACAGTATTCGCAGTAGGTGCAGGGGATTGTCACGATGGATTCATACGCCGCCTTTACCTTCGGGTACATTTCGCGCTGTGCGGCGGTAAGGCAACCGGGCAGGGCATCCGCCTTTGAGAATATCTCGATATTCTGCTTTAGCTGCTCTATCGTTGTTACACCGCTTAGTACAGAGCTTATTTCCGGGAAGTCGATTAAGTATCTGAAAGCCCACTCCGCGGGGCTGAAGTTCTCGCCCGTGCTGTCGTAGATTTCCTTCACAGGGGCAGGCGCGCCCGCTAAACCGCCGCCGCGCAAAGGCTCCATAATCGTAACCGCACAGCCTCTTTCCCCCGCAAACCTAATCCCCTCGGCTGTAACCTCACGGTCGGTATCCAGGAAATTGTGCTGTACCAGACAGCCCGCCCAGTCGTAAAAGCCGACGATCTCTTTAAAAGTATCAACCTCGCCGTGCATCGAAAACGCGATATTGCCGATAAGCCCTTCGGCGCGCAGCTTCTCATATTCCCCGATGATGTCCCGCCGCTTGATATCGGCCCAGGTCCCGGCGTTTATCGCGTGGATCATGTAGATGTCCACATGATCAGTCCTGAGCTTTCTCAGTGTGTTTTCCAGATTTTCGCGTATCGTAGCGTTGGTCGTCATTACACCAAACGGCTGTTTTGTGGATATGACTACTTTTTTGCGGCGCTCACCTTCCAGCGCTTCACCAAGTATGGCTTCACTTTCCTGGGCGTGGTAGCCGAACGCGGTGTCAAAATACGTCACCCCATTGTCGGCGGCATAACGGATCAGCTCATATGCCTTTTCCCTGTCAACAGGGGCGGCACTGCCGTCGTCCGATACGATCCTGGGCAGGCGCATTGCACCGAAGCCCAGTGCGGATACAGTAAGATCGGTCTTTCCGTATTTCCGGTATTGCATTTGACGTCCTCCTTGAAGCAGCTTGTTTTAGAATAATTTTACCCCGGCTGTCCCGCCGCGTTGCGGAACTCTATCCAAATCTCATTGTGAAGGTCCAGCGCGTCCTGCCCTACGTTTTGGATCATTTCCATCTCCAGGTTGAAGCCCTCCGGCAAAGTCAGAAAAGCTTTGAAGTCATCGTCGATGAAAGGCTCCGCCGCCAGGTTTGTGCAGTAATAGCCCAGCCACTCGAACGCCTCCGCCGCGACCTCGGGGCGGCCTAAAAAGTCAAGGAACTTATACGCCGCGTCCGCGTTGGGCGCGTTTGCGGGGATAAAGCCCGCCATAATGCCGAAGCCGATGCCCTCCACGGGGAATACGATCTCCAGCTCGGGCATTTCCATCTTCGCCATTGTTACCTGCGATGTATACATGACAGCGGCGTTTATCTCGCCGGTCATGAGGTCTGTATGGATAGCGTCGTCCTTAATAATGCGTATGTTAGGCGCAAGCCCGACCAGCCTGTCGCCCGCGCGGCGGATAGCGCCCGGGTCCTCGGTGTTGTAGCTTTCCCCGATTACTTTCAGCGCCATGCCGTTTATAACGCGGTGGTTGCTGATCGTGCCGACCTGATCCGCCAAAGACGCGTCCCAAAGGTCCGCGTACCCGCGGATCGGGATATTCACAGCCGCGGGGTTATACATGATCGTCTGCACGCCCGCGCCGTAAGGCACTGTGTACTCGTCAGACGGGTCATAGAACTGCCCCTTGTAAATCGGGTTGATGTTGCCCAGTGTAGAGATCTTGCTTTTGTCCAGCTTTTTTGCCAGCCCTTCCTCAATTACAATTTCAAGGATGTAGTCGTCCACGATAACAAGGTCATACTCGCTCGCGTCATTGGCCTGAAGCCTTGTCAGCATGGCCTCACCGTAATCGAAGTTGGAATAGTTGATTGTAATGCCGGTCTCCTCCGTAAAGGCGTCCAGAACCTCCGGCGGGAACATCCCCTCCCAGGAGTAGAAGTTCAGCGTGCCGCCGACTTTCCCGGAGCCGCCGCCCGCACACCCCGCGAATACCGCCGCGCAAAGAACCGCCGCCATTACGATGCCCAGAGCTTTTTTCATTGTTTGATTTCCCTCTTTCATATTTGTAATGTTTGCCATGACCATAGTACCCTAAATCAGATGTAAAATCAAGTCTTTTCTTGTTTTGCGTGTTCTAGAGCCGCATGAGCATACAAAATGTACAAAACCATGTAGGGACGGTCGCCCTCAACCATCCGCATTTACCAAACAATCATCAAAATTGCATCGTAGGGGCGGCAATCTGCCGCCCGCAAATTACCGCATCACATCGTACAATGCGGGCGGCACCCCCTTCGCGCACGAAGGGGGTGCCGCCCGCAGTCGGCGGGGGTTGTCCGTAGGGGCGGGGTCATCCCGCCCTACATTGCCATGAACATGGCATCGGTTGTAATTCCGGGGCGCCCGGTGGTCGCGCCCTACAAAACACCCGTCACAAAGCGATAAATCGCTTTGCGCCACCCTCTTTAAAAAAGAGGGTAAGTCTACAGCAGGATTTATTCTTTCATTAGAAAGCGCAAAACAACCGTAGGACGTACCCTCTTTTTTAAAGAGGGTGGCACCGTGACGACTTGTTCGTCGCGGTGACGGGTGTTTTGCCCCGCGGGCGGCCCTTGCGGTCGCCCGCATTGTACGATGCGGCGCGGTATTTTGCGGGCGGCGCGGCAAATTCCTTCCCTTACTAATCTCTAATCTCTAATTTCTAATCTCTATTTTGCGCTCGCCTGCCCACCCAAAAAGACAGCCCGCCCATCAAAAGCGTAAACGCGAACATCAGCGCGCACAGCGCGTTTGTTTTCGGCGTCACGCCCGTGCGGAGCTGTGTGTATATTTTCAGCGGCAGGGTATTGCTTTCGGCGTTGGTCAAGAACATACTGATGATCACATCGTCCATGCTCATCGCGAAGGAAAGCAGCATCCCCGAAATTATCGCAGGTCGCAGGAGCGGGAAGGTTATATCGTAAAACGCGCGAAGCTCCGACGCGCCCAAATCCTTCGCGGCCTCGATGTAGCTTTTGTCCATCCCCGCGAGCCGCGCCTTTACCATCAAAAACACATACGGTATACAGAACATGGTATGCCCCACAACCAGCGCGGGGAAGCCGAACGGGATGCCGATAAGCGCGAAGAACACGATAAACACCATGCCCAGTATAATCTCCGGGATCATGATAGGCAAAATCGAGATATACTCCACCGCGCCGTTTGCCTTCCATTTTACGCGGCTCATGCCTACAGCGCCCAGCGTCCCGACAACCGCCGCGCACACGCTTGCAAGAGTTGCCAGCACAACGCTGTTGCGCAGCGCGTCGAAAATCGAACGGTCACGCAAAAGCGCCCCGTACCAGGAAATCGAAAATCCGCTCCACATGGAGCTTATCCTGCTTGCGTTGAAGGAATATATTATCACCAGCAAAATCGGCACATAGGTCAGCGCCAGCAGTACGCCTATATACAGGTTGGGCAGGACTGTCCTGTTTTTCATAGCAGCCCCTCCAGATCCTTGACCTTCGTGATTTTGCGGTAGAGGTATATGAACAGCGTGGTCATCAGCATCAGCATGGCGGCAAGCGCCGCGGCGAAGGGCCAGTTGCGGGAGCGCATAAGCTGCTCCTGTATCACACTGCCCACCAGCACCACTTTATTGCCGCCTAAAATATCGGCGATGAAGAACAAGCCCATCGAAGGGATAAACGTAAGGATCACGCCGGAGAGCAGGCCCGGAAGCGTAAGCTTCAGCGAAACCGTCAAAAACGCCTGGAGCCTTGACGCCCCTAGGTCGCGCGCGGCCTCAACAAGGCTCCAGTCCATTTTCTCCGCGCTGGAGTAAACCGCGAAAATCATAAAAGGCACCAGCACATACACCATGCCCACAACAACAGCGGGATAGGTGTACAGCAGCCGAAGCGGCTCGCCCGTTATGCCAAGCCCCATCAATATCCCGTCTAGGGTCCCGTTTGCCCGGAAGATTATAATCCAGCCGTACAGCCGCATAAGCGAGCTGGTCCAAAACGGCACGATCAGCAAAAAGGACACTGCCTTGCGCCATTTGGGCGAAAGCTTTGCCATAAAATAACCGAAGGGGTAGCCGAACAGCGCAATCAGCGCCGTACTGAGCAGCGCGAGTCGGATTGACTGAACGAAAGTGTTAAGGTAAATCGGCTGGAAGATATTTATGTAGTTGTCAATAGTGAAAACCGCGGTAACGCCCCAGCGCTCGGCGCGGGTCATAAAGCTCAGCGCGATCATATACGCCATCGGCCCCACTACAAATAAAAGCGTAGTGAGGTATATGGGCAAAACTGTCAGATGAATCGCGCGCAGGCCGCGGGCCTTGCGGGTATTTTCGGTCATGGCCCAACATCCTCCACCGGCACCGCGTCCCCCGGCGCCCAATCCAGCACGACCCTTTCCCCCTCTTTTAAAGCGGAGTTTATGCCATGCCGGCTCACGATAATCTCCTCGCCGCTTCCAAGCTCCACGGCTATGCGCAGCATCCCGCCCGCGAAGGATTTTTCCTTTACTATTCCGCGCAGGCCGCTTTCCTGCCCGCTGTCCCTCGCAATTTCTATTTGCTCACTGCGGATTGCCAGAGTCAGCAGCTGCCCATGCGGCACGGTTTTGTCCCGTAGCGCGGCACGGACACTGCCGCCGCTGTGAAGCATCGCAATATTGCCGTCACCGCTTTCCCCCGCAATACCCGCAATAATGTTCGCGTTGCCGACAAACGCCGCCACAAACGTGGTTTTCGGCTCGTCGTATATTTGGGCGGGGCTGCCTATCTGCTCAAACCGACCCTCGCGCATCACGGCGACGCGGTCGGACATATTCAGCGCCTCCTCCTGGTCGTGGGTGATATAAATAAACGTGATGCCAAGCTGTTTTTGAAGGCGCTTCAGCTCAATTTGCATTTGCCTGCGAAGCTGCAGGTCAAGCGCGCCCAGCGGCTCATCCAGCAGCAGTATCTTCGGTTTATTTACAATCGCGCGCGCAATCGCGACACGCTGGCGCTGGCCGCCGGAAAGCTCATTCGGGCGGCGCTTCCCATAGCCCTCAAGCTGGACGAGCAACAGCGCGGCCTCAACCTCATCCGAAATTTCACGGCGCGGCCGTTTTTTCAGCTTCAGCCCATAGCCGATATTCTCCTCCACGGACATATGCGGGAACAGCGCGTAGTTTTGGAACACCATGTTTACATCGCGCTTGTCGGGCTCTATGTATGTTACGTCCCGCCCCTCCAGGATGATACTGCCGCCGTCGGGCATATCAAGCCCGGAGATTATCCGCAGGGTTGTCGTTTTGCCGCACCCCGAAGGCCCCAGGAGCGTGATAAACTCCCCGCGGTTGACGGTCAGGTCAATGCCCATCAAAACCTCGGTCTGCCCGAAGCTTTTTTTCACCCCGCGAAGCTCTAAAATTATATCATTCATACAGCCGCTACATCCCCGGTTCTAAAAAATACACACACAAAATTATTTTATCATAGATATATAAATAATGCAAGCGTAGAAGAACATAATTTCTATAATGCATAATTTATAATTAAAAAACGCCGCAATAAATTTCTTCCCTTCCTAAATCCCCAATCCTAAAACCTCAATCCTGCGCGCAGCGCCGTAGGGGCGGGGTTTTCCCGCCCGAAATTCCCCTCCTTGGAGGGGTGGCAGGCGCAGCCTGACGGGGTGGTTCGTAGGGCGTGACGACCCGGCACGCCAAAAATCCGCATCGCACAATGCGGGCGGGCATGGAAGCCCGCCCCTACATCCCTTTCTAAATCCTCAAACCTAAATCCTAAAACCTACCGCAGGCAAAACACCCGTCACGAAGCGATAAATCGCTTCGCGCCACCCTCTTTAAAAAAGAGGGTACGTCCTACGGTTGTTTTGCGATTTATATATGAAAGAATAAATCTTATTGTAGCTTTACCCTCTTTTTTAAAGAGGGTGGCACCGTGACGACTTGTTCGTCGCGGTGACGGGTGTTTTGCCTTTGCCCTTCCCCTGCCCCCTTCGCGCACGAAGGGGGTGCCGCCCGCAGGCGGCGGGGGTTGTGCCTTCGGCAGGATTCAGGTTTCAGGAAATAAGGGTTCAGGAAAGGGAAGAAATTTGTCGTTCAGTCCTTTTCCTAAAACCTAAAACCTCAATCCTAAATCCTGCCGAAGGCAAAACACCCGTTCCACCCTCTTTAAAAAAAGAGGGCGCGTCCTACGGTTGTTTTGCGCTTTCTGATGAAAAAATAAATCTTATTGTAGCTTTACCCTCTTTTTTAAAGAGGGTGGCTTCAAAGCGGCTTGCCGCTTTGAAGACGGGTGTTTTGTTTTTAATTACTCATCACGAATTCTCCCCATTCTGTATTTTCCCGCCCTATTTGGTGAACATTATATTACACCCATATGCATCACCTTTTCAGGGAGCTTGGCTTAAATGAGCGATAAAATCTTAGACCATAAATTGGCAGCCGATGCCGCCGCAAGTTTTTCCGCGCGCGGCGGCCTTCCCGGCCTGCGGGAAATTTCGCGGCGCATAGCGGCGCATACAAAAAAACTGCGCGCCCGCTACATGAAAGTTTTAAGGGATACAAAACAAGAAAGCGCCCCCGGGCAGGATGTCTGGCTGGGCGATAACTATTATGTCCTGGAAAAGGAAAGCAAGCAGTGCCGCGCGGATATAAAGGCCCTTCTGAAAAAAGGCAATGCGAGCTGTGTCCCCCTTCTTTTTGCCGTGGTTGACGAAGTTTTGCGGGAAACATTGCCCGCTATATGCGACGATACCGCCTTTTGCATTTTAGACGCACTGTGCGCGCATGAAAGCCTCGGGGAGGATGCCTTTGCCGCGTTTCCCGCCGCGGTCAGGGCGGCGCTGCTCCATATGGCATACCGCGCCTGTTTTGAAGGCCGCGGGGAAAAGGAAATGGCATACGCGGTCATCGGCTATTCAAAGCTGCCTTCTATTGATATGGAGGCCGTCATAAGCCGCACCGGAAAAGTAGAGCGCATACTTTCCATGGATCCGGCGGGCGTTTATCCTAATATGACGGACGAGAGCCGCCGCTATTACCGCTACCTCATTTCCCGCATCGCAGAAAAAGAAAACCGCCGCGAGGATGAAGTCGCGTCCGGTTTCCTGCAAAACGCAAAAGACGCGCCAAAAGACAGCGATAACGCGAAAAATCACATAGGCCATCGGATTTTGCGCCACAGCGCCGTAACCGCACCGAGGAGAAGGCGCGGTGCATTCTCACTTGCGGCGCAAGCTGCGTTACCGCTTGCCGCTTCAATCGCGGCGGCGTTTTGGGCGCGGGCATGGTGGCTTGCCATACTGCTTTTACTGCCTTTATGGGAGGTTTTCCGCCCTGTACTCACACAGTTTTTTTTGGCGGGTACCCAAACCGATTTCCTCCCGCGCATGGACCCGAAAAAAGTTAAAAACAAGCCGAAAACCGTCGTGCTTGTCTCCACGCTTTTACCGAAGGCATCCGACAGCGCAAGGCTTTCCGAAAGATTAGAACAGCTCTACTTCTCAAACTCCGACCCCGATTTGTACTACTGCATCCTCGCGGATTTCGGGGAATCGCCCTACCCCCAAAGCGAACAGGACGAGGCGCAGGTAAAAGCCGCGCGCAAAGTAGTCGACAGCCTAAACGACCGTTACGGCAGCCGCTTCATGCTATTTTTGCGCGGGCGCGTCTTCAACAAGACCCAAAACAAATACAGCGGGTGGGAGCGCAAGCGCGGCGCGATTACGGAGTTTATACGGTTTATCAAAGGCGACCGGACCTCCGTGCATACATTCGCGGGGGACCGCGCGGTTCTGCCGAAAATCAAGTTCGTCATCGCGCTGGACGCGGACACGGACCTGCTTTACGAAAGCGCACAAACAATGGTCAGCGTCGCGATGCACCCCGTCAACAAACCCGTAGCGGACAATGACGGCGTCGTGCGGGAGGGCTACGGCATCCTCTGCCCGAAAATAAGCATAGACCTCTACAGCGCGAAGAAAACCGCCTTTTCCCGCGTGATGTCAGGCTGCGGCGGCGTGACGGCATACGAGACCCGCGACAAGGATTACTACCAGGACCTTTTCGGCGAGAGCATCTTCGCCGGCAAAGGGCTTATACACATCGACAGCTTTTACCGGTCGCTGGACAGCCGCTTCCCCGAAAACCGCGTACTCAGCCACGATATTCTGGAGGGCGCGTACCTGCGATGCGGCTTTGTGTCCGACGCCCCAATGAGCGACGGCGCCCCCGTAAGCATGACAAGCTGGCTTTCGCGCCTGCACCGCTGGCTGCGCGGGGACTGGCAGAACGCCGTATTTATCGCGGCCCGCTACAAGGCGGACGGCAAAACTTGGGGCAACCCCATCTCCGCGCTCTCTAAATACAAGCTTGCCGATAACCTGCGGCGCTCCCTCACACCGGTTTTTGCCTTGCTGTGCCTTATCCTCGCGCTGTTCTTGCCCGGCCGCGTAAAAACCGTGCTTACTTTGGCGGGCGTGCTGGGCGTGTGCTTCCCGTCCTTTTGGGCAGCGGCGAATTCGCTTGTGTCAGGCGGCATCTTCACACTGTCCCGCAAGTTTTTCACGCGCACGCTCCCTCACACAATGGAGCTTGTCGCGCAGGGCCTCATGCTGCTCATCATGCTCCCCGCGCAGTCGGTCATCACAGCGGACGCGGCACTGCGATCCCTTTGGCGCGTATTTGTCAGCAAACGCAATATGCTGGAGTGGACAACCGCCGCACAGGCGGACGCGCGTAGAGCCACGTTTGTTTCCGCGGTTTCGCGGTACGGCATTGCCCAGCTTGCGGGTTTGGCGTTTTTGTTTTTCGCGGGCAGCCCCGCGCTCAAGGTAATCGGGCTGCTGTTCGCGCTGATTGTCCCCACCGCTTTTTTAACGGCCCGCCAATCCCCGGACGACGACCACGGGCTGAGCGAAAAGGACCGCGACACGCTTCTCTCCTACAACGCCGCAATGTGGCGTTACTACGAGGACTTCGCGGACGAAAAAAACAACTTCCTCCCCCCGGACAATATCCAGCAGTCGCCGGTTTACCGTGTGGCAAACCGCACTTCCCCCACGAATATCGGCATGATGCTCCTGTCTGTATTGGCGGCGCGGGATATGGGCTTTATCGACACGGGCGGGCTTTACCGCCGCATTGAACGCACGCTTTCCTCCGTGGAAAAGCTGGAGACCTGGAAGGGCAACCTGCTGAATTGGTACGACACCCATACGCTCGAGCCCCTGCGCCCGGCGTTCGTTTCCTTTGTGGACTGCGGCAATTTTATATGCAGCCTTGTCGCGCTAAAAGAGGGCCTGCGGGAATACACCTCTAAAATTTCGAGCTTTGGGGCGGTTATTGCACGCATTGACGACATCATCGCGGGCTGTGACCTGACCGCCTTCTACGATGAAAAAAAACATCTCTTTTCTATCGGCTACGATATGGAAAGCGAGGAGATGTCCCACTCCCGCTATGATTTTTTAATGAGCGAGGCGCGGCTTACCAGCTACTACGCCGTTGCACGCAAGCTCGTCGGCAAAAAGCACTGGGGGAGCCTTGTGCGCACCATGTCCCGCAGCGGCAGCTACGCGGGCCCGGTTTCGTGGACAGGCACGATGTTTGAATATTTTATGCCGCATCTCCTGCTCCCCGTGGAGGACGGCTCTTTAGTTGGCGAGGCGCTCATCTACTGCCTGTACTGCCAGAAAAAACGCACGCGGGACAAGGGCATCCCCTGGGGCGTCAGCGAAAGCGCGTTCTACGCCTTCGACAATAACCTGAACTACCAGTACAAGGCGCACGGGGACGCAAAGCTCGGCGTAAAGCGCGGGCTGGACCGCGACCTTGTCATTTCACCCTATTCCACCTTCATCACAATCCCAATGAACCCAAACTCATCTATGAGAAATTTGCGGGAACTGCGGGAGCTTGGCGTCTACGGCCGCTACGGCTTCTACGAAGCTGTGGATTTCACCGAAAGCCGCGTGGGCAAGGCCTCACTGGCTGTTACGCGCAGTTATATGGCGCATCATCTGGGCATGAGCATGGTCGCCAGCGCAAACGCGCTCTATGCATCGGTCATGCAAAAACGCTTCATGGCGGACAACTACATGAAATCCGCGCATGAATTCCTGGAGGAAAAGATCACGAAGAACACCATCGTTTACGATAACCTCGGGCTTACGGGCAGGATGCCGCGGGGCGAGCGCCCGAAATTCCGCGAGGCAAGCGGAGATATAAACCCCGCGTCGCCCAAATGTATGCTGCTCTCCAACGGCGAGATGACAGATATACTCACAGACACGGGCGCGGGCTACCTCAAATTCGGCAGTATAGACCTTACACGGCGCGGCACGGACCTGCTGCGGTACCCGCAGGGCTTTACCGCCGTGCTTAAAACGAAAAACGGCCGCCTGCCCGCAACCGCCGCGCCCTTTTACGACAGCGCGGCAAAATACACAGTAGAGCAGCAGGAGCAGTCTGTAACGTATCTCGCCGAAAAAGGCGGGGTCAAAACATCTTTGCGCTGTGTTATCCACCCCACTGTCTCCTGTCAGCAAAGGCACTACACCGTAAAAAACGACACCTCGCGCAGGGAGAGCTTCGGCGTGCTGTTTTATTTGGAGCCCACGCTTTGCGACAACCGCGACTACAGCGCGCACCCCGCCTACTCAAAGCTTTTTGTAACCTCTCAGTATGACCCGCAGTCCCGCTGTATCATTTTCCGCAGAAGGAACCGCGACGCAACGGAGAACACATTTTTAACCGTCGGCTTTTTAGAGGAGGTTCATTTCACCTACGAAACCCGCCGCGAAAATTTAATGCAGGCGCCCGCCGGCACAAAGGGCCTTCTGCGCCATGTTGGGGAAAAGCTTGAAAACTCGGGCGCGGGCGTGCCGGATGCCTGTTGCGCGCTTTCGTTTGAAATTACCGTACCGGCGGGCGGAAAGGCCTCCGCCACGCTTCTGGTCTGCGCGTCAAGGAGCCGCGAGGAGGGCATAGAAAGCGTAATCTCCATGCGCAACGCAGGGCTTCTGGAACCGAAATACGCCGCGAAATCCCCCCTTCTCATGGATTCACTGGAGGGCCGGCTGGGCTCCGCCCTGCTCAGCCGCCTTCTTTTCACCGTGCAGGGCTGTGAGAACGCGCAGGACCGCAAAAACAACCGCCTCGGGCAAAGCGGCCTCTGGCACACAGGCGTTTCGGGCGATTTCCCAATCGCTTTAATCGAGCGGCCGCGCGATTTGGACGAGCCTGTCCTGCACGGCTACCTGCGCCTTCACGGCCTTCTGCGCGCCTTTAACGTGGAGTTCGACCTGGTCGTTTTGTGCGACAGCGACGAGGAAATCGAAAAGCTCGCCGCTGTAATCCGCCAAAACGGCGGCGCGCTTACCTTGGGCGCAAAGGGCGGCGTGCATCTGCTCAGCCACCGTCAGCTCTCGGGTGAGACGCTCACGCTTTTCCGCGCGGTCACAAGGCACTTCGCAATCGGCAAAAACCCTCCCGGCCCCAAAAACAAAACCGCCGAAGAGCATTTCCGCCCCATGGAAATCCTCCCCGTTTCCCCCGCGGATTTACCGCAAAATACAGATTACAGCGTAATCGGCGGGGCGTTTTCGGGCGGCGCGTTTTACGTCGGGAAAGATAAAGCGTCCCCCCTTCCGTGGAGCCATGTGCTGGCAAACCCGGTGTTCGGCACATTGGTTTCGGACAAAAGCATCGGCTATACCTGGGCTGTAAACTCCCGCGAAAACAAGCTTACCCCATGGAGCAACGACATCTCCACGGGAAACACGGGCGAGCTGCTTCTTCTAAAATACGGTGGCAGCTGCTACGACCTCGCGAACGGCGCAACAGCGGCTTTTTCACCGGAGTTTGCGTCCTTTTCCGGGGAAATAAAAGGCATAGCTTCACAGGTCAAAATCACCGTGCGCCCGAGGGGCTTCGCGAAAATCATCGATGTCACACTTCGCAATACAACCGCGCGTGAAGTCACCGCCAATACCGCATATTACACCGAGCCTGTCCTCGGCACAACCGGAGAAACCGCGCGCTATATCTGCCCCGATGTGCGGGACGGCTGCCTGGTTTTGCAGAACGCCTACAACACAGCGGCAAAATGCCACATGGCAATCACCGCGCATACAGAAGATGAAACACAAAAAACCTTCACGACCGACCGCGCGGCGTTCCTGTCGGGCGATTGGGAAAGCGTCAGTATCTCCCCGCAAAACGACCCCTGCGCCGCTGTAATTGTCCCCCTAAAAATCCCCGCGGGCGGGGAAAGCAAAATCCGTTTTATACTAAGCGCGGGGCAGACAGAGGCGGCGGCAATAAAAATGGCAGAAATAAATCCGCCCGAAGAAAACTGCGGCAAAACCAAAAACAGCTTTATCATAAACACGCCCGACAAGGCGCTGGATGAGATGGTCAACAACTTCATCCCGCACCAAATGCTCTCATCGCGAATTTACGGGCGGTGCGGGTTTTACCAGTGCGGGGGGGCTTACGGCTTCCGCGACCAGCTCCAGGACGCGATGGCGTACCTGCTCATTGACCCCGATCTTACAAAAAGGCATATAATCCGCTGCGGCGGCGTCCAGTTTGAGGAGGGCGACGTCCTTCACTGGTGGCACAATCTCCCTGCCAACATGGGCGGCCTGCGCGGTGTGCGCACAAAATTCTCGGACGATCTATTATGGCTGCCCCTTGCCGTCTGCGAATATATAGAAAACACAGGGGACAGCGCGATTTTATCCGTCCGCCAAAGTTATCTTCGCGCGGAGCCTTTGCCCATCGGCATCCACGAACGCTATATCTCCCCGGAAAAAAGCGACCTGCGCGAGGATATCTACACCCACTGCCAAAAAGCCTTGGAGCGCGGCCATAACCTGAATACAAACGGCCTGCCGCTGATCGGCTGCGGGGACTGGAACGATGGCTTCAGCTCAATTGGACTGAAGGGCAAGGGGACAAGCGTCTGGCTTGCGATGTTCCTTTCGGTCGTTTTAGAACGCTTCGCGAAAGTCAGCGAAATATACGGCGACGAAGATTACGCAAAGCTTTGCCGCACGCGTTCTGCGGCGCTTAAATCCGCCGTGGATGAACACTGCTGGGACGGCAGCTGGTACCTGCGCGCCTTTTTTGACAACGGCAGGGAAATGGGCGGCGCGAAAAACACGGAGTGTTCCATCGACCTTTTGCCGCAAAGCTTCGCGGTTTTATCGGATATGCCGGACAGGGCCCGCGTAAAAACCGCCATGGAAAACGCTTGGGAAAAGCTCGCCGATCACGACAACGCGCTGACCGCGCTTTTCACAAAGCCCTTCAAAAACAGCCCCCAAAGCCCCGGCTATGTAAAGGCATACCCGCCCGGCTTAAGGGAAAACGGCGGCCAGTATACCCACGCGTCTATTTGGTTTGCGATCGCGCTGCTGCAATGCGGCGAAACGGACAAAGCCATTCAGGTGCTAAGCTGGGCAAACCCCGCCTTCCGCGCATCGGATCCCAAGCTTTCCCGCGCGTATAAATTAGAGCCATACTCCATCGCCGCGGATATCTACGCAAACCCCGCGGCGCCCGGCCACGGCGGCTGGTCGCTTTACACCGGGGCGGCGGCGTGGTATTACCGCGCGGTGCTGGAGCATATCTTCGGCATGAAGATAACAGCAAACGAAGTGCGCTTCTCGCCGAAGCTCCCGCCGGATTGGCAACAGGCGAAAATCTCCGCCGTAATACGCGGCACGCAAATAAACCTAACCATACACGCCGGCGGCACGGTAATGTACGCCGGCGGCAAGCCCGCCGATTTTGTCCCGCTGGATGGCGGGCGACATGAATTGATAATTGAGAATTGATAATGAAGGGAAGAATTTTACCGCACTGTCCTTTCCCTAAAACCTTAATCCTAAAACCTCAATCCTGCCGAAGGCAAAACACCCGTCACCGCGACGAGCAAGTCGTCACGGCGCCACCCTCTTTAAAAAAGAGGGTAAGGCTACAATAAGATTTATTCTTTCATAATAAAAGCACAAAGCAACCGTAGGACGTACCCTCTTTTTTAAAGAGGGTGGAACGGGTGTTTTGGTGTTTTGTACAGCACAACGTATTTTTTGCGTAGGGGCGGCAATCTGCCGCCCGCAAATTACCAAACAATCAACAATATTGCGTTTTTTGCCCCCTTCGCGCACGAAGGGGGTGGCACAAAGTGCCGGGGGTTGTCCTTCGGCGGCGAATTACGGGGAACAACCCCCGCCGTCTGCGGACGTCACCCCCTTCGTGCGCGAAGGGGGCAAGATAGCGGCGTGACATATTTTTTGCGTAGGGGCGGCAACCTGCCGCCCGAAATTCCCCTCCGTTGGAGGGGTGGCAGGCGTAGCCTGACGGGGTGGTTCAAAACAGGCACAAAACCCACCATTCCTTCCCTTCCTAATTTCTAATTCCTATTTTCTATTTTCTATTTGCGTTTGCCATTTTATTCAAGTAATGCTATAATACCATAAAACACAAAAATCCACGGACAAGCCGCATAAAGGAGAGCATCATATGGCCGCTTCGATGACAAGGGCGGAAATCGGGGAGAAGGTCTTTTTCAGCCATATCCCCGACCCTAAATTCAAACGCAACCTGGTTTCAATCAATTTCATTATGCCCCTGGACGCGGCGACCGCGTCCGACAACGCCGTTGTCCCGTATATACTGCGGAAGGGCTGCCGCGAAATACCGGACTTCTCCGACTTCAACGGCAAATTGGCGGAGCTTTACGGCGCGTCGCTTTCCGCCGGTATCTCCAAGGTAAACGGCTGGCAGGTAATCGGCGTTTCGCTTTCAGGCTTGGACAACCGTTTCGCGTTGGAGGGCGAGGATATCACGGGCGAGTGCGCCTCGCTTTTGGCGGCAGTCGCGCTCGACCCAAAGCTTGACAAAAACGGCGTTTTCGACGAAAAAGACACTGAGCTTGAACGCCGGTTTATCTTAGACAGCATTGAGGCCGAAATCAACGAAAAACGCTCCTACGCGCTCTCAAAATGTATGCAGGCAATGTGCGCGGGGGAGCCTGTCGCCGTGCGCAAATACGGCACCGCCGAAACCGCAGGGCTTATAACCGCGCGGTCGGCGGCGCAGGCGTACCGCAATATGCTGAAAACCGCTTCTGTTGAAATTACATTTACAGGCTGCGGCGACCCTTCTACAGCAAAAGATATTTTCACGCGGGAGTTTTCTAAAGTCAAACGCAAGGCCCCCGGTTTTTCCCTTATCCCGCTGCGCACAACCGCCGATAGTGTAAAACATGAGGAAGAGGTCATGGACGTCAACCAGGCAAAGCTCGTCATGGGCTTCCGTGTCGGCGATGTTACAACAGACGAGGAGCAATACGCCATGCGCCTTTGCTCCGCCGTTTTGGGCGGCACGCCGTTTTCAAAATTTTTCCTCAACGTCCGCGAAAAGCTAAGCCTTTGCTACTACTGCGCCGCAAATTACGACAGGTACAACCGCCTGCTTGTAGTGGACAGCGGCATAGAATACGCCAACCGAAAAACCACACAGGGCGAAATTATGCGCCAGATAAAGGCAGTGCAGGACGGCGAGGTCACGGACGAGGAGCTTGCCAACACAAAACTGCTTGCCGCAAGTTCTATAACAAAAAGCACGGATTCCCCTTCCGCCATGGAATCCTGGTACCTGCACCAATTTTTCCGCCACGGCAGCAAGGGCGGGGAAGCGAAAACGCCCGAGGAGGACGCGGCCGCGCTCTGCGAAGTGACAAAAACACAGCTGGTCGAGGCGGCAAGGCGCATACAGCTCGACACCGTATACTGCCTGCACGGCGGGGAAGAAGGGGAGGGCGCTTCCGATGCAAACTAAAACCGAGATTATAACCTCCCCGCGTTTAGGGGAAGCTTACCGGCAGATAAAGCACAGCTCTGGGCTGGAAATGCGCCTGTACCCCATGCAGGGCTTTAACCATACCTATGCGCTTTTTGCCACAAAATACGGTTCTGTTGACACCTGCTTTAAAACAGGCGAGGACGCCGATTTTGTAAAAGTCCCGGAGGGCGTCGCGCACTTTTTAGAACACAAGATGTTTGAAAACGAAGAGGGCGACGCGTTTATCCGCTACGCCGCAACAGGCGCATCGGCAAACGCCTACACCTCCTTCGACCGCACGGCTTACCTTTTTTCCTGCACCGAAAATTTCGCGCAGTCGCTGGAGATCCTCTTCGATTTCGTAAGCCGCCCGTATTTCACCGACGAAACCGTGGAAAAGGAACAGGGCATAATCGGCCAGGAAATAAAAATGTATGAGGACAACGCGGAATTCCGCGCTTATTTCAACCTGCTGGACGCGATGTACCACAATAACCCGGTCAGGATCGATATCGTCGGCACAGAGCAGTCTATCGCGCAGATAGACAAGGAGCTTCTCTACCGCTGCTACAACACGTTTTACAACCTCGGCAACATGGTGCTTTGCGTTGCAGGCGGCTTTGACATAGAAACCGTGCTGGAAACCGCCGACCGTATGCTCAGCCCGGCAAAAGATATCACAATCGAGCGCGCCCAAACAGACGAACCGAAATCGGTCCGCCTGGATTACATCGAGCAGAACCTGCCCGTCGCGCTCCCGCTTTTCCATATCGGCTTCAAGGCAGACCCGGCGGGCGAGAGGGACAATGTCAAAAATCAAATCATGGACGATATACTACTGGAAATCATCGCCGGGGATTCCACGCCGCTGTACAGAAGGCTCTACGACGAGGGGCTGATAAACTCCGAATTTTCGGGCGACGCCATGTCCAGCCGCGATTATTCCTTCGCCGTATTCGGCGGCGAATCCCGCGACCCCGCGCGCGTAAGGGACGAAATCGCAAAGGAAATCACGCGCATAAAAGCACAGGGCATAGACCCGAAGCTGTTCGGCAGATACAAAAAAGCATCCTACGGCTCCTACATGGGGATTTTCGGCAAGGTAGAATCCGTGGCGTCGTTTATGCTTTCCGCGCATTTCGCAGGCGTGGAGGTTTACAGCGTGACGGAGATGATCGCGGCACTGACCGTCGACGACCTCGAAGCCCGCCTTAAAGTAAGCTTTGATGTAAATCGGAGTAGTATGTCGGTGGTGAAGCCATAGGCTTCACCACAGGAATAAGGTTTTAGGTTATAGGTTTTAGGAAAAGGACGATGCAATAAATTTCTTCCCTTCCTAAATCCTCAATCCTAATACCTAAAACCTGCGCGCAGCGCCGTAGAAACCACCCCGGCACATACGCGCCACCCCTCCAAAGGAGGGGAATTACGCCCTGTTTTATCCCAAATTCCCCTCCCTTGGAGGGGTGGACGGCGCAGCCGGACGGGGTGGTTCGCAAATTACCGCAATGCGTCGTGCAATACGGGCGGCAGATTGCCGCCCCTACGGCATAACATACGGTGTCAACATTTTTAATTATGAATTATGCATTACGCATTACGAATTATAAAAAAGGAGCTTTCACAATGACCGAAACCGTCAGCTTCCCCGGGCTTGGGCTGGATCTGGAAATATCCCGCGTGGCATTCTACATAGGCGGCTCGCCTATATATTGGTACGGCATTTTAATTTCGGTCGGGCTTTTGGCGGCGTGCCTGTATTTTTTCAGCCGCACAAAAGAATTCGCCGTGGACCCCGACCGGGTCTCCGACGTGCTTCTTGTTACGATAATCTCAAGCGTCCTTGGCTCGCGGCTGTATTATGTCGCGTTCAGCCGTGACGAGTTTGAGGGCATTGCCGCGATATTTAATATACGCCAAGGCGGCCTTGCGATTTACGGCGCGATTATCTTCGCCATATTCACAGGGCTGATAATGTGCAAAATACGCAGAATTAAATTTTTGCCCGCGATGGACCTGGCCTCCGGCGGATTTTTGATCGGCCAGACAATCGGGCGCTGGGGCAACTTCACAAACCACGAGGCTTTCGGCTCCAACACCTCGCTGCCATGGGGCATGACCAGCCCGTCGATCGTCCATTACCTGCGCCAAAACAGGGCAGGGCTGGAGAGCATCGGCATGAATGTAAACCCCGATATGCCCGTGCATCCCACTTTTTTATATGAATCCCTGTGGTGTGCCGCCGGTTTCCTGTTTTTGTATTGGTTTACAACCAGGCGGCGGTTCGACGGCCAGCTTACGCTGATATATCTGGGCTGGTACGGGCTGGGCAGGTTTTTCATAGAAGGCCTGCGCACAGACAGCCTGTTGCTCGGCAGCCTTAAGGTTTCGCAGATGCTTGCGTTCCTGTGCTTCCTTGCGTCAGCGGTTGTGATGACCCTTGTAATGTCCAAGATAAAAAGGGAAGGCGACCCCTCTTATTTGCAGTTATACCGCGATACGCAGGAGGGCAAGCTGGTTTTAGCGGGAGAATTCTATCCCAAAAAGGATAAGAATAAAAAAACACAAACCGCCCATGAGGAAGGGACCGCCGCAATAGAGGAGGGCGCGGACCCCGCCCCGGAGCAAACAGACGAGGGGGGCGACGCTGCGCGCAGGATTGAGGATTGAGGATCGAGGTTTGAGGAAAAGGACGGAACAACAAATTTCTTCCCTTCCTATATCCTACAACCTATAACCTAAATCCTGCCGAAGGCCGTAGGGGCGGCAATCTGCCGCCTGCATGATGCACCGTGATAATTCGCACCCATCCCTTGCCCCCTTCGCGCACGAAGGGGGTGGCGCGGAGCGCCGGGGGTTGTCTTTTGGCGGCGCATAGCGCCGCAGGTTTTAGGAATAAGGTTTAAGGATTGAGGAAGGGAAGAAACTATAAGATTCGTCCTTCCCCTAAAACCTATAACCTCAAACCTTAATCCTGCCGTAGGCCGCATGGAAACCCGCCCCTACAAAACACTATTTACATCAATTCCATAATTTTTGCGAAGGAGGCTAACTAATGGCAAAAATCATAGATGGCAAAAAAATCTCCGGCGAATTTCTCGAAAAGCTGGGGGCGGATGTCCTTTCCCTAAAAGAAAAAGGCATCGTCCCGGGGCTTGCGGTGATCATCGCCGGCAACAACAGCGCATCGCGGGTCTATGTCCGCAATAAGATAAAAATATGCACCCAGCTCGGCATACACTCCGAAAGCTACAACCTGCCCGAAGATGTCTCCATGCCGGAGCTTTTGGAGCTTATCGGCACGCTCAACAAAAAAGAAAGCATCCACGGGATTTTGCCGCAGCTCCCGCTGCCTTCCCATCTCGATGAGCGCGAGGTGATAGCCGCAATCTCCCCGAAAAAAGATGTGGACGCTTTCCACCGCGAAAATGTCGGCGCGATTATGATCGGCGAATACAATTTCCTGCCCTGCACACCGGCGGGGGTTATGGAGCTTCTGCGCGCCGAGGGCATTCCCGCGCAGGGCAAAAACTGCGTTGTTGTCGGGCGTTCAAACATTGTCGGGAAGCCGATGGCGATGCTGCTTCTGCACGAAAACGCCACGGTTACAATCTGCCACTCAAAGACGAAAGATTTACCGGCTATTTGCAAAACCGCGGATATTTTAATTTGCGCTATCGGCAAGGCAAAATTTTTCACCGGGGATATGATAAATCCCGGCGCGGTTGTCATTGACGTGGGCATGAACCGCGATGAAAACGGCAAGCTGTGCGGCGACGCGGACTTCAGCTCCTGCGAGCCGGTCGCGGGTTACATAACCCCCGTCCCCGGCGGCGTCGGCCCGATGACAATCGCCATGCTGATGAAAAACACCGTAACAGCGGCAGCGCGGCGCTTCGCGCAGGATTAAGGATTTAGGAAACAAGGATTTAGGGAAGGGAAGAAACTTGTCGTTTCTTCCCTTCCTATATCCTAAAACCTATAACCTAAATCCTGCCGCAGGCCGTAGGGGCGGGGTTCCATCCCCGCCCGCATTGTACGATGCGCCGCGATAATTCGCACCCATCCCCTGCCCCCTTCGCGCACGAAGGGGGGGCCGGCCGCCGACGGCGGGGGGGGTTTCCATAAAAACCCGCCCCAAAACAACCCCCCCCGCCCACCCCCCCCCCCCCCCCC
>Ga0099364_10004791_pt1 | contig 20403 bp, 15 predicted proteins | sample TergutTh196P3_FD_73070 | JGI IMG/M metagenome (GOLD analysis project Ga0099364, IMG submission 73070) | Microcerotermes parvus P3 segment gut microbial communities from Pointe-Noire, Republic of the Congo - Th196 P3 | ecosystem: Host-associated > Arthropoda: Insects > Digestive system > Gut ... | reverse complement strand
GTGAAGACAACTGGTGGGGGCCTGCCGGAACAACCGGGCCATGCGGACCTGATTCAGAAATGTTTTACTATATTGGAGAGGAACCATGCAGCCATGACTGCAAGCCAGGCTGTTCCTGTAAAAAATGGCTTGAGATCTGGAACGACGTGTTCATGCAGTACAATAAAAAGGCAGACGCCACTTACGAGCCTTTGGCCAGGCAATGCGTGGACACAGGCATGGGCATAGAGCGCACCATTGTTACGCTTAACGGGAAAAAATCTGTTTACGATACGGATATTTTTGCGCCCATTATCGCTGCTGTTGAAAAAGCCACGGGTGTTTCATACAGCTATTCAGAAAGGGGAGACAGGGAAGTCACGGACGCAGACAGAGAAAACGACCGTTCCATAAGAATCATATGCGATCATATAAGATCATCAGTGTTTATACTTGGCGACCATAAAGGCCCAAGCCCTTCAAATGTGGGGGCAGGTTATGTGCTACGCCGCCTGATCCGGCGCGCTGTCAGACACAGCCGTAAACTGGGTGTGAATGAAACTACCGGCACTTTCCTTTCTACCATTGCAGAAGTTGTCATTGACTTTATGAGTAAGGTCTATCCCGAGCTTCTTGAAAATAAAGCCCGTATTATCGACGAACTTAACAGGGAAGAAAAAAAATTCCTTGAGACATTGGTAAAAGGCGAGCTTGAATTTGAAAAACTTCTGCCAAACCTGCTTAAAGACCCAAAAAAAATCATGTCAGGTCGCCTGGCTTTCAAACTCTACGACACTTACGGTTTTCCCATTGAATTGACCGAGGAACTTGCAAAAGAAAATGGCTTGAAAATCAACCGCGAAGAGTTTGACGAGGCTTTTAAAAAACACCAGGATTTATCGCGGGCTGGCAGCGAGCAGGTCTTTAAGGGTGGTTTAAGCGATCACAGCGAGCTAACAACAAAGTATCACACAGCGACACACCTTCTCCATAAGGCATTGAAGAATATTTTGGGGGATCATGTTGCCCAAAAAGGCTCAAATATCACAGCAGAACGCCTGCGTTTTGATTTTTCCCACCCTGCTCCCATGACAAAAGAGGAGATAGACAAGGTCCAGGCCATGGTTAATGAACAAATTGGGAAAAATCTGCCTGTTTCCATGCAAATGATGAGTCCGGAACAGGCTGAAGCCTCCGGGGCAATTGCACTTTTTGGAGAGAAATACGAATCCCAGGTCAAAGTATACACAATAGGGAAATCAGAGGCAGATTATTTTACCAAAGAAGTCTGCGGCGGGCCCCATGTGGAAACCATAGGCATATTGGGAAAATTCATTATTCAGAAAGAGCAGTCATCTTCTAGCGGAGTCAGACGCATAAGGGCAGTACTGCAATAAATAGTACTGGATTAATGAAACATCAAAAAACCCCGGTTGGGTTTTTTGATGTTTCTTGGAGAAAACTGCTAATTACTAACAATGTAAATAATTAATTTTATGCAGTTTTCTCCTAAGGGTAAGAAAACTTCTAAAAACTGAAGTTTTTAGAAGTAGGCATAGCATTTTTTTTAGTAATTTACTATAATTATAGTGAGAATTCAGGTCGTAACCCTTTTGGATTCTAAAATGTTATTATTGTAAGGTAGCATATGAAACGAATTATATTTTGTTTAATTTTTGGTTTGGTACTCACTGGTTTTGGGTTTTCCCAGGTTAATCTGCAACCAGCAGCTATTGTTAACCTGACTTCCAGTGAACCTATTACTGTAGGGCAGCTTCGCGCTGAAGTTGAAAGAATGGAAAGAGGTACTGGCCGTACACTAACTGTTGCAGAAAGACGCCAGCTTCTTGATGTCATGATCAACGAAAGGCTTGCAATGCAGGCAGCAGCAAGGGATCGGATTTCAGTAACAGAAAATGAAGTAAACCAGCAGGTTCAGCAGCTGCGGGCTCAAATGGCCCAGCAAATAGGCCGCCAGCCTACAGATGCAGAATTTGCACAGGCAATACGGAATGATACTGGTCTGGAAATGGCAGCTTTCAGGGAACAGCTGCGCAGGCAAATGCTTGTCCAAAAGTATCTCATGGAAACAAAAGGAGCTCAGCTTCAGAATATTAGACCTCCCACAGAAGAAGAAATCAGAAACGCCTATATGCTTAACAGGTCACAGCTTGTAAGGCCGGACACTGTGCGGTTTTCCATGATCCAGGTGCGGTTTAATGATGCGGCTTCCAGACCCAGAGCAAGGGAAATAGCAGATCGTCTTGTAAGGGAAATTGGATCAAATCCAACAAGGTTTGATGAAGCTGTACTAAGAGGACGAGTACCAAATGCAGATTACCAGGCAGATGATGCAGGGTATTTGCCTAGAAACCCGCAAGCTCATCAATTATTTGGAACAGAGTTTATGAATATTGCCTTTGGCCTAAGGCAGGGTGAGGTATCAAGGCTCATAGAAGGCCCGGACACTTTTAGAATAATAAAAGTCACAGAAATATACGAACAAAGAAATCTGGAACTGGATGATATAATCCAGCTTGGAACAAGGGTGACTGTAAGAGAGCATATCCGCAACTCATTGTTATCAGAGCGCCAGCAAATGGCATTGGCTCAGGCTCAAGCTGAGTTGATAGCAGAGCTAAGGGCTGCCGGTAGTGTAAATGTAATGGAAAATAACCTGAACTGGTAAAAAATGGCATCCAGGCGTAAGGGACGGATTCTGGCTTTTCAGGCCCTTTATGCCTGGGAAATCTCAGGCATTCTGCCTGATGATAATTTACCCGAAGCAGTCCCGGACTTTACGCGACTTTTATTAACAGGCACCGTGGAAAACATCCAAGCCATAGATGCCATGATAAAGAAGCACCTTGAAAACTGGGATTTTTCCAGGCTTAATAAAGTCGATCTTGCCATACTAAGAATGAGTGCTTACTCCCTGATGTATCAATCAGAAACAGCTCCATCCATTGTCATTGATGAAGCTATAAGCATATCTCGAGATTATGGTACTGATGATTCATACCGTTTTATTAATGGAGTCCTTGACGCTATACGCAAGACCATTTTATTGGATAGCTAAAAAAATGATTAACTTTGATAATATTAAAAAAAATATTCAAAATATAAAAAAAAGCCCGATTAAACTAGCAATTTTTGGGGGTCTTGCTCTTTGTCTGCTTGTTGCTGTTATAACGCTGTTTTATTCAATCAACCGCGACACAACAGTCTTTCCAGAACAGACATCAAGAAATTTTCTTAGGGACTTGGCTGCTTATGATAATGCTGTGTTCACAGAAACTGCTCTTGAACTTTCGCAACGCCTTGACAGTCTTGAAAGACAGGCCAGAAGGCAAGAAGACTGGCTTTCAGTCTTAAAGAGGCGAAGGGAATTGACATGGAGAGACCCAGGTCTTATACCGGCTTTTCAGGAAAGCGCCCTTGAAGCAGTCAACACATTCCCGTTTTCCGAAGTCATGATTGCGATTGCAGGAGAAGCCCTGATTCAAAGCCCTTTGGATAATGCAAAAACCATGCTTTTAAGGGATTTTGCTGATCGCCTTTCACAAGAGCGCTTTATTCCGCTGGCCTTAATTTTTCATGTCATGGCAGGTTCATTTGCAAGTCCCCTTATTGCAGAAGAAATCCCGTATCTTGAAAGATTTCTTAGCGTAAATCTGCCGGAAAGGCTAAGAGATTCATTATTCATTAACAATACCCTACTCGGAATAATAAGAGGAAGCACGGATTCAAGTGTAAGGATAAACGAAATGATCCGCCTTAACCCGGATAATCATAATTATCTGCTTCTTGGAGGAGAATATTTCTACGACCATGGAAATCCCCTAAGGGCTGCGGAATTTTTTTTAAGACTTGGAGACAATTATATCGTAAGAGCAGCAGATGCCCTGATTCTTGCCAATGAAATTCCCGCAGCCAGAAATATCTGGAATATCATAGCCAATTCATCAAATGAAACTCAAGAATCTCTTGTAAAAAGCTTTTATAACCTTGCTGTAACAAGTCAAGATAATAACGAGGCTGCTGCCTTGCTGCAGAGGATCTTTGCCTTTGGGACAGGCAATAATACTGACGAAAACCATTATCTTTACAGTTTGATCCAGTATACAAGACTGCAAAGCACTTCACGTAGCATTAATATTCTTGAAGAACAAAACTTAAGGGATTCTCCCCTCCTTGATCTGGAACTCCTTCGCAGACAGCTGGATATACTACCTTTTAACCGTTCCCCGGCAGAAGTCTGGCTGCTTCTTGGACGCCATCCCCAATCACAAGAGCTTTTCCAATGGGGTGCCTGGTTTTTTGAATGGCAGAGTCTAGATACAGAACTTGTCCAATTATTTCGATTAACAGAACAGCGGGATATGTCCGGCCTTTGGATCGATCTTGGCCTTGCTCTTTTATTATTAAGGGAAGGCAGAATAAATGAAGGCTCCAGGATCCTCGAAGCTGCCTCCACAGAAGCTGCTCACGAGTGGCGAATCCCTGCCAATTTGGCAAGGATTATGGAAAGCAGAAGGTCAATTAATCAGGCCCTGACTTTTTACGAGCAGGCAGCCAGCATGGTTGATAATATATCTGACAATGCTGTATTGCAGCTCAGAATAAGCCGCTGCCTTAATGCCTTGGGACGCTTTGAGGAAGCTCAAGGGGCTTTAAGATATGCTTTGGAACTTGATCCGGATAACTTGCTTATAAGACTGGAAAGTCAGCGCCTCTTAGGCAGGTAGCAAAAAACAGGCACTGACCTAACAGCAAGCGGACTCTACTCAATAATCGCCAGAATATCAGCCATTTTTAAAATAAGGAAATCCTCTCCGTCGATCTTGACCTGTGCGCCGGCATATTTATCATACATGACTTTCTGCCCGCTTTTGACTTTAATGACTTCAGTATCATCGCCGACTGCGCTTACAATACCGGTTTGGGTTTTTTCCTGGGCTGTATCAGGAATAATAATACCTCCCGCGGATTTAGCTTCACTTTTTTCAATTTTGACCAACACACGGTCTGCCAAAGGCTTTACTTTCATATATACCTCCATTGAATGATACATAATGTGTTAATGATATGATTTAATATAATATACAAAAATCAAAACCTCTTGGTCAATAGCTTGCATTGTCTCATGCGAAATCGAACCAATAAAATGCCAATTAAATTACAGCTGTGTCATTTTGACACAATGCTGATGTTCTTGAAAAGAAATATTACAAAAATCATAAAAAATTTGATAAAAAAAACGAACAATATAGAAACAATTAAATATTTTACAAATTATTTTTATTAAATTGATATAAAAACCTCTTTTTTCAGAGAAATTTCATTGTTTGGTACAAATTTTGCTTCATTAAAAGTATGAAAAATGGAGGAAAAAATGAAAAAACAAAACGAAAAAACAAAAGAAAAGCAGACTAAAAACGAAAATATCCTTGGATATTATCTTAAGGATATAAACAAAATTCCATTATTAACAAGGGAGGAAGAAAAAATAATTGCCCGCAAAGCAGCAAATGGAAATGAAAAAGCGCGGGAAACACTTATAAATGCAAACCTGCGTTTTGTGGTTAAAATTGCAAAAAAATACCAGGGCTATGGACTTCCCCTGCCTGACCTAATCAATGAAGGAAATATCGGACTTATGAAGGCTGTTAATTATTTTGATGCAGACATGGGGTATCACTTTATAACTTATGCAGTGTGGTGGGTAAAAAGTTCCATACTAAATGCCATTGCAAAAAACGGAAAAATTATACGTATTCCTTTGCACTGGAAAAACAAGATGATCCAAATAGAAAAAACCAGGCAAATGATTCAGGACAATACAATGCTAAAAAACGATCTTACAGATATTGCTGAATCAATGGGTATGGAAATCGATAAGGTTAAAGAAATAATGATGTTGGGACAGGATGTAATTTCCCTTGACCAGCCGATTAATGAGAGAGGAGGGGCTTCTGCGATCAGTGAATTTCTGGAATCAGACAGTCAGTCATCACCTGAAGAACAGGTGTTTAATTCCTGTCTAAAAGAAGAAATTGACAAGGTTCTTGGAACATTAAATAAGCGGGATGCAAATGTTATTAAAGCCCGTTTCGGCCTTAAAGATGGTATGCCAATGACTCTTGAAGAAATAGGAGACCTTTATAATATATCCAGGGAAGGGGTAAGGGTTATAGAAAATAAAGTCATAAAAAGTCTTCAGGAATCAAGTGAAATTTCAAGACTTGAAAGCTTTGTAGCTTGAGATTTATTCAAAACTCGGTTAGTTTTGAATAAATCTCTTGGAGAAAATTGCTTAATCCTAATATTTTATCAATATCATATAATGCAATTTTCTCCATAGGGTAAGAAGCTTTTTCAATAACTGAAGTTTTGAAAAAGCTAAAACTGCTTTTGATTTCATTTAACAGCCATTTTAGTTCTATAGCGTTCCACTTCCCAGTTATTAATAAAATGGATCATTTCATCATACATAAAAAGCGGGCCGCCAAAACTTTCAGAATATATGGCAACTGTCTGGGTATCGCGGAACAATTCAAGGGCATTCTCAACAGCTTTTACCGAGCTTTCAAGTCCAAAAATACCCAGTGACTTAATTGCGATAATCTTGGGCGTCCTGCTTGTTTTTTCTGAATGAGCCTTAAAAATTGCTTCAAAACCAGACATATCGTCAACAAATAGAGGATCGCTTCCGGAATATACCATATGGTCAGGGGTAAAAGCAGAAGAAACAGGTTTGAAAGCAGTTTTATCAGAAACAAAAGCTGCAATCTGATTATTGCGCTCGAATTTTATATGCCATGTTCTGTCAGTATATAATTTTCCCGCAATTTTGAGGATTTCTTGTTTTATGGTTTCTGAATCACCAAAGGAATCAACACTATTGCCAAAATCAGGTTTTTTTATGATTTTCTTGCTTAGAGTTTCCATCACACTTTTATAGATTTCATTAATCTCTTCTATGGTATTTGCAGCAACAAATATCCCGTGATTTTGAAGCAGAATAACAAGTTTATTTTCATGTTTTTTATCTTGTCTGTTATCAAGCGCATCTTTTATAATTTTTGAAAGAATATAACCGGGATTAACAAGAGATATCCAAATTGCATCCGGAAAAAGCTCCTTGCTGGCTTTTTCTCCGTCTTGGGAACAGCAAAGGCCGTTAACCAGGGCTGGATGAGTATGAACAACATAGGAAAAAGGCAATAAATCATGCAGCAGGGTTTCAACGCTGGGGCGCTTTGATTCTTCGCCCGGGCAACGGCTTGCCATCATATCAGCCAAAACCAAAGACTCTCTTGTGTCAGAGTCTTGCGGGTAATCCTTTGCCCAAATGGCAGAGAGGGCGCGCCTATCCATCTTTACAAAATCTTCGGGTTTTACATTACCAAGACTGACTCCAGATGCTTTTACATAAAGAAATTCCTCATCCTTGAATGAAGTATTACCTCCTCCTGCAATGACATATTCCGGATTGGAACCGTAATAGCGGGAAATATCAACTAATGTTTCAAGGCTCATGGAAACTCCTTAAATTTATAAAGTATATAATTATCCGGAAATGTACTTCTTCCAATCAGAGGGAGAAACACCTGTTTTGTTTTTAAAAAGCCGGGAAAAATAATATTGATCATCAAAGCCCATTTTATATGCTGCTTCCTTAACACTTATATCTTCCTGTTCCAAAAGGCTCTCTGCTTTATGAATTTTGATTTGAATATAATATTGATATGGTGTCATGGAGGTATATGTTTTGAATATATCATTAAGACGGGACGTGCTTATCCCAAGCTGATCTGCAATATTTGTAAGATCAATAGCACCCAAAATATTGGATTCCATCAAGTATTTGGTCTTTTCAACTGTCTGTTGGTAAAAATTAAGGTGCTCCTTGCGCCGTTCTTTGGCCAGAACTTCGGCAATCAGGGATAGAATTGCTGCACAAGCCCTCATCTGGTAAAGCGGCCGCTGAGTCTTAACCTCATCCAATATTAGATTATAAAGCGACAGAATGGATTTATTAAGTCCAATCTCAAAAAAAACCTGATCCGTGGAAAAATGCCCTTCTTTAACAAATCTGGAATAATATGTTCCCTTAAAACCCACCCAGTATTCATGCCAGCCAGTCTCAAGCAGGGGTTGATAGGCATGCTTGACTCCTGGTAAAACGAGCATCATTGATCCTGGCTTAACCTTGTAAGTAGCACCGCCGCTCGTAAAAACCCCTTCCCCGCTGGCAATATATACCAACTGGAATTCTGGCAGTATACGGCCCTCTGCAACTGTCCTAAACAGGACAGGATGCTTATATTTTTGCGGCGGGTAAATAATGTCGGGATCAATTTTAGCAGAACCAGCGGTTGTACAGAGCATTCCAAGCTTTTCATCTTCCTCACTATAAGGAAGATAATGCATGTATGTGTCCCAATCATTGTATTTTTTAGCCATTACAAATATAATATTACTTAATATCCATCTTTTCAATAGAAATGTCCATTTACGGTAAACTGAAACCATGAGAAATTTGAATGTAACAGGGGGCAAAATGGGTAATATTCTGGAACTGCATAATATATCCAAAGGCTTCCCAGGTGTAAAAGCCCTGGAAGATGTACACTTTGAACTCCGGCCAGGAGAAATCCATGCCCTTATGGGAGAAAACGGCGCAGGCAAATCCACATTTATAAAGATCATAACAGGGGTTTATCAGTCAGATTCTGGTGAAGTCTTAAGATATATCGGCGACAAATCAATTAGTATAAAGAATTCTCTTCAGGCTCAAGCAGCTGGGATAGCGGCAATTTATCAGCATGTTACCTGCTTTCCGGACATAACAGTGGCAGAAAATATTTTTATGGGACATGAAAAAACCACAAAACCATTTAATCGTATTGACTGGAAAACAATGAATAATGAGGCTGATTTTATTCTTTTCCATCGACTTAAGGCTAATTTTGACAGCCGTGCTGAAATGGGAACCCTTTCAGTTGCCCAGCAGCAGATTGCTGAAATTGCAAAAGCGCTTTCAACAAATGCCAAAATAATTATTATGGACGAGCCCACAGCAGCGCTCTCCAAACAGGAATGTGAAAACTTATATTCAATAACAGAAGGGCTTAGGGATCTGGGGGTTTCAGTCATTTTTATTTCACACCGTTTTGAGGATGTGTTCCGCCTGGCAGACAGGGTAACGGTATTCCGTGATGGTAAATACATTAACACCTGGAACAGAGCCGAGGTGACTGAGCATGAAATCGTAGTTGCCATGGTAGGCCGGGAAATATCACAATTCTTCCCCAAAAGGGAGGCAGTTCCTGGCAAAGAGATTTTCCGGGTGGAAGGGCTTTCAAAAACTGGCTTTTTTAAGGATGTAAGTTTTTCCGTACGCAAAGGTGAAATAGTTGCACTTACAGGTCTTGTAGGTGCAGGCCGCACAGAAGTCTGCGAAGCCATATATGGCATTACTTCCCATGATAATGGAAACATATATCTTGATGAAAAAAAACTGCCTCCTCTTACCCCGGCAGAAGCCATTGCTTCAGGTATTGGATATCTTCCAGAGGATAGACAGAAGCAGGGTTTGGTGCTGCCCTGGGAAATCGCAAAAAATATAAGTCTGCCGGTTTTAAAAAAGTTTTTAAAATTCGGCATATTAAACACGGAAATGGAAAACCAGAAAGCAGGGGAAGCTGCGGGCAAGCTGGATGTAAAAGCGCGAAGCGTTCACGACAAGGTAACAACACTTTCTGGAGGAAACCAGCAAAAAGTTATTGTAGCAAAATTACTTGGCAGTGATATGAAGCTCATCATCCTTGACGAACCTACAAAAGGTGTTGATGTAGGTGCGAAAATTGCCATTTACGAAATAATGAATGACCTTGTACACATGGGTTACGGGATTATCATGATCTCATCGGAAATGCCGGAAGTACTGGGCATGAGCGATAGGGTTGTGGTTATGCGCAAAGGCAGGGTAACAGCATCTTTTAATACCAAAGAAGCAGATGAGACTAAGATACTCAGGGCTGCCATGCAAGATGCAAGTGCGGCATAGGGGGAATTTGGTGGCTGAAGAAAAAACAATCGAACAGAAATTACATATATTTTCCAAGTTCCGTGAATTGGGGCTCGTATTCTTTATTATTGTTATAAGTATAATCATACAGGCCCGCAACCCTGCTTTCCTGACCATGACTAATTTGGGAAACCTGTTTACAAACACAGCGATCCTTGGAATTCTTTCTGTGGGAATGATGATGGTTCTGCTTACAGGCGGTATTGACCTGTCTGTAGGATCAGTCGTTGCATTTACCGGCATGGTAACTGCCATGACAGCACAGGCATACCCTGAAACTCCTGTATTGATACTTGTGCTTGAAAGTATTGCGTTGGGAGCTGTGATGGGAGTTGTAACCGGAATCCTGGTTGCACGTTTTTCCATTCTGCCCATTATCGCAAGCCTTGGCATGATGAACATTATAAGGGGTTTAACATACCTGGTTTCCGGCGGGGCCTGGGTAAGCGCCTACCAGATGCCTGATAGTTTTAAAAACATAGCAAGCAACAGTCTCTTTGGAATAAATAATCTTATAGTCATTGCTGTATTGGTGTTTATTATTTTTTATTTTTTCCTAAACTTTTCAAAAACAGGCAGACGTATTTATGCAGTGGGTTCCAACAGCGAAGCTGCGGATATAATAGGTCTGCCGACAAAACGTATTGTTACACTAGTCTATACCCTTATGGGTGCTCTTGCAGGTCTTGGCGGCGTGCTTTGGGTTTCCAGATTTGCCTCTGCCCAGGGAGACACTGCCCTAGGATATGAATTAAATGTAATTGCTTCCTGCGTTTTGGGCGGCATTGCAGTTTCCGGCGGCAGGGGCAGGGTAGCTGGGCTGGTTTTGGGGGTTGTACTATTCGGCATACTGGCTAATGCCCTGCCATTGGTTCATGTATCTCCTTTCTGGCAGCAGGCAATCCAGGGCATTGTTATTCTAACAGCAATTGTGACCAATGTATTAATTAAAAGAAACAATGACCGAATCAATCTTCGCCAAAGGGTTATATAGGGGTAAAACATGGCAGAAAAAACATTAAGTATAGAAAAACCCTGGAACTGGAAACAATTCTTTTTTCAATGGGAATGGCTTTTAGCCCTTATTTTTATTCTGGTAATTTTTATTAACAGCACTATCTCACCATTTTTCCTGTACGCAGATACCCTGCTCAATGCACCAAGAAATTTCCTGGATAAAGCTTTTATAGTTTTTCCCATGATGATGGTAATCATATTGGGGAAAATTGACATATCCGTATCATCCAATGTTGTATTAACCTCGGTTCTTATGGCGGTTATGTACAATGCCGGGCTTCCAATGCAGCTTGCAATAGTGGCAGCGCTTTTTATCGGGACAATTCTGGGAGGAATTACAAGTCTATTACAGATACAATTCCCTGAACTTCCGGCAATGATTGTTACACTTTCTACCATGACCATATACCGTGGTATAGCCTATGTGATCTTGAGGGATCAGGCTTCTGGCGGATTTCCGGATTGGTTTATGTATTTTGCCTGGGGCAATGTGGGACCTATTCCATTTATTCTTGTGGCTTTTATAGTTGCTGCCATTATATTTGGCATAGTGATACACAAAACAGGATTTGGCAGAACTCTGTATGGAATTGGAAACAATTATCTTGCCTGTAAGTATTCAGGTATAAAAACTGACCGCATTCTTATGATTGTAGGTCTATTAACTGGTCTAATGTGTGCGGTATGCGCCATTTTCCTGACATCCCGCATGGGCAGCACAAGGCCCAATGTGGCGATAGGCTATGAACTTGAAGTAATCGCCATGGTTGTACTGGGAGGGGTCAGCACCTCCGGCGGTAAAGGCCGTATTGCCGGCCCTATTCTTGCTATTTTTATAATTGGTTTTCTTGAGTTTGGTCTTGGATTGATAAATATTCCTGCTCAGATGACTCTTATCATTCTGGGACTTTTACTTATACTTTCAGTTTTGGTTATGAATTTGCGTTCCAGTAAGGGAAAAATGTCAGCTTAGTTCTGATATTTAAATATTTTAGGAGGTAAGTTATGAAGAAAGTATTAGCACTTTCACTCATCATGGTTCTGATCTGCGGCGTTATGGTATTTGCCGGAGGCGGAGGAGACAGAGGAGAGCAGCGGCATGCTGCAATCTTCAAGGCAACTGGTAATCCCTACTTTGAAAGAATGTATTCGGGATTTACAGATGCTATGCTTGAATTGGGATTTGATATTATTCACCGATCTCCTGCTCAGCCCACAGTAGAAGCCCAGATCCAGATTATCGATCAGCTCATCGCACAGAGGGTAGCTTCAATCGGCATTGCTGCCAATGATCCAGACGCACTTCAGCCAGCTCTTACAAGGGCAAGAAATGCGGGAATCAGGGTGTATTCTTTTGATTCAGCAGTAAATGCTGCAAGCCGTGATGTCCATGTTGAACAGGCAGATGCCACAGCAATTGGCGAAACCTTGATGGAAGCTGTTTTTGATCTGACAGGCGGCACAGGTGAGTTCGCCATCCTTTCCGCAACCAGTACAGCAACAAATCAAAATGCCTGGATCGCAGTTATGGAAAATGCTTTAAGGTCAAACCCCAGGTATGCTAATCTGCGCCTGGTCAGGATTGCCTACGGGGACGATCTCCGCGACAGGTCAACATCCGAAACACAGGGTCTTATTGCAAGTTTCCCCAACCTCAGAGTCATTGTTGCTCCCACCACTGTTGGTATTGCAGCAGCGGCAAGGGTTGTAACTGATCAGGGACTCATCGGCAGAGTAAGAATCACCGGCCTTGGCCTTCCTTCAGAAATGGCTGAGTATATTGAAAACGGATCCTGCCCCTATATGTTCCTCTGGAATCCAATTGAATTGGGTTATCTTGGTGGATATGTAGCTGCTGCTTTGGCAAATGGATCAATTACAGGCAGAATTGGTGACAGATTAAATGCCGGAAGACTTGGTTCATACGAAGTAACCACAGCTGCTGATGGCGGAACCCAAGTTCTTTTGGGCCCTCCATTCAGATTTGATCGTGCAAACATCGCAAACTGGAAAGACGTGTATTAAAACTTGGTGATGGATTTTTAATTGGGAGCAGGGAGTATTAAATTATTTTAATATTCTTTGCTCCTCTTTTCTTTGGAGTAAATAAAAACCAAGCACCCTGGCAGATTACGCCTTGCTCTCATTTTTATCTTAAGATAAGCTCTTAATAAGGAGCAATATATGGCTCATATATTGATAATGCCGCGACAGGGTAATACAGTGGAATCCTGTATTATATGTGAATGGAAAGTAAAAGAAGGGGATTCTGTAAAAGAAGATACCCCGGTTTGTTCTGTGGAAACAGATAAGGCATCTTTTGAAATTCCAGCAGGAGCCGCAGGCACAGTTTTAAAATTACTTTATGAATCCGGTGATGATGTTCCTGTATTGGAACCCATCATGGCAATAGGAAATCCAGGCGAGGATTGGCAGGCGGCTATTCCTCAAGATTCATCACGCAAAGACGCAGAGACAAATCTTGCAACAAGCTCACGCAAAGACGCAGAGACGCAGAAGGAAGAAAAAAATAAAGAGTCGTCGTCATCGTCGTCTCCTCTCAGCGCTTCCGCATCTTCGCGCGAGAATACTTCTGGTGGCATCTCCCCCAGGGCGCGTAAGCTTGCGGAAAAGGAAGCTGTGCCGCTGAATGCAGTGTCAGGCAGCGGTCCTGGCGGGCGTATTATAGAACAAGACATAAGTTCCTATGCTGCCAAACGGCCTCCTCTTACAAATGCTGCCAAAGATGAGCTTAGAAAGCGCATGGAAGCAGGGCAGGCAGGGCATATTGAAGGTGAAGGTTCCGGCATTGCAGGTAAAATAACAGCTGATGAACTTGAAAATGTTTTTTCACATCATATCACAGCCCCGCAAGCTTCTGGTTTAAGGCAAACAGGCCAGTCCATACAGGAAATTAACAGTTTACCTGATAATTTTACAGACGCGCCAATAAAGGGAATAAGAAAAATCATTGCCGAACAAATGATGAAATCCTCAAGCACTACAGCAACATTTACACTTAACTCAAGCGCACCTGCTGTAAAACTTCAAGAGCTGAGGCAGGGCTTTAAAAACTCCCCGGAAGAGTTTGGCCTTAATAAAATTACAATTAATGATCTTGTTCTTTTTGCAGTTTCAAGAGTGCTTACTCATTACCACTATATGAATGTTCATAAAATCGGAGACACAATCAGGCACTGGAACAATATCCACCTTGGAGTAGCTGTATCAACAGGCCGGGGTTTGATGGTACCTGTTATAAGAAATGCAGACAAGCTCTCCCTGTTGCAGATCTCGCAGCGTGCAAGAGAGCTGGCTGGTGCATGCCGCTGCGGTACAATAACACCTGATGATCTTAAAGGCTCAACATTTACAATCAGCAATCTTGGGAATGCCGGCATAGAAAGTTTTTCACCTGTGATTAATATACCGGAAGCAGCCATACTTGGTGTTTGCAGCATTGTTCCAAAACCGGTTGAAAGCTGCTGCGGAGAATATAAAATGCTTCCGCATATTGGCTTTTCTTTAACCATTGATCATGCAGTGGTTGACGGTGCGCCTGCGGCGGAATTTCTTAAAACCCTTTGTGATGCGATCCGGTACATTGATATGTGGATCATAAGAGAATGCATGTAACGGAGAATTATGGTGAGTGATATAATATACGATGTAATAATAATAGGCGGAGGCCCGGGCGGGTACCTTGCAGCTGAACGGCTTGGAAAAAAAGGCAAAAGCGTTCTGCTTGTTGAAAGGCAATACCTTGGCGGAACCTGTCTTAATGTGGGCTGTATACCGACAAAGAGTCTTTTAAATTCTGCAAAACATTATCTTCATGCAAAGGAAAGCACACAGTTCGGCGTTTATGCCAAAGATGTTTCCTTTAAGCTGGATGAGATGATGGCCTGGAAGAAAAAAACCGTTGAAACACTTTGCTCAGGCATTGCCTCCCAAATGAAGCGCGGTAAGATAGAAGTCATATACGGAACAGGGGTTTTGGAAGCCAGCGGTACATCAAGGGCTGTGCGTGTTGTTGACGGAGAAAAAGCCGGCTCCCGCTATGAGGGCCGTTCTGTTCTTGTTGCAACTGGTTCTGTCCCTGCCATGCCTCCCATACCCGGTGCAAAAGACAATGCCCTGGTACTTGATTCCACGGCCCTGCTCTCAATAAACAAAGTCCCCAAAAAGTTATGCGTCATAGGCGGCGGTGTAATCGGCATGGAGTTTGCTGTTCTTTTCAGTGCGCTTGGGGCCGAAGTAACTGTTGTGGAAATGCTGGACGAAATTATCCCCAATATGGACAGGGATCATGCAGGCCTTATGCGCAAATCACTTGATAACATAAACTTTTATTTAAAAACAAAGGTTATGCGTATTGAAGCTGGTACAGTCTTTTTTACAAATGATTCCGGCGAAAGCTCAATCAAAGCAGACATAATACTTATGGCTGTTGGCCGGCGCGCAGAAACAACAAGCTGGGGCGCAAAAGAAGCGGGCATTGACATTGGCAAAAACGGTGTTAATGTTGATGAGCGCATGAGAACAAATCTCAGCGGGGTTTGGGCTGCAGGAGATGTAAACGGCAGGAGCATGCTGGCTCATTCAGCATACAGGATGGCAGAAGTTGCAGTTAACGACATCATTGCTTATCTTGACGGAAATAAAAGCAATGATAAAATGCGCTATAATGCTGTGCCTTGGGCAGTTTACACATTTCCGGAAGCAGCAGGCGCCGGCCTTACAGAACAGGAAGCTCTGGAAAAAGGCATTAAGATAAAGGCAGCAAGCCTCCCAATGCTTGTCTCTGGGCGCTTTGTTGCAGAAAACGGCGTTAAGGCTCCGGGAAATGTTAAAGTTATTGTTCATGCAGAAAAACAGACAATACTGGGCATTCACATTCTGGGCCCTTATGCATCAGAAATGATCTGGGGAGCAACAGCCCTCATAGAAAATGAAATGAGTGTATCGGATGTAAAAGAAATGATCTTCCCTCACCCTTCGGTCAGCGAAGTTATTCGTGATGTAATTTGGACATTATAAACATAATAAGGAGCATAAAATGCCTAAGTCAATTCTTGTAGACCCTTCAGAAGTCAGAAAAAAAAGCGTAATAAAAATAAAGGACATTCCTGTAAATCAATACACAGGTGATTTTGCCAATGAACAAAAAATATACGGCAAGGAAAAACTTAAAAAAATTCTTTATGACATGATCTCCATTCGCGAATTTGAAAACATGCTTAATACATTCAAAACACAGGGCGCGTGGAATGGCATAGAATATAACCACAAGGGGCCTGCCCACCTTTCAATGGGACAGGAAGCTGCTGCTGTAGGGCAATGTATCAACCTTGGTACAGAAGACTTAATATTCGGCTCCCACCGCAGCCACGGGGAAATTCTTGCCAAGTGTTTTTCCGCAATAGACAAGCTTGACGAAAAAAGCCTCCAGGCCATTATGAAGGGGTTTCTTGGCGGAGACACCCTGCGTATGGCGGAAAAAATAACGCACAAATCCGTAAAGGAACTTGCAGAAAACTTTATACTGTACGGAGCATTAGGCGAAATTTTTGCCAGAAACTCCGGGTTTAACCGCGGTCTTGGCGGAAGCATGCACGCCTACTTTCTCCCATTCGGCTCAATGCCCAACAATGCCATAGTCGGCGGCTCTGCTGACATAGCAACAGGCGCTGCCCTGTTTAAACTGATCAACCGCAAGCCCGGCATTGTAATTTCCAATGTCGGAGACGCAGCCCTTGGGTGCGGTCCTGTGTGGGAAGGAATCTGCATGGGTGCCATGGATCAGTACAAAACCCTGTGGCCAAAAGACGGTCCGCATGGAGCACCGCCCATACTTTACAATTTCTTCAATAACTTCTATGGCATGGGCGGCCAAACAAACGGCGAAACCATGGGCTATCAGATACTTGCAAGGTTTGGGGCAGGTGTAAATCCGGATAATATGCATGCAGAACGTGTTGACGGCTATAACCCCCTTGCTGTTGCTGATTCAATTGCAAGGAAAAAAGAAATACTCTTAAAAGGCCAGGGCCCTGTTCTTCTTGATACAATCACATACCGCATATCAGGCCATTCACCTTCAGATGCTTCCAGCTACCGCACAAAGGAAGAAATTGAAGTATGGCAAAAGGCTGACGCCATAATCGAATACTCGCAATACCTTGTAAAAAACAAAGTGTTAAGCGACACAGATATTGAGGCAATGCGCAGCTCCATCAACAGCAAACTTACAGAAGTTGTAAAGCTTGCAAGCAATGATAATGAAAGCCCGCGTACAAATATGAGCCTTGTTGATAATGTTATGTTCTCCAATAAAAAAATTGAAAAAATGGGAGAAGGAAAACCTGATCTGCTGGATGCTGGAGACACAAATCCGCGTATCAAGGCGCTTAAAGACAGAAAACGCTATGCTTTTGATGCAGATGGAAAACCTGTAAGCAAGAACAGGATGTTTCAGTACAGGGACGCGCTGTTTGAAGCCATGCTTCACCGCTTTACAATAGACCCAACAATGGCAGCCTGGGGTGAAGAAAACCGCGACTGGGGAGGCGCCTTTGCAGTGTACCGAGGGCTAACAGAAGCCATTCCCTATCACCGGCTTTTTAACAGTCCCATTTCCGAAGGCGCTATCGTAGGTTCTGGCGTAGGTTATGCAATGGCCGGCGGCAGAGCAGTCGTGGAACTGATGTACTGCGACTTTATGGGCAGGGCCGGGGATGAGATTTTCAATCAGGCATCCAAGTGGCAGTCCATGTCAGCAGGGCTTTTGATGATGCCGCTTGTTATAAGGGTGTCTGTTGGCAATAAGTACGGAGCACAGCACAGTCAGGACTGGTCAGCCATTGTTGCGCACATTCCCGGCTTAAAGGCAATGTTCCCGGCCACGCCCTATGACGCAAAAGGCATGCTTAACCTGGCACTGGCAGGCAGCGATCCTGTTGTGTTTTTTGAAAGCCAGCTTTTGTATGACATGGGGGAACAGTTTGAAGCAAATGGTGTGCCGGAAAATTATTATGAGATCCCGGAAGGCGAACCTGTTATACGCAAACAGGGCAAGGACATAACCATTGCTACAATAGGAGCAACGCTTTATACAGCAGTAAAGGCAGCAGGAATTCTTAAAGACAAGTATGGACTAGAGGCAGAAATAATGGACCTGCGTTTTATAAATCCGCTTAATTACGACAAGATAATTGAATCTGTAAAGAAAACCGGACGCATACTTCTTGCAAGCGATGCAGTTGAGCGCGGCTCTTTCCTCCACACTGTTTCTTCCAATATTACCCAGCTTGCCTTTGATTATCTTGATGCGCCGCCAGCTGTTATTGGCAGCCGCAACTGGATAACCCCTGCACCTGAATGTGAAGACTATTTCTTCCCACAGCCAGAATGGATAGTCGATGCCATACATGAACGCATTGTGCCGCTTAAAGGGCATGTTCCTTCAACAGCGCAAAGCAATATGGAGACCCTGCGCAAGAACAGGCTTGGTGTATGAGCATAGAGCTCGAAATTAATCCGCTTATAAATGATGCAAGCGTAGATGAAGATGAGCATATAAAAGCCCTGGCCTCTTATATGGATAAAAACCCTGCCCTGCCCCCTTTATGTGCTGAGATAAACAATCACATCCACACAATATACAGTTTTAGCCCATATACTCCCAGCATGGCAGCCCTAAGGGCAAGGCTTGCAGGGCTTGAAGCTGCTGGCTCTGTTGACCACGATTCATATGCAGCTGCTTCTGAAATGCGGCGGGCCTGCAAGCTCTTGGGTCTTGGCTGTGTTACTGGTTTTGAAATACGTGTAAGCCTCAAGCACACAGAATTTGCTTCACGCAAAATTAACAGCCCTGACTCAGAAGGCATAGCATACATGACCATACAGGGTGTTCCTGATCAAGTTGCAATTGCTTCAAAGGTCTCTGATTTTTTAGCGCCTGTTTCTGCGGCCCGGCAAAAACGCAATCGCCTTATGGTGGATAATCTTAATGCTATAATTTCTTCTTCGGGAATCGCTCCGCTTTCTTATGACAAGGACATTGCGCCTCTTTCCATGGTGCATAAGGGAGGAAGCGTTACAGAACGCCATATACTGTATGCACTTTCACTCAAACTTATAAACGAAGCAGGGCAAGGGCCTGGTTTGCTGATTTTTCTTAAAGAAAAATTCAATGTTGAAGTTTCAGGCAAAGTCAAAACCCTGCTGGAAGAGAAAGATAACCCCCATTATGCCTGGGATCTTCTGGGCCTTTTAAAAAGTTCGTTCAATGACAGAATTTTTATTCAGCCTGATGAAAGTGAATGTCCTGCTGTGGAAAAAGCAACTGCATTTGCTAATTCGATTAATGCAATTCCATCTTACGCATATTTGGGAGACATAGGTGAATCTCCTACAGGAGATAAAAAAGCTGAAAAATTCGAAGATGATTTTCTGGATGACCTAATCCCGCGCTTAAAGGAATTTGGGTTTTTGGGCATAACATACATGCCGCCACGAAATACAAAAGCACAACTGGAAAGACTGCGCAGCCTTTGTGTAAAAAACTCGTTCCTTGAAATCTGCGGTGTTGACATTAACAGCCCGCGCCAGACCTTCAACTGCCCTGAAATACAGCAGCCGGAGTTTTCAGCGCTTATTGACTCTACCTGGGCCCTGGCAGCGCATGAAGAACTTGCAGCTAACGATAATAGCCGGGGACTTTTTAATCCAAATGATCCATTGGCAGGCAAGGCTCTTGATGAGAGAATCGCTGCTTTTGCTGCTTTGGGGAGAGATGCTTTAAGGAGATAATATGAAACATGAAGTCTATTTTGCTGCATTGATCCGGGGAAATATAATCGAAAAAACAAAGCTTCCCTGGATAGTCAGTTACGAACCAGATGCAGCTTCTCCAGCGGAACTTAATATTAGTATAACAAATGAAAATGAAGCAGAAGAAAAAATAAAACAAGGCTTTAAAAACTACAGCCAGGGAAAAATACCTTCAAAAGTAAATATTAGCTGCAATGGAAAGGATTACAGTTATGTAACTGCCCCGGATTTTAAAAGCAGCAATGCGGCAGAGGCGGCAGTTTCCCGCAGCAATGCGGCAAAAAGCTGCTGCGATAAACAAGCCCTAAAAAACCGCATTGCCCTTGTAACAGGCGGCGCGCAGGGCTTTGGCGAAGAAATAGTCCGCGGGCTTGTTGATGCCGGGGCTATTGTTTTTATTGCTGACCTTAATATCCAGGGTGCAGAGAAACTTGCACAAACCCTTAACAAAGAGCATGGAAAAACAACAGCATTTG
>Ga0099364_10004790_pt1 | contig 20403 bp, 13 predicted proteins | sample TergutTh196P3_FD_73070 | JGI IMG/M metagenome (GOLD analysis project Ga0099364, IMG submission 73070) | Microcerotermes parvus P3 segment gut microbial communities from Pointe-Noire, Republic of the Congo - Th196 P3 | ecosystem: Host-associated > Arthropoda: Insects > Digestive system > Gut ... | reverse complement strand
AGATCGAACAGATGTTCCCCGAATTATGGATCGACGAAGAAAGCGAAGAAGGTAAAAACATCAACGAAGAACCCTTAATCCAAACGCAAATCGAACGATTTCGCAAAAAATACTCCTTCTCTTACCATAAAGTATATGATTCGCAGTATGGGGAAAAGTTGCTGCATTCACTCCATGATTTGATGCACAATCAATTAAACATCATTGTGTTAAACTTCGTAGATATGCTCTCGCACGCCCGAACGGAAAGTAAGATGATTCGCGAGTTGGCGCAAAGCGAAGCAGCCTACCGAAGCCTCACCCGTTCGTGGTTCCAACATTCCACGACGTACGATCTATTTAGAAACCTTGCCCGCAAAGGATACAAGATCATCGTTACAACCGATCATGGTACCATCCGCGTCGACGCCCCAATTAAAATGGTTGGCGACAGGAATACCAACACCAACTTGCGCTACAAGGCAGGGAAAAATATGAGTTACGACTCCAAATATATCTTTGAAATCAAAGAGCCGACAAAGGCCGGGCTCCCTTCTCCAAATTTAAGCACAAAATACATTTTTGCCACCAACGAATCGTTTTTTGCTTATCCTAACAACTTTAATTATTACGTATCGTACTACCGAAACACATTCCAACATGGAGGTATTTCGATGGAAGAGATGTTGATTCCTTTTATTACGATGCAATCGAAATAACATAAGTTTCTGGTTTAATGTTTAAAAAAATCAAATTAAAATGCTGTTTATAAATGATTTATCGGATATTCGTTGCGTTGCCCATACATTTATTCAATTTATGGGTGATCACACTGTATTTGCGTTTTACGGCAAGATGGGAGCAGGAAAAACCACTTTCATCAAAGCTATCTGCGAAGAATTGGGTGTGGAGGATGTGATCAACAGTCCCACATTTTCCATTATCAACGAATACCGCAACGAAAAATCTGGCGAACTCATCTATCATTTCGACTTTTACCGGATCAACAAACTCAGCGAAACCCGTGACATCAGTGTAGAAGATTATTTTTACAGCGGCGCCCTCTGTCTGATCGAATGGCCTGAAATCATCGAACCGTTACTTCCCGACAATACTGTCCGCATCACGATTGAAGAAAAGGAAGACGGGAGCAGGGAATTGAAAATTGAAAATTAAGCGTCTGCTATCAAGCTGTTTACAATTATCAATGTCGATAATTTCTTCATAACATTTAATTAATAAATTTAACGGCTTTCATAAAACTGTACATCATATCAATCCACTGATTCCACTGGCGGCCGTTATACAACAATCCTTCACCATGGGAAGCATCGTATATGAAATGAAGTTCGGCCGGTATTCTTGCGGCCTGCCATATATTGTAGATGGATTGTGGATCAACCGGCGACCCGAGATCAAATTCTGGGGCGCATATAAACAAAGGCATAGGATTTTCCGGCAAGCTACTCACATTCTCCACCCCATAGATTGGCGCTGCAAAGTTGGGCCTGCTCTCAGTATCGTTGATCATAACCACGTTCATAGTTAGGAAACCTCCAGCCGAAAATCCTACGATACCGATCTTCTGCGGATCTATCCCCAATTCTTCGGCATGGCGGCGCACATATTTGATCGCCTGGCGGCCGTCGTCGCCTTGAAGAGTCGGAGTGGGTGTGTTCGGGGTAGCTTGTACAGGAGCGGACAGACTGGGAGCATTGGCGGGCTGGTTGGTGCCACGCTGATTCCTGTCAATGCTACCGAGAATTTTCAATAGCATGGAGCGAGATGATTTCTGTACCTCTTCTGCTGTTTCGCCGGTTTGGTAAGTGCGATATTTAAGGATAATTCCCGTAATACCGTTACGTTGGAGCCACTGCGCCACGTTTATCCCTTCCTCTTCCCAGGTAAGGTATATATTTGCTCCGCCCGGAGCGATTATCATTGCCGCTTTCGTGTCGATAGCAGGATCGGATTTGTAAACCGTGATCGTCGGCTCGGAAACATTATAGATCAATGGCCGACCCGACGGGCTTGGCAGTGTCATCTCAGGGTTTGTCCAACTTTCGGAACCCGGAGCTATACCATCATAGATTTTATAAACTTTCTGGGCAGAGGCAATGGTAATAACATACAGAAATACGAGAAAAATGATGATTTTTTTCATTGTTATTATAAATTTACATTAAACACCCGGTAAGAATGAGGCATCAGGGTGACACGGAAGACATTGGACTTGTCGTCGGCACGGAATCGGCGCATAAAGGGTGAGACAGGCGGGGTGGATTGTTTATTGATAACAGCGCCGCTCAGCATGTCGGTAATTCTTTCGATCCCTTCAATGGCGTTGATTTGGATGGTTACGGGTTCATCTAAGAATGATTCGACGATAAACGTCCCGTTGTCGTACATGAAAAGACTAACTTTAGCCGGTGCGTCAATACGTAAATCAAGGTCTTTGCTCAGCGTCGAGCGGAAGATATTAAGTACGCCTGTAGGCAAGTCGTACAGGTTGCCAAAATCATCCGGTATCGTCATCACATACAGGTTGCCTTTCGAGTAAGGCGATCTCAACAGCATGGGGAATCCACTGACGCCTCCGGTCAGGGGACGTCCGGCGCTCATAATTTCCCACGAGTCGTTGGTTTGGTATTTGACTTGCGGGATCAATATGTCTTTATCTATTTTGCCTAACGCGCCAAAATCATTGACAAGCGCTTTGAGGTCGGATGCCCGCAGTTCGGCAATATCGGCAATCTTCTCAGGGATCGCTTTTAAAAGACCGCTGGTGATAACAATATCGTTGCCTTTGGTCAGTTGACCTTTGATCTTTGTGATGATATTGGGATCATACTTTGACTGTTCGGTGAGTAACACCACTTTCTGGTCGGTCGGAAATTCCGAATACATATCTATGGGCAAGCCTATCATTCCCAGGTAATTTTGCAGGAAATCCTCACCTAATGAGTTGTATGGCTTGTAACACTTGATACCGATGGGATGTCCTAATTGATGGATGAAACCATTGATTTGCTCAAGGGCGTATCCGGCGGCACGTGCCAGGGTCGTAGGCGTAGTCAGTTGTCCGTTCAGGTTGACGGGCTTCATCATTTCGTCGTAGTCGAAACTGGTACCCTGCCCCTGCCATGGGGTGCGGTGTACTTCCGGACGCAAGGCTACTCCAATCAACTGATTATAAGCAAAAAGCGCTATTTCGGGCGCTTTGGCAAAGAAGGTGAGCCATATTTGTTCAGCGTATCTATCCATGCCCATATTCGACCCACCGCTGTCGACCCATCCGCCCATGTTATATCCTGGCCGCAGGTTATCGAAGTAGCGGACAATATTGTAACCTAAATAGTGTTGCAGATGTTGATCGCTTGATGGATCGCGTGTTTCGGTTCCTGTCCATACCCCATCAAACATATATGGACCGGTAGATAAGTCGAAACCCAAGCCCGGGAAATGGTCGTACCAGTTTGGGTATTTGATGATTATTTTTACCTTCGGATTTATTTTTTTTGCCGGGTTAATCACTAAGTTTTTCCCGGCTTCGGTCAGTAGATCCATGCGGTATTGCGTCCAGCTTTTGTTGCCTTTCGCTTTTATCTCTATATCCGATTTACAACTGGTGAAAAAGAAATCATCTAAGATAAAATCATCAAAATGCTTAGCCGTGTGTTCGGCTATCTCTTGCACGATCTTCCTGTGTTCGGGATCAGAATAGCAAAAAGTCTCGAAACTATTGGCTTCGTTGATTGTGTAAGTGATTCCTCCGCCTACTTCAATACCTTTCTCTAAGAAATATTTTTTGGCTTGTTCGAGTGTCGCATCCGGTATAATCAAGAGGTCGCGATGGGTTTCTAAATAGATCTTATCAACCTTGACCTGACTTGCGATGATAGTCCATGTAGAGTCCAACCAATGCAGGTCTTTCATCTTCTCTACTTCCTGAGCGCGGGTGTAGACCGACACTTTGAATCCATTATAATGACCGGCATAGGCAATTAAGCAGGTCATCGTCACAAATAAGAAAATACAAATAAAAGAACGTTTCATATGACTTTATGTATTTTAAAAATAAATTATTTCGTTAACTGAAAATTTAATTGAGCAAAATTACAACTTTTTTCATTTTTTTCGCCTCAAATGCAATGAATTTGTATGAATGATTCTAAAAAGATTATCTTTGCATTCCGGAAAATGGAATCAGGACAATACATAGATTATTATAGAGTAGATAAAAAAGTCAATGAAAAATTTTACATGTGTACAGGATATTGGTGATGTGAAAGAGGCAATTAATTTTGCGTTGGAGATTAAAAAAGACCGTTACCAATATAAAAGCCTTGGAGTGAATAAAACCTTGTTGATGATTTTCTTCAATTCCAGTTTGCGTACACGGTTAAGTACGCAAAAAGCAGCCATGAATTTAGGAATGAATACCATTGTGCTGGATATAAACCAGGGAGCGTGGAAGTTGGAAACCGAGAGGGGCGTCATCATGGATGGAGATAAACCGGAACATTTGCTTGAAGCTATTCCGGTGATGGGTTGTTATTGTGATGTGATAGGGATTCGTTCGTTTGCCCAATTTGAGAACAAAGAAGATGATTATAACGAAAAGATATTGAATCAGTTCATACAATACTCAGGCCGTCCTGTCTTCAGCATGGAAGCGGCTACCCGTCATCCGCTGCAAAGTTATGCCGATCTGATTACGATTGAAGAATATAAAAAGAAGGAGCGTCCCAAAGTGGTTATGACCTGGGCGCCTCATCCGCGAGCGCTTCCACAGGCTGTGCCGAATAGTTTTGCTGAGTGGGTCAATGCAACCGATTTTGAATTTGTTATCACACATCCCGAAAGATACGAGTTGGATCCGGTATTTGTCGGAAATGCCCGGGTGGAATACGACCAACGTAAAGCATTTGAAGGAGCTGACTTTGTCTATGCCAAAAACTGGGCGGCATACGCCGATCCGAACTATGGAAAGATTTTGAGTACCGATCGTTCGTGGACGGTTGATGCTGCAAAGATGGCATTAACCAATCAGGCGTATTTTATGCACTGTCTGCCTGTACGCCGGAATATGATTGTGACGGATGAGGTCATTGAAAGCCCTCAAAGCATTGTCATCCAGCAAGCAGCTAACCGTGAAATTTCGGCTCAGGCTGTGCTGATGAAAATTCTCACGCTTCGCCCTTGATACCACCTATCGGAGGAATCAAGTTGTCAAAAGAAAAATTTTTCCCCTGTTTGGCTTGCTCTTCAAATTTGTTGATATTGTCCTGTAAGGCAAACAGTAAACGTTTGGCATTGTCCGGTGTCAGGATAATGCGGCTTTTCACTTTCGCCTTCACAGATCCGGGTACTACGCAAATGAAATCAATAATAAACTCGGACGATGAATGTGCAATGACAGCTAAATTTGAATAGACGCCTTGAGCTATTTCATCGGTTAGTTCCACCTGGATCTCGTTAGTTTTCTGATTTTTTTCCATCTTATTTTATTTTTAAATTAAAATTGACTCTGTCGATTCTTCGAACTCGTAATTAAGTTATTGTCCATACGAATGTAAACCGCTAAGGAAATAATTGACGCCAAAATAGGCCATTAATACCGAAACGGGTGTTTTGATATAATTTCCGTATTATTTCAGACGAAAACGTATTCATCGGAATCATTCGCCCGTTGGCCGATTGGACAGGTAAAACGCCGAATCGCCCGGCATGAATCTGTGGTACAGCCATTTGTTGTGCTGTTTCAACCACTGGTTTTGAGGATACATCTGCCAAAGCCTGCCCCGATAAGACAAAGAACAATTCAATAGCTAAGGCATGAAAAACGACCCAAAATCGAAATTTACCGCTTCCCTTGTTCATTGATTCAATGAATCATAACTCATAATTGACTACTTTTACCGTATGTTTCCCCATTCGAATGAAATACACTCCTTGCGCTCTCAAAAGTATATCCATTTCGTCGGAAGTGGCGATATGATGGTACACCACTGTCCCTGTGATGTTGTATATACTCAGTGTTTCACCGGGTGTAATACCGGTCACATGCAACAAACCATTTCGCATCCATGCACGGAGTGTACCTGGTTTCGACAATTCCCTGTTGCTGGTAATATCGGATACGATTATCGTAAGTTCCTGCGATTGAGCCTGTTGATAGTTTTCGTCTTCTGCCTTGGTGGCAATAACGACTATATCACCTGCTCCGGTAATTTCGACCTCGCCCGTGTTTTCGTCCATTATTGCATTTCCCTCTATTAAAGCGAATGTTACCGCTCCATTACCGCTACCGCCTGTGGTCGTCAGGAAAAAGTTTTCATCACCTACTTCTTTGTCTTCCACTTCGTCGAGGACAAATAACTCTTGCACTAATTTTGTCACGGCAAAACTTAATGGCACGCTGACCGTGAATGTTACCCCCTGATTTCTGCCGCTAATAATCAATTCATCTGTGTATGTGCCTAACTGAAGGCCTTCTTTGAGTTTAACGCTTATGGGTACCAAATAGCCCCCGTTTCCTGTTGCCTGTGGTTGTATATCAGAAGAATTAATCTCAAATGTCGACGTAGCTCCCTTACTTAACCTTGTTGATAAATTGGTTATCCTGTCGTATGCTACAAGGGTAACTGTCTGTGGGGAAATTTGGGAATAGTCATCATCTTTTGTTACTGACCCAAAATTTTTACTGCGCGGCACAACATCCACTTTGTTGAGTTCAGTATTTAACCACGACACTCTATTCGTCCACCATTTCTTCATATCTTCAATCTGTTGTGCGTGGTCGGGGTCATAGCCTGGCCTGTAACCATTGGGAATGACCCATCTTTTTGCATCCTCCGAAGCAGCGAGCCGAACCTTTTCTCCAAGATTTCCTATAAAATCATACATCGCGGCAACCTCTTTATATTTTTCGTTCCAACGCTCCTTATATTGTACCACAAAAACCGGGTCTTCAAAAAGACGAAGCAAAAAGTCATGTCTCATTAAACGGTCGGTATAACTCATAAAATATCTATGTCCGGTTCCGTTGAAAACAAAAGCCCAATCAAAATCCCACAAAGGCCCCATACTGATTTTCCCCTCTTTGTCTTGTTTGTAAGCAAACGTGCTTTTGGGATACCGTAATTCGTGATTTAATACGATTTCGTTAATCATCAAGTAATCCACAAAAGAGTTCATATCAATTAAATCCCTGTATCCGTTTTCAGGAAATGCAGGCGATGCCAAAGAATCACACAATTCGTTCATATCGTTTTTAATAAAATCATAAAAAGGGTGATCGCTGTCTGCCGGGTCCGGCGCATATTCAGGCGCTTTTATCATTATGGGTAACTCATAATTTATTGTTTTGAATTTAGGGTCTTCGTCATAATACGTATCTATTTCTATAAACCAACCTCCATTATCCTGATCAATTCCTACTCTACCCGGAGCGCCTGTTGTTCCATTCGGATCAGCCTGCCTGTGTTCGGTCAACGTATAAAGACCGTCATATCTTCCATTATAATATACATTTACATGTTGATAGGTGCAAGTGAAAGGCAATTGAAAAACACTACCTCCAAGTTCGAATGGTACCGCAGTCATAAGGAATGTCGGGTCTAAATACTCCGCTAACAAGACCCAATTTTCACGTGCAGCTTTTCCAAAGAGCGATACATCTTCTCTAAATCGAATTCGATACGGTTTTTTGGGATACGACCAGGTAGAATTTCCCCGTCCTCTTATTCGATGGTACTGTGTGCTGCTATAAGGGCCAAAAGAAATATTATTGTTTTCATCATCGGGATCAAATACAACAAACGATGTCATATTCGTCCAATTTTCTTTTGAAGTAACTTCTACGTTATCTTGCGTTTCAATTTTAATTACAGGTATCCCGGCTGCCTGTGGTGATACAAAACGTACGGTGTAGTGTACATCGCCGCATAGCGAATAAACGACATCCTTACGAAAATCATTTCCGGTTTCACCGCTCTCTTGCACATCATCACCGACTTTGACCTCACAATCGTCAGCATCTTCAACCTCAAAAATAGCGACAAGATGTGCGATATTTTCAATCCATCGTTGCGTAGTGAACGTTATCGTATGCTTTTTATCGTCAATAACGCCTTCAAAATCTGTTTCATCTTCATTCCACCCCATCGATACGGCAGAAAATTTGAACATAGTAATCGTTTGTGTCTGCGCTGTAAAGATAGTGAGGCAGAAAAACGTCAGCATAAAAGAAAGATGTCTTTTCATAGTTTATCTATTTAAAAAATACTTAAAATCATGAGAAAGAAAATTGAACTGTAAAAATAGGAAAAATATTTGCAAAAAAGGAATTATTGGCGGAATTATTTTTTTAAATGCTTGTATAAAGTAAGAATGCGGCCATTCCTTCCGGTCATACAAAGAATGCATCCAACAAACAACAGGAAATAGCCTGTGTAAGTAACTGTCCGTCCGGGCACATCTTTATTTACCAATAAAACAGTACCTGTTTCATCCGCATCATACGATGCCTGAAAGAAACGGTATCCCTTCACATTCAATACATTTCCCCATCGTTTTCGTCTCAACCAATGATAGCGGAATGCAATCATCACAAAATTCACGATGAGCAAAAATAGGAGCAGGAAAAACAGTGGCGAAAGTAAACCAATACCTTTGCCAACATTGTTCCGTAAGCTTTTTCAATCAATGTGGCAGTAGCCATACTTATTGCAAATAGCATCAGTAGTATGATCATCGTCACATACGAAGAAAAAATTTGCCTGAACTGATCCATTTTAATTCCAATCAGGATTTTTAGGATAGTTTTTCCAGATCGTGTACGGATTGCCAAGCAAATCTAAGGAATAGTTCCAAAACGATTCGCCATCAGCCAGCATCATACTTTTATTGGATGCTTTTCCTACTAACCATGAATCGCGGATGAGTTCGCCGTTCAATTGGTTTTCAGTCCATCCTGAATAACCCATGAAAAACTTCACTTTTCCTTCGACAATCCCTCCATTTGCAATATAACATTTCAATGCCTCAAAATTCCCGTCAAAACACATATTATCAGCGACTTTAACTCCATCAGGGATAACATTGTCACCTAACAAATGAATAAAGAACAAATGATTGAAATGAACCGGCCCTCCCAGATAAATCGGAATATCCGGCAAACCTTTCAATTCAGGCAAAAAATCATTCACAATCAAGTCTGTCCGTTTATTCAAAACAAATCCCATTGATCCTTTCAAATTATGTTCAACAAGCAATATGACAGCACGTTGAAAATATATTCCCTGCAGAAAAGGCTCGGAAATCAGTATCTTACCTTTTTCAGGACGGACATTATTCCGTTTCACTTTAAAGACATTTTTATTTTGCGCCATTGTGTTTATCCTGAAAGTTATACAGTATTATTTTCCTCAAATAATTGCAATCGTTCCTCAAGCAGATCATACTGATGAGGTTTGATAAACGAAGTACAAGCGCGAAGTCCCTCCTGATTGCTTCCTGTCGTACTCAACGAAATGGCGCTGATACCATAATAAATAAGCTCTTCCATCAGTTGACCTCCTGTCATTCCCGGATACGCTATGGTGAAATAGAAACCATCGGCAATCGTTTCGTCTAAGTCGCGGTCGTAAACAATCCGGAAACCATGCTTTAGAAAAATCTGTTTCAGCCGCGCCGCCCGACGACCATATTCCCGCACCTCGCCAATAAAATCGAATGTCCCGTCTGACGCTGCCTTAAACATCGCAGCCAATGCAAATTGCGCCGAATGGCTTGTGCCCGACGACAACGCATACAACACGCGGTGGATATATGCCGTCCCAAATGTTCCGCCTCCATAGCGTTGTGTTAAGCCCGGGTAAGCCCGATGATATAATTTATCCGACATCGCTGTTATCCCTATCCGCTGTCCTGCATAACTGAATGCTTTGGAGGCTGAAATCTGTAGAATATAATCATCCGTATAGTTCGCCACGCTCGGCTGATAAGGCGGACTAAAAGGCGTACCTAATTCTTTCCTGAAATCCATCGCAAAATAAGCCAGGTCTTCAATTACAATCGTATCATAGCGTGTTGCCGTTTCACCGATCATCTTCAGTTCGTTGGTAGTAAGGCAAAACCATGCCGGATTATTCGGATTTGAATAAACAATGGCAGCAATCGTACCATGGGAAAGATATTGTTCCAAGACAGGTTTTAACTTATCGCCCCGATGCTCATAGACATCAAACGATGCAGCTTTGTACCCCATCACGACAACCTGCTGTTTCTGAACGGGAAAACCGGGGTCGATAAAAAGTATCGTATCTTTCCCCGCGACGCATTGCCCACAAGTCAGAAACGATGCATACGTCCCCTGCATCGAGCCTGTCACAGGTACGCATCCTTCGGGCGCCACATCCACATTGATAAAAGCCTTGATAAAACGCGACGCCTCCTTTTTCAGTTCCGGCAAACCATTGATATTGGGATAGACAGATGCAATCCCGCCCTGCAACGCTTTTATTTCTGCATCTACACCAACCTGAGCTGGTTTCAGGCCTGGAACACCCATTTCCATATGAATAAACTCAGTATTTGTTTCCTGCTCCAACTGCGTCGATATCGCCACCACTTCCCGAATCGTCGCCCTCCCAAAATCCGGCAATCCATAACTGTCAATCACCTGTTTCGCCTTCCGATAATCTACCGGCGTCTTCTTCATAAACGTTTTTTTTAAAAATTTCAGGAAACAAAAATAGCGTTTTTTGATGATAAACAAAAAGTAAGTGTAAAATCTTTGCCATTTATGGGGATATCCACAAGAATAATCACGAATTGAAGGCGAATTTTTCCTTGTCGGCAAACCAATATCCAGAGGTCTATCGGATGCGAAATACAACAATTGGATCATCGCTGTTGGCGTCGACAACCCCGATTCGTGAGTCTCCCGACTTGTACAATAAACAAGCGAAACAATCCGGTTTTGGAATTATGTAAAATAAACATTATGTTTGCAACGCATAATAAAGATATAATGAAATTCGTTGCTAGAATATATGTTATTTTAATGACTTTGACACAGTTTTTTTATTATTTAAAAAATGAAAAAATATATTGAAACTAATTTTACTATTGGAATGATTGTGATTTTCTTAATAGGATGTAGTAATGAAAAGGAAAAATCAGTGTTTTCTAAAATGGTATTTGAACTAAATGGCACTCAATTTATTAATGAAGAGTTTTTGAAAGATCCATTTTCAATCACCACAATGGATTCTTTCTTAATAATTGGAAATCTTAATGGAACACCAATGGTGGAAGTATTCGACCGTTTTTCTGGAAAACTGATCGGTTCTTTTCTTGAAAAAGGGCAAGGTCCATTGGAAGTATTAGCGCTGGATGGGTGTCAAAATGTAAATAATCAAAAATTAATTATTCCGGATTTATTTTCCCGAAAAATGCTTATGGTTGATAAAAGTACTATCAATAAAGACCAAATTGTTATTGAACCATTTTTCAGTATTAATGATTATGATGAAGATATAGTTGCCAAGATTGGCAAAATCGCATATTTAAATGACACATACAACATCGTAACTACAACTGACAATAACGGACGCTTGGGCCTTCTAAACACAAAGGAAAAAACCTTGAATTATTTCTTCCCTTTTACCGATGGTGAAGTTTTATTTCCGGAATTGGATAGTTACAGAAACAATAACTTGTTTTCATCCGACATGACTGTATCTACAAAAAACAATCGAATTGCTTTTTCAACCCACATGGCTGATATGTTATATATATACGAATACTTGGATGATAAGCTGATACCCATTTGGCACCATCAAACATATTTGCCGAATGGAATAAAAATATTTACATTTGAAAACACTCCACCTCAAGCATTTTATACAGATAAGTCAATCTATGGGTATCATGATATTACTTCTTCAGAGAAGAATGTGTACGCTTTATTTGTTGGGTTTTCGCAAGAACAAGGTGATATATATTTTACGAATAGGATTCGAGTCTTCAATTGGAATGGAGAAAATAGATTTGAAATAAGAACGAACTATCCTTTAAAGAGAATAGCAGTTGATGAAGATGATCATTTTTTGTACGGTATATCAAAAGAAGAAGAAGCTATAATTGTCAAGTTTAATTTGAATGATTTAAAGTAACAATAATTCTCTACAATATTATAAAAAGATGTGAAAACAACAAAAGAAATCATTTTATTTTTAATTGTGATATTGATTTCATGCTCTAACAATAGTAGCGATAAACAGTGGAATCAAATGGCAAAACAAACCGTTGATAAGTGTTCTGGTAAAACAATGCTTTTTTAGATACACTTAGGCGAATTTCGTATAATACTTTAGATTCAACGCTTGTATATAATGGAATCAATCTCGTTTTAATTATTGTTCTTTTGGGGGGGATTTGTATTTGTTCTGACAAGAAGTGTGCGAAATCGCACATATTGTGTGCGATTTCGCACACAATCTTCATGAATACGAAAACACAATATATAGTGGTAAATATTTATTGTTATTTTTTAACAAAACAAATAAGTGAATTTTATTGGATATATATGATTATTTTTGTTTATTTGCATCCATATTTTTTAATTCTTAAACAATTGTGATTGTCATTATGAAAAAAATAGGGTTTATTGGGATATTACTGTTTCTTTTATTGATGTCCTGCTCTTCGTCGAAGAGTGATAATCAGGATGAGAAAGGGGTTGTTACTGTTTTGCCGGACAGTCCGAACGAAGTGAAAGTGTTCACATTGGCTTATGCCGACTTTAACCGCGAATTGATTTCGAACGGTACGATCGCCGCCGTACAAAAGGCAGAACTGTATTTTCAGACGTCCGAAATCGTTTCCGCCATCTATGTGAAAAACGGAGACAGGGTAACAGCCGGACAAGCAATCGCTTCGCTTGATTCATTTAAGCTGAAAAACAGGCTGAACCAGGCAAGAGACAACTTAGAGCGTACAAGGTTGGACTTGCAGGATGCGTTGATAGGGCAAGGTTTTTCGCTGAGCGATTCGGCGCGTATTCCCGGCGAAGTAATGCAGATTGCCCGGATAAGGAGTAACTACGATAACTCGGTCAATCAATACGCATTAGCCGATTATGAGATGAAAAACGCTACTTTGTATGCTCCGTTTTCAGGTACGGTCGCTAACCTGTTTCAAAAGTCTTATAACATGTCGGCCACCGGCGAACCTTTTTGCAGCATTATCGGAACGACCTCGATGGAAGTCGTTTTCAATATCTTAGAAAGCGAGTTTGCGGTTGTCAGTGTCGGAAACAGGATCTTAGTTTCGCCCTTTGCCATATCGGATTATTCGAGCGAAGGGCGCATCACGGAAATCAACCCGACAGTCGACCGGAACGGAATGATACGCGTCAAAGCATCGGTCAATAATACCGACAACAGACTGTATGACGGGATGAACGTGAGAGTCAAAATCCAACAGGTCGTCCCGAATCAACTGACGATACCGAAAACGGCGCTCGTGCTTCGCACAAACAAGCAGGTAGTGTTTACCCTGAGAGACGGACGGGCGCAATGGAATTATGTGGAAACGGGATTAGAAAACTCGACCGAATATACGATTGTCGATGGTCTGCAGGAAGGCGAGATCGTAATTTATGAAGGGAATTTGAATTTGGCGCATGAGACGCCGGTCATTGTTAATTGACAACAAACAAATGGTTAATGATTAATGGTTAATGGAGAAATAACCAAACTCTGCAAACTGTAAAACTATAAAACTAATAACTCAATCATGGTTCGATTTCTGATTCAGCGTCCAATCGCGGTTTGTATGGCTTTCTTAGCATTTTTCCTGCTGGGGATTGTCACTTATATCAATATTCCGGTATCGCTGCTGCCCGATATTGCCATTCCTGAAATCACCGTTCAGATTGCAGGAGATAATACATCGGCACGCGAATTGGAAAATACGGTAGTGGCTCCCGTCAGGCAACAATTGCAGCAACTCGGTAAGATGCGCGACATCCGGACAGAGACAAGAGACGGTAACGCTATCATCCGCCTGAACTTCGAATACGGTACCAATACGGATTTAGCCTTTATCGAAGTCAATGAGAAGATTGACGCAGCCATGAATACGATCCCAAGGGAAATAAGCCGTCCGCGTGTGATTAAAGCCAGCGCAACCGATATTCCGGTTTTTAACCTGAATCTGACGTTAAAGGACGAGGTGCCGTTCGAATCTGCTAACCAAACGGCTTTCCTTGATTTATGCGAACTCGCGGAAACAGTCATTCGCCGCCGGATCGAACAATTACCCCAGGTGGCGATGGTCGATATGACCGGACTGATTAACAAACAAGTGCTCATTACGCCCTATAACAATCAATTGGAGATTTCGGGAATTACACTGTCGGATATTGAATTTGCGCTGAATCGTCATAACGTAGAATTCGGTAGTATGGTTGTCAGGGACGGGTATTACGAGTACAACATTCGTTTCTCGTCCGTACTCCGGACAATCGACGACATCCGAGAGATTTATATCAACAAAAACGGCAAATTATTCCGGCTGAATGAGTTGGCCGATATTGAAATCGTACCCCAGAAAGAAAAAGGCATGATGCTGTTCAATGGGAAACAGGGCGTTTCGCTGGCTGTGATTAAGCAGGCAGATGAGAATATGAGCCGGATGGAAAAGGGATTAAATGAAACGATTGCCTATTTTCAAGATCTCTATCCTGGCATTGATTTCTCAATTTCCCAGAGCCAGACCGAACTGCTTGATTATACCATCACCAACCTCCAGCAAAACCTGCTGTTGGCTTTTATCTTTATTTGCTTAGTTTCGATGTTTTTTCTGAAAGATTTCAAATCGCCCTTTATCATCGGATTCAGCATGTTTATTTCGCTGATAATCAGCTTACTTTTCTTCTATTTGTTTCATGTCTCGCTGAATGTGGTCTCGTTGACCGGACTGATATTGGCGCTTGGGATGATGGTCGATAATTCGATTGTCGTAACGGATAATATCGGGCAGTACCATAAACTGTTGCCTCTCGACGAAGCCTGTGTGAAAGGCACCAACGAGGTGATTGCCCCGATCCTGAGCGCTTCGATGACGACGATTGCCGTTTTCATTCCGCTTATCTTTTTAAGCGGCATTGCGGGCGCTATCTTCTTCGACCAGGCTTTTTCCGTAACTGTAGGGTTGCTCGCTTCATACATCACAGGAATTATCTTATTGCCTGTCCTGTACAAAATGTTTTTTTCGATGAAACCCCTACCAGCCCGTTTTTCATTCCTGAAAAAACGGACTTCCGGCGAAAAACGATCATCAGAACAATCAGAAATCGAATGGATCGAACGAATATATCATCATGGTGTCGAATGGATTTTCAGGCATAAAATCATCACCTCTGTAGGAGTGATTGCCATGCTACCTTTTGGTTTGCTGCTTTTTGCGGTGATTCCAAAAGAGAAAATGCCTGAAATCAGTCAAAATGAACTGATTATATCGGTCGACTGGAATGAAAACATCCATGTGGAAGAAAATAAAGACCGTGTCCAACACTTCTTCCGGTCGATTCATGCACAAACAGTCGAACATTCGGCCATGATCGGACAACAACAGTTTATATTAAACCGCGACCGCGAATGGACTTCGTCCGAAGCCGAACTTTACGTCAAAACGGCGCAAACCAACCAGTTGTCGGCGCTGAAAAAAGATATTGAAACCTGGTTCCAATCGCATTATCCTGTGGCGATCGTTTCATTTGCTCCTCCCGGAACGGTGTTTGAAAAGATATTCGCAACCGGTGAACCGGAACTGATTGTCGAATATTACAATAAACTCCGGTATCAGGAGCCTGAGGCAAACGATGTCAGGCAATTAGAGGATTTTGTTTCACAACGGACAGGAGTAAGTCCGGCCGGCGTTTCTTTCCAGCAACAGCTTAACTTGCAGATTGACAGAGAAATGCTGCTTTTGTATAACGTTTCGACCGATGAAATATATCGCACGCTGCAAACAAGTTTTAAGGAAAATCAATTTGCCAATTTGCGTTCCTACCAGCAATACCTGCCTATCGTGTTGGGGAATGAAGACCAGAGCGTTCAGGAGGTGTTAGATAACACGCTGGTTTATACGCTTTCTGATGCAAGAGGCCAAACGCAACAGTTACCGTTGAGTTTCTTTATTACTGTTGTCCCGACCGAAGACATCAAAACGATTGTAGCCGGAAGGAACGGCGAATATATCCCGCTTCAATTTTACGAAACCGATAAGGTACAGGAAATTATGGCGGCAGCCAAAGAAAGTATCCGGAACGACAGCCGCTGGGAAATAGATTTCTCCGGCGCATTTTTCTCCAACAGACAAATGATTACCGAATTAATCGTTATCCTGCTTATTTCTGTTTTGTTGATGTATTTTATTCTGGCGGCTCAGTTCGAGAGTTTTGTCCAGCCTCTGATTGTGTTGCTGGAAATCCCAATGGATGTTATTGCTGCATTGGGATTATTATACTTTGTAGGACATAGCCTGAACCTGATGTCGGCCATTGGACTTATCGTCACTTGCGGTATCGTTATCAATGACAGTATCCTGAAAATTGATGTGATGAATCAACTGCGCAAAGAAGGGATGGAATTGATGGGCGCTATTCACGAAGCCGGCCGTCGACGTCTGAAAGCGATTCTGATGACTGCGCTGACGTCGATTGTCTGTATGGCTCCGTTGCTTTTCAGCAGCGATTTAGGCTCCGAACTGGAAAAACCGCTAGCATGGGCAACCATCGGCGGCATGTGTGTCGGGACTCCGATCAGTTTATTTGTGGTTCCGCTTTTTTATTGGTTCATTTACAGGAAAAAAACAGGTAAGAATGATGAATAATTGAATAATTGAATGTTCAAGGTTCAAGACCCCTCGAACTTTAAACTTTGAACATTAAACTTTAAACTTTGAACATTGAACATTGAACAAAATATATATGAAACGCATCCTTTTCATCCTTCTATCCGCAACTGTCGGAGCATTTAACATCTCCGCCCAGCAAGTAGTTCTGACGTTGGAACAGACTATTGAAATAGCGGCGGACAGTTCGTTGCAGGCTTTTATCGCCCAAAACATGTATCAGTCGAGTTATTGGGAATATCATTCGTTCAGAGCGGCGCGATTGCCTTCACTGACGCTGAACACGACGCCTCTCCAATACAATCGCGACTTTGTAAGACGTTATGATTCGGAACAAAACATCGACGTCTTTCGCCGACAGCAATCCCTGTATTCGTCCGGAGGCCTGTTGATCAGACAAAATCTTGATATTACAGGCGGTTATTTTTTTGTTGATTCCAGATTATCGTATATGCGGAATTTTGGCGAAAACACGTTAACTCAGTTTACCAGTGTCCCTTTTCGGGTCGGATACAGTCAAAGTCTTTTTGGATTCAACAGTTTCAAATGGGAAAAGAAAATTGAGCCGTTGAAATTTGATAAAGCTCGGAAAAGTTTTTTATACGAAAAAGAAAATATCTCAGCGCAAGCCACACAGGTTTTTTTCGATTTGGCCACAGCACAGACGGAATATAACATGGCGTTGGATAATGTCGCCAGAAACGACACTTTATTCCGCATCGGGGAAGAACGATTCAAAATCTTAGCTATTTCACAAACCGATTTGATGACATTGGAATTAGACGCCCTAAATGCGCAGAACAGTTTACGTAATGCAGAATTAGCGCTCAAACGGGCGATGTTTGCCTTTGTTTCTTTCCTGAATATGGAAAAAGACACGCCCGTCAAGCTTGAATTACCCGACAAACCGGCTGACCTCGCTATCACAATCGAAATGGCATTGCTGCAGGCACGCGAAAATAATCCCGATTTCTTAGATAACATGCAACGCATATTGGAATCCGAAAGAAATGTTGACCAGACACAAAAAAGCGCCGTGTTTGACGCATCATTTTCGGCTAGTGTCGGTTTCAATCAAGTTGCACATACCTTCGGCGACGCTTACCGGAATCCGCTGCAACAGGATATCGTAAGTGTCTCGTTTTCAATTCCGCTGATTGACTGGGGAGTTCGCAGAGGAAGAGCGAACATGGCAAGAAACAACCTGAATGTAACCCGGATATCAGTCGAACAGAAAGAAACAAGCCTCGAACAGGATGTGATTATGACGGTCAACGAGTTTAATATCCAGCAGGATTTGATACAAAGAGCAGAAATGACGATGCAATTAGCCAATATGGTTTACGAAAGTACCATTGAACGGTTTATCATCGGACGGGAAAACATCAATAGCCTGACGTTGAATTTAAACCGGCAAACGGAAGCGCAGAAAAATTACATTGCCGCATTGAAAAATTACTGGTTGAGTTATTATAAAATACGGAAATTAACCCTGTTTGATTTCGAAAAACAAATAAAGATTACAGACGAATTTGATCGGATATATGGGTTCTAAACGGATTTCTTCTTTCTCTATCATTCTGGTGTTTACCGTCCTTGCGTTGGCGGGGGTCTGTTTTATTCCCCTGCTTCCCATCAAACTTTCACCTTCGTCGACACTGCCTGAAATCAATCTCCAGTTCAGCATGCCGAACAACTCGGCACGAATCATTGAAATGGAAGTGACTTCAAAATTGGAGGCTATGTTAAGCAGGATGAAAGACGTCGAAGAAATCCAATCCACCTCCGCAAACGGCTCGGGACGAATCATTGTACGGATGAATAAACATGCAGATATGGATATCGCACGTTTTGAAGTCTCGACCATTGTAAGGCAGACCTGGCCGTCACTTCCACCTGAAACAGGCTATCCTGTCATATCCGTCAGGCGACCCGATGAGAATGCAGCACGTCCGTTTATGACATACACCGTGAATGCTCCGGCAAATCCGATCCTTATTCAGCAATTTGCTGAAAACCAAATCACCTCCCGGTTATCTCCTATTGAAGGGATCTACCGCATCAACATCTCTGGCGCGCAACCAATGGAATGGCAGTTGACGTACGACAACTTCCAGCTTCAGCAGACAGGAATCTCTCCTTATGAAATCCAGACAGCCATCTTTCGTTATTTGGACAGGGAATTTCTGGGCATTGCCTCAGTAGAAACAACCAACGACGAAAAACAATGGCTGCGCGTCTCCATAACACCTCCTAAAGAGAGCCAACAATTCGATATCTCCAACATACAAGTTAAAAATATAGACGGCAAACTCATATTCTTAGATCAATTAGTGGCTGCATCACATGTCGAACGAAGGCCGACAAGTTATTTCCGGATCAACGGGCTAAATTCAATTTACCTTTATATTACTGCCGACGAACATGCCAATCAGTTGGAGTTAAGCAAAAAGATAAAAGCACAATTAGCCGAATTGGAATCCATCTTCCCCGCAGGATATGAAACGCATTTGATTTATGACGCGACCGAATATATCCAAAATGAATTGAACAAAGTATATTTCCGATCAGGACTCACCTTGACCATCCTGCTGCTGTTCGTATTGTTTATCTATCGGAATTTCAGATATTTGCTGATGATTTCGATTTCGTTAGCCGTCAATATTGCCATAGCGCTGATCTGGTACTATTTCCTGAAATTAGAGATTCAACTCTATTCCCTTGCCGGAATCACCATTTCACTCACCCTGATTATCGACAACACCATTGTGATGTCCGATCAGATGATACAGCGCAACAATATGAAAGCGTTTGTGGCCATCCTGACTGCTACGCTTACCTCAATTGCCGCCTTGGGTATCATCTTTTTTTTAGATGAACAGATACGGCTGAACCTGCAGGATTTTGCATACGTAATCATCGTAAACCTGAGTATATCCCTTTTCGTGGCGTTATTTTTAGTACCCGCCTTATTGGATAAACTGAAGATTGTCAAAAAAACAAAAGGTTCAAAGTTCAAGGTTCAAAGTTCAAGATTAGCGACATATCTCAACCCTAACAGAGTTCCAAACCCTGTTAGGGTTTTATGGATGAAAATCAAACTTTTCCGGCGGATGCGTGGAACGCGGAAAATTGTATATTTTAACCGGTTCTACGAACGATTCTGCTATATCACACGACGATGGCGCGTATTGATCGTTATTTTTCTTATCTTAGCTTTTGGACTTCCTGTTTTTCTTTTGCCCGAAAAGATAGATGTAAAAGAAACAAATGAATGGGCAGCGTACTATAATAAAACATTAGGCTCTGCCTATTACAAGGAAAAATTGAAACCTATCATTGATACGGCGCTTGGCGGAAGTTTAAGGCTGTTTGTGCAAAAAGTTTATTCGGGTTCGTATTTTACCAACCGCGAGGAAACCACTCTGTCTGTGTATGCCACTTTGCCCAACGGCGCTACCATTGAGCAAATGAATAATCTGATTCAACAAA
>Ga0099364_10004789_pt1 | contig 20405 bp, 23 predicted proteins | sample TergutTh196P3_FD_73070 | JGI IMG/M metagenome (GOLD analysis project Ga0099364, IMG submission 73070) | Microcerotermes parvus P3 segment gut microbial communities from Pointe-Noire, Republic of the Congo - Th196 P3 | ecosystem: Host-associated > Arthropoda: Insects > Digestive system > Gut ... | reverse complement strand
TTATAAACTTATTATAATTTTAACCGTTTTCTAAAAAAAATTTTCACAAATTTACAAAATTTTTTTTTAAAAAAAAAAAAAAAAAAAAAAAAAAAAATTTTTTTTTTTTCAAAAATATTTTTGTAATATTGCATTTTTAAAAAAATATACCATTGGTAGACTTGTTTTCAGATATAATCCAGCGTTGTCGGCAGGGTGACAGGAAGGCTCAAGAGGCTGTGTACAACCTGCTTGCCGGCAAAATGTTTGCTATTTGCTTGCGGTACTGCGCCAATTACGAAACAGCCCGCGACCTGCTGCATGATGGTTTTGTGACAATATTTACCAAGATAGAGCAATTCAAGAACGTTGGAAGTTTCGAAGGTTGGGTGCGAAGGATATTTTTGAACCATGCAGTTGAATGGTATCGAAACAACTCAAAATACGAGATGGTGTACAATTGGGATGATAGTGACAGGTATTTTGTTGACCCTGAAAACGAAGACGAGGATGAATCGCCGGGCTATCACTTAACTGAAAAAGAGTTGTTGGCTATGGTTGATAAATTGCCCGAAAAGTACAGGATTGTATTCAATTTGTACGTCATAGACGGCTTGTCGCATAAAGAAATAGCCCAAAAAATAGGAATATCCGAAAGTACGTCGCGCTCTAATTTGTTGCGTGCCAGGTTGATTATGCAAAAACAAATAAAAGATATAGTTTATTTCAATTCAATGTCAGCAGTAAGTAATGCAAGTAAATGATGATTATATAGACGATTTGTTTGCCTGTAAATTGGGAAGCATGGAGGTTACGCCTCCCGATGATGGTTGGGTTCGCGTTGAAAACGAATTGAACCGCCGTAAACAAATGGCAATGAAATATTGGTTAGCGGCGGCATCTTTTGCATTACTAAGCGCTACCGCTTCGACGCTTTTCTTTCAGAACAGTTTAAGAACCGAAAATATAGAAGAAATAGTAGCCGACATGTCTGCGCCCCGGTCAGAAACGAGCGTTGTTGAAATGATAACCATTGTAGAAGCTGAAACGCCGGCTATCAGTGAAGCAGAACCGCCGGCAGAAAAAGAAACGCCAACAATAGTAGCAGCAGAAATGCCGGCAATAGCAGAATTATCAACGATTCAGGAAACTGCCCCCGAAATAATTGACTATACATATAATTATATAGTAACCGAAATTCAAGAAGAACTGATGCAAGATACCTCCGTTCAAATTGATTTGCATATTGAAATGCCACAGTTACAGTCGGTTTTGGCGCTCAATACAGGGAATATGTCCAACGGTTTTGATTTTGAGATAGATAAATCGGCAAGCAAATCGTCTTCGCATCAACGTTGGGAGATAGCGGGACAATTTGCGCCCATGCAATCATACAGGGTTGTATCAAGCGTGCCTGCCGGATTAAAAAAATCGGATTTCGACGATGCCGAAAGTCCATTGTTAGCATATTCGGGAGGTGTTTCAGTAGCATACAAGGTTTTTAAACGATTAAGCATACAAACAGGCGTATTTTACTCGCAAGTAGGACAATCTATCAATAACGTAACGCCCGTTTCAAACATGTATGCCGCAGTAAGTTCCAACAATTCATATACCAAAAATTTTGTCAGAACCTCTTCGGGAAGCGTTGCTGTTGTGTCTAATCTGAAATCGGACGTCAATTCAACGTATTCGTCCTATTTTAATCCTGAATCGCAGGCAAACTCAATAAGCAATACATCAAGTTCTACAAAATATCAATTGATAGAACGTGTTGATTATTTGGAAATTCCGTTAATGTTGCGATACAAGATTATCGACCGAAAATTTAGTTTTCAGGTTTTAAGCGGTATGAGTGCCAATGTTTTGTTAGAAACCAACGTATTTATCGACAACGGTTCTGAAATGCTAAAAAGCGGAACAATACTTATGGCGCGCCCTGTGAACTACAGCAGCACTTTTGGCTTGGGATTTGAGTATCAAATTTTGAAAAACCTGTCGGTTGGGCTCGAACCCGTATTCAAGTATTACCTGCAATCGTACACCACCAGCAGTCAAATTGGCAGCAATCCCTATGCGTTTGGCGTGTTTACCAACGCATTGTTTCATTTTTGATTATGCGGGTTGTCGCTTAATCCTTAGCGCGTGCTACCCCATCTATAAATATCTTTTCTTATTCCTGCCAATTGCAGCAATTTGTCGACCACTGTCATTGCAATTTCATCAACGGAGCGCGGATGCGAGTAAAATGAGGGTGATGCCGGAGCGATGATGGCTCCCGCTTGCGTTAATGTTTGCATATTATTAATATGTATCAAGTTTATAGGCGTTTCGCGTATTGCAAGAATCAATCTGCGTCGTTCTTTCAACATCACATCGGCAGCTCGTGCAATCAGCGTATCAGACAGTCCATTAGCAATCCTTCCAATTGTTCCCATTGAGCATGGACAAATAATCATAACATCATATAATGAGCTGCCGGAAGCAAACGACGCGCTGAAATCGTCATTTTCATATATTGAAAACGGAAAACTGCTTTCCCGTCCTAATGATTCATCGGGAAATGCGCCAATTTCGTGCGCCCATACTTCTTTCGCTTTTTCCGAAAAGACCACGCTACACTGGCTAACCTGTCCTTCCGATTGAAAACGACGTATTTCTTCCAAAAGAAGTCGGGCATAAACTGCTCCGCTTGCGCCGGTAACGGCAAGTATAAGATTTAAAGATTCCAAGATTCCAGAATTCAAATATTCAATTATTCAATTATTCAGTTATTCAATTATTCAGTTATTCAGTTATTCAAAACAAATATACCTTTTTGCACTATGTTATCCATTTGGTTTATAATAGGATAGATGCCGTTTTCGTTGATTATGTATTGGGCGATCTGCGCCATTAGGACGTTTTCAATATGTGTACCTGATATTTTCAGGTCTTTTTCGTTTTTTGCTATGCCTTGCTTTGCGGCATAATCTACAAAATCTCCTAAAATATTTTTTCTGCGCAAAAATGTTTGCATGTTTTTATGGTCTGTTATATTTGCCAGTTCTCTTCTGTTTTTATCAGAATATTCGAACGCAAAACGGTACAAAAGTCCACGTCGGGTCACTAAGCTAAAATAGTTAGAAAAACTTGTTGTATCAACCGGCACGAAAATATCGGGCATAATTCCGCCTCCACCGTATACTACTTTTCCCGCAGGGGTGATATATTTCAATGATTCGTTGAAGCTTATGTTTTCAACGTTTGTCATCTCGCCATGCTCTTCCCGTATGTTTAATTCATTGAAATATTTGGTTTTATCATCGTTGTCGTATGGTTTTTGAATACATCGTCCGGTTGGCGTGTAGTATCTTGACACTGTTATCCTTACAGCCGAGCCGTCAGAGAGCGTATGCTGCTCCTGCACTAATCCTTTTCCGAAGCTTCTCCTTCCTATAATGGTTCCGCGGTCGTTGTCCTGTATGGCTCCTGCCACAATTTCGCTTGCCGACGCCGATGTTTCGTCAATAAGCAGCGCTAATTCAACATTTAATGCATTCCTCGCTTTTGAATAGTGATTTACACGCTCCCGCTCGTTGCCCTCAGTGTATACTATCATATTTCCGGCAGGCAAAAACATTTCCGACATCTTTATTGCTCCTTCTATAAGCCCGCCCGGGTTATCGCGCAAATCAAGAATCATTTTAGTCATACCTTCGGATGTCAATCTTTCCACAGCATCTGAAAATTCCTGAAAAGTAGTTCTTGAGAACCGGTTGACCTTTATATATCCTGTTTCGGAGGCAATCATATACGCTGCATCTATGCTGAATATAGGCACCCTGCCGCGAGTGATAGTGATATCGAGCAACTCTTTGGCGCCTTTGCGATGTATGCCCACGTTGACTGTGGTGCCTGTAACTCCTTTGAGCATATTGACAATTTCGTCGCTACGCATCCTTACGCCTGCTACCGTCAAATCGTCAACTTTTACTATGCGGTCGCCCGCTATGATTCCTGCTTTTTCCGACGGACCCTCAGCTATTGTATTTATTATCACTATTGTATCGTTGAACATATTATAATGTACTCCAATACCTGAGAAATTTCCTTCAAGGGGGTCGTTGGCTGCTGAAAAATTGGCTGCTGAAATATATTGAGAATGTGGGTCAAGTTTTTTCAACATTCCTTTGATAGCCTCATCTTCAAGCATGTTAATAGAAATACTGTCAACGTATGACCTTTTAATGATTTCAAGCGTCTGATGTGTTTTGCCCGGTGGTGGCGCAAAAAACAAAATTCGGCTTCGGGTATCATTATTTTTGAACTTTAAGCCTATCAACATTCCTAAGACCAACGCTAATGCTATTGTAAGCGGAAATAAAGCATTTTTCTTTTCCATCACGCATAATTTATTTCACATTCAATAAAAACGACCTCTATTCCGGCGCGTTGCAACAACCGTATACCATCGTCGATGCGGTACATTTCGCCATACACCACCCGCTTGATACCCGATTGAATAATCAGCTTTGCACATTCGAGGCATGGAGAAGAGGTGACGTATAATGTAGCGCCATCGCTGCTATTGTTCGATTTGGCAACCTTTGTAATAGCATTGGCTTCGGCGTGAAGCACATAAGGCTTGGTGAGGTTATTTTCGTCTTCGCAAATATTTTCGAAACCGGACGGAGTGCCGTTATACCCGTCAGAAATTATCATCTTGTCTTTGACTAATAAGGCTCCAACCTTGCGACGTTCGCAATATGAGTTTTGACCCCATATACTTGCCATAGCCAAGTATCTCTTATCGAGTATGTTTTGCTTGTCGTCCATCATTTCAACGATTCGATGATTTTTTGCGCTTCTTTGTTGCCTGCTTGTAATGCACGTATGTTAATAGCAACGGTATCATTGCCTTTGGATTCAAAAATAGATGCGATGGCTTTTTCAATTTCAGCCGGTTCAAGTTTGATGAAAGGTAGAGCAGCTCCGAGCATAACCATGTTTGACGCTTTTGTATTGCCACATTCGGAAGCCAATGCATCGGCGTCAATCAAAATGCGGTTCTTAAATAAAGTCAATTGCTCCATCAGAGATTGCTTGTCGGGATAATTCCCGATGTTTACGAACGGATGAACGTTGGTAACTACCCATCCGTCAGGCGACAGATAAGGGATATATCGCAGCGCCTCCATAGGTTCAACCGAAAGAACGAGCTCTGCTTTCCCTAAGGGAATAAGGTCGGAGGAAATAGGAGCGTCGCTCAACCTGAGATGCGCATATACCGCTCCACCACGCTGACTCATACCGTGTACCTCAGACTGCTTGATGTGCAAACTATTGTTGACAGCAGCCTGACCGATAACGGTTGCTATCGACAAAATGCCCTGACCGCCTACGCCCGCTAATACAATATCATTTTTCATTATATATTTTTTTAGAAATAGTGACGGCACAAAAATACAAATTTTGTAGAAATAAAAAATGTTTTTTGCCTTTTTTAAGATTTTTTTAACAAAATGCGTAATATATAAAATGTAAAATATAAAATGGGATATGTATTTTTCATAAAAAAACTTAAAGTTTACCCTAAAATTTTTTTATTATGAAAATCATCCGTTTCTTTGCGGCTGATTTATAAATAGTTATGTTCGTTGTTCGACGAATAGCGAACAATTAAAAAAATTAAAGAAGATGCAAGAAATATTCAGTAAAATTGAGGCGAAAGCCGAATTGAGCAAGGAAGAAGTTGTAGCGTTGTTGTCGGTTGAAACCACCAGCGCAGAGTATTACACGTTGCTGTACCTTGCTCGAAAACACAGCAAAGAGGCTTTCGGAAACCGGGGGTACGTTTTTGCGCAGATTGGCATCAATGCCGAGCCATGCACGGTCGATTGCAATTTTTGTTCGATGGCGGCAAAACATTATGTGTTGCCCAACAGTTGGCAAAAAACGATTGACGAGGTTGCCCAAGGCGTCAAACAATTAGTATCCGAACGCGCTAACGACATTTTCCTGATGACCACCGCCGATTATCCGGTAGACAAGTTCATCGAAATAGGGAAAGCCGTAAGACCATTAATTCCAAGCGAAATACGCTTTGTAGCCAACATCGGCGATTTTGACCTGCCAACAGCGCTCCGTTTGAAGGAAGAGGCTGGATTTACAGGCATTTACCACATCGTGCGTATGCGCGAAGGCATTGATACCAACAAGACGGTCGAAGAACGTCTGCAAACCTTAAACGCTATACGCGATGCGGGTTTGGAGTTCTATTATTGCGTGGAGCCTATCGGACCGGAACACAGTTACGAGGAAATAGCCACAGAAATTTTTCGCGCCAAAGAATATCAGGCTGATGCTATGGCTGCAATGCGCCGCACACCCATAGAGGGTACGCCGTTAGCGCATCACGGCGCAATTTCCACGCCCGAATTGTGCAAAATTGCCGCAGTTGCGTTGTTGGTTGTCCAGCCCAAGCGAGCGATGAATGTTCACGAAGTAACCGAAATGTCGCTGCTTGCGGGAATTAACCAACTGTATGCCGAAGCCGGCGCAAATCCGCGAGATACCGACGACAATACCGAAAACAACCGCGGATTTAACACTGTGGCGCTTCGGAATATGCTTCAAAACTCGGGATATGTTGTATAATAATTGATAATTGATAATTAATAATTAATAATTGATAATTGATAATTTAATAAAAATTCAGATGAAAATAGATAAAGTATCAGAAGAAATTGTATCCGATTTGTTCATGAAAGGAATTGACTGTTCACAAATCGTGTTGGGCTATTTTGCCGAAAAGGTGGGAATTAGCGACGAGGTTGCCGTTAAGATATCGTCGCCATTTGGCGGCGGAATGTGGTGCGGGCGCACTTGTGGCGTCGTAACGGGAGGTTTGATGGCTTTAGGCATGAAATATGGCTATAGCGAACCAATCGCCCCCGAAGAAAAAAGCGCATTTCTGAAAAAATGCGCAGAGTTCGAGAAAAAATTTGCCGCTGAACACTGTAGCGTCATCTGTAAGGATATTCTTCGCTATGATTTGAGTAAACCTGAAGACTTTCAACAAGTCATTGAACAGGAACTCTTTTTTTCCATTTGTACGAAAGTGGTATGTTCCGGCTGTAAAATTCTTGAGGAGATGATGTGATTTATGAATAATGCAGGTTATATGATTATGCATAAATACGGAACGCGGCGCTCATTCTTTCCTGTTCTTCTCTCGGAATACGGTATTTGAGCGCCAATTTTTTCCAATTTGATACAATCTTCGCCGTGTTTTTTATTATGTCGGTAGCCCTGTTATTTGTCAGTCTGAAAAAAGGCGCTACTTCCATTGCCAAGTCCGCATTTAGCGAGTTATCATGCTCCGAAATATTCAATTTCAGACCGACGCCTCTTGGATTGGGGTTTATGTCATAAGCGGGCGACAGCGTCCAACCGTGATTAGTTAACAAAAAACCGTGATTTCTCAGATGGTCGTCGGTATTGCTCACGCAAATCGAAAAAACTATTCGACGAAACAGTTCTTCCAAATCCTGATTTATGTTTGCCCCTCTTCTGATAATAAATTCCGCCAATTCCAAATAACTTGCTCCGTCTTGAAAACTAACGCCGTCGGTATATCCTAACAGTGTCATTGCCGATGCAAAATGCAGGCGACGTCCGGCGTCTGTTCGGTCAAAGCGTTTGATTAAAAACGTGTGGTGGCGTCCATAAAATTTCTTTGCAGTTGCTTTTGCTACCCTCAATCCGGCTGCCTGCGCAAGTTCGTAAGTTATCATTTCCCATGCGCCCACGTCAAACTTGTCGTCCTTGCCGGGAAATTTGGCAATCCACAAGGCGCCGTCGTTATTTACGAAACCCGATTTTGGTCTCGCTCCGCCCAACGACGAGCCGGGAGCAATCAACATATACAGCCATTTCAGCAGTTCGAGGGGATTTTCAATCGTTTCATTTTCCAAATGATAACAGGCACATTCGAGTTCGCGTATGGACGTCCACGGGGGAGTTGTAAAATTACGACTATCGTTCATAAAAGCGCCCGATGCCGCATCTTTGAAACGTAGAGCGCCTAATCGCAGCGCATCGAAAACGCCCAATAAATAGTCTGATTCGCAAAGGTTTGTTCTCGGGCGATTTTCTGTTCGCGCAAGAATAGATTCGCGTCTGTCCATCAACAGACGCCCCCAGCGGTCGGGCGACGAATCCATAAAAGCGCCAAAATTCAATTTTTCATCGCGCAAATATTGAACGCCCGAATATAGTCCCAAATCGGGGTCTATTGCCTTTACAAAAGGCGATTGCAACCATTTTTTATCATATTCAAAAGAAAAAATTTCTTTCCCCCTTGAAAATGTCGAAAATAGCGTTCCGATAAATTCAGGCGACTTAAACCCCTGCCAATCAGCATAAACCAATATTTCTTTACTATCCCTCATTATTCATTATTCATTGTTAATTGTTAATTGTTTTCGGCGCACGTTTTTTTACCAATATTTCTGCATCCTGCAATTTTCGCCCCAGCGTATCATCTGCGCCTATGTTTGCAATATTTTTTTCCAAGCCCAGCACAAACAACACCTGTGCATAATATCCCATAGACACATTGGGCAAGCCTTTTTCTATATGCCAAAGCGTTGAGCGCGAAATACCTGCGCGTTCGGCAACCTTTGCTGCACTCAACTTGCGCCGAAGTCGCGCTAACTTAATGTTTTCGCCCATTTCCTCCAAAATCTTCGAAAGACGAGGCAATATCGTATATTTTGTTCGATTCATAACGTTCAATATTTCGCACAAAAGTAATGTTTTTTGTTTGAAATATCAAACATTATTTTTTTTTTTAGTAGAATGTAGAAAAAAAAATCATAAAAAATCTTAAAGTTTACCACATATTTTTTTATATAAAAAATTATCCGTTTCTTTGCGGTTGATTTATAAATAGTTATGTTCGTTGTTTGTCGAACAGCGAACATTAATAGAAATGAAGTATTTAATAAAACATTGAAAACCAAATATACTGAAGACGAAGAGCGATTAGCGCTATTTGCAAAAGCGATGGGTCATCCCACCCGCATTGTGATTCTGAAATTTTTGGCGTCGCAAAATGAATGTTTTTTTGGCGACATCCACGACGTTTTGCCAATAGCAAAGGCTACAGTATCGCAACATCTCTCTTTGCTGAAAGAAGCGGGATTGATACAGGGCGAAATTTTTCCGCCAAAGGTGAAGTATTGTATCAACCCCGTGAATTGGGAAATTGCAAAGAGAATGTTTGAAGAACTGATGGACAGTTACAAGAAAAAATTAGAATGTAAGACGGATTAATCAACTGTATTATGCAATTCATAGAAACCCACAACCTAACAGGAATAATCATCGGCTTGGTTACATTCTTGATTATCGGCATTTTTCATCCTTTGGTTATAAAGGGCGAGTACTATTTTGGCGTAAAATGCTGGTGGGCGTTTTTATTGCTTGGCGTATGCGGGATTGTCGCCACCTTGTTGATAAACAATGTTATACTGTCTGCTATATGCGGAGTAGTAGCGTTTTCATCGTTTTGGAGCATTGGCGAACTGTTCCAACAGCGCAAACGGGTTGAAAAGGGGTGGTTTCCGAAAAGAAAAAAATGATTTCACAAAAAATAAAAAAAAAAATGCAAAAAATTTGTTTATCTCAAAAACTTTCTCTATCTTTGTAGCGTCAAAAATAAACATGTAGAGTAGTAAATAAAAAAAGTGATATATAATATGAAATTACCTAATGCAGAAGAACTTCTGATGAAAATCATTTGGAAATGCGAAACCGCTTTCCTTAAAGACATCATGGTTCATTACGCGGAGCCCAAACCGGCTACCACCACAGTCATCACATTGCTGAAAAGACTGCAGGACAGGGATTTTGTGGGATACCGGCTGTTTGGCAATTCGCGGCAATATTACCCCATAGTGAGCAAGGAGGAGTATTTTAGCGGACATTTGAACGGCATCGTGAAAAATTTCTTTGAAAATTCACCATTGCAGTTTGCGTCGTTTTTCACTGCTACCGGCAATTTGTCGGCAACAGAGTTGGAAGACCTGAAAAAAATAGTCGAAAAAGAAATAAAAAAGAGGAAAAAATGATAGTATACATTCTTAACATGACAGCCTGTGCGCTACTGCTTTACGCATTTTACGTATTGCTGCTCGAAGAGGAACGGATGCACCGGTTTAAGCGGATATATCTATTAGGCAGCCTCGTATTTTCTATCTGTGTGCCGTTTGTTTCCACTTCCGTAGAAATGCCACAAATACCGCTACGTATAGCAATTTCAGAAAATGCAAGGTTGCACGAAAATATTGACATTACAGTTAGTCCAACAATCGAGGAATATTCCACGTTACCCGAAAATATTGTGTTGCCCGAAAATTCATCAGAAAATATTGCGTTATCCGAAAATTCATCGATTGTAGAATATCCAGTTTATCAACCACTTACAAGTGCCGAAGAGACATCTTTTTCGTTGTTCACAATAATTTATCCTTTGCTGTTATTGGTTATCTATCTTGCTGTTGTTGCATTTTTTCTTTTTCGCTTAGCGCTATACAGCCGGAAGATGCTTGTTCGGGGACAGCAAAATGCCTGTATGGACTATCACAGCGCAAAAATAGCGCTTATTGACAAAAAAATACCGCCTCATAGTTTTTGGCAGTACATTTTTATCAACCGCCACGACCACGACAATGGCGTGGTGGCTGACGAAATTATTGCTCACGAATTTGCGCACGTCAGGCAACGGCACAGTTTGGATATTTTGTTTGTCGCACTGTTGATTGCAATCGTATGGTTTAACCCCGTTTTATACATGTTTAGAAAAAAAATCAGACAAAATCACGAATTTTTGGCTGACCACGTTGTTATCGAAAACAATGCAGAATGTATTCCCGTCTATCAAACCGTTATGATTAACTGTATTACGCAAGTCGAGGAAACAGGCATAGCGTCCGATTTTAGTTTTTCCTTTCTGAAAAGAAGATTTTTGATGATGAGTAAAAACACGTCAAAATTAGGAGCGGCGTGCCGAAGCGTTGCGTTAATACCTGTATTTTTGGTCGCATTTTTCTATTTTTCGGCAAATGCAAACGCAAGTTTTGTAGACGGCGGATTTTTCGAACAAGAAAAAGTTGAAATAGATGCCGAAGAGATTGAAATCGAACAAGCCGAAGATACCATTATTATCCGGCAAACCGATTTTGTTGCCGAAGTTATTCAAGTCGAAGATATTACTGAAGTCGTACAAGCGGAAGAAGTTACAGAAGCGGTTTTCGTTGCTCAAGCGCCCGTTTTTTCAGTTTTCGGTCAAGCCGAAATAAATACTGTTGCCCAAGCATCGGCAACGTTGCCCGACAAGGCGCACGTGATACTTCGTGGAAATATTATCGGACAGTTTACCCATGACAGATATATTTTTCGCGATGCTACCGGCGAAATAGCAATAAAAATTAAACAGGACAGATGGCGGGGATTATCGGTAGGGACAGAGGATGTCGTTGAAATTTTCGGCGATTTCAAAAGAGACAAGAAAAATTGGCAATTAGTGCATGTAGATGTAAAACAGATAGTTGGCAGTCGGTAGTTTTTCATATATTAAAATGTAGTAGCAAATGGCAAATCTTTATATCATAGCAGGTTGCAACGGAGCGGGTAAAACTACCGCATCTTTTTCAGTTCTGCCGGAAATGCTTGGCTGTCGTGAATTTGTAAATGCTGATGAGATAGCCCGGGGCGTTTCGCCTTTTCAGCCTGAAAAAGTTGCGATAGAGGCTGGGCGTATTATGCTCAAGCGGATGAAGGACTTGACTGCGCAAAAAGTTGATTTTGCAATTGAAACCACGCTGTCGTCAAAATCGTATGTGCAATTTATTCGTAACGCCCAATCGGAGGGATATTACGTCTCATTGATATTTTTTTGGCTAAATACGCCGGAGTTGGCGATTGAACGGGTAAAAATCAGGGTAGCCTCCGGCGGACATGATATTCCGGAAGATGTTATCAGGCGCAGATATCGAGCAGGGATTAAAAATTTGTCGCAACTGTATTTACCTGTATGTGATTGTTGGACAATAATTGACAATTCTACTCCGCCATTTCAAATTATCGCCCAAGGCTTTATTAGTAATCAAATCAATATATACAATAATCAAATTTATAACCAAATAGTAAAATCATGACAGAAAAAGAAGCAAAAAGTATGCTGACAAAGATTTATAAAGGAATTGAATTGTCGTATCAAAAGTTATTGATTTCCAAGCAAAAAGAAGACGGGGAGTTAGTTATTTCCCGCGATGGAAAAATAGTAAAAGTGAAGGCGAGTGAATTGTTGCGAAAAAAATGTGATTTATATCTAATAAATTTGTAATTTTGCGCCGTTTTATAATTTATAAATCACAAACGATGGAATATATTGAAAACATTATTGAAAGACCCTTTTATACGGAAAAAATACGTCCGTACATGCGTCAGCCTGTCATAAAGATTTTGACAGGTCAAAGGCGTATCGGTAAAAGTTTCATATTGAAACAAATAGCAAGTAGCGTTCGGCAATCGGGCAATGTGAATATTGTCTACATAAACAAAGAACTCAAAGATTTCCAGCATATTGTAACCGATGATGACCTGCATAAATACATTAGTGCGCAGATTGTTAGCGGCGCCGAAAATTTTGTTTTTGTTGATGAAGTACAGGAAATATCCGGTTTTCAGCACTGTTTGCGCAGTCTTTTGGCTGAAAACAAGTGTGATATATACTGTACGGGCAGCAATGCCAATATGTTGTCGGGTGAACTGGCTACATACATGGCAGGCAGATACATGGAGTTTCAGGTTCATTGCCTTTCGTTTAGCGAGTTTCTACAGTTTCATCGACTTGAGGCGACCAATGATAACTTGCTTAAATACATGAAAATAGGCGGTATGCCCTATTTGATACATCTGAACGCCGATGAACAACTGTGTTTTGAATATTTACGCAATCTGTACTCTACCATACTGCTAAAGGATGTTATTGCCCGCAAACAGATACGCAACACTAATTTTTTGGAACGTTTGGTTGATTTTATTGCCGATAATACAGGAAGTTTGTTTTCTGCGTCAAGTATCGCCAAATATCTGAAGTCGCAACAGCAACAACTTCCTACACAATTGGTTATAGATTATGCCGACGCCTTGCTTCAGGCTTATATTTTGCATCGCGCACAGCGGGCAGATGTTCATGGGTTGAAAATTTTTGAAGTAGGCGAAAAGTATTTCTTTGAGGACTTGGGCATACGCAATGCCATTCGTGGCTACAACGTCTTGAAAGAAATTCAAAAATGGATGGAAAGCCTTGTGTATGTACATCTTAAACGTTTAGGGTATACCGTTTATGTTGGCGCAGTGGGAAATCTTGAAGTAGATTTTGTAGCGCAAAAACTCCAAAAACGCGTATATGTGCAAGTTTCCTACAAACTGGATGCAGAGAAGACCTACCAACGAGAAATTGCAAGTTTGTTGAAAACAGAAGATAATTTTCCAAAGTATATCGTAACACTTGATGATTTTGCGCTTGGAACAACTGCGGAAGGTATACAAATTGTACATCTTAAAGAGTTTTTATTGAACGAAATGGTAAAAATTTAATAATCTTTTCAAAAAAAAATTAAAAAAAAATGCAAAAAATTTTTTTATATCAAAAACATACTCTATCTTTGTAGCGTCAAAAATATTTATATAGAGCATATTAAATAATTGACAATTAACAGCTTAATAAAGTTTTTCAAAAAATTGATTTATCATGAAAAAGTATGTGATTTTTAGTGTTTGCTGCCTTTTTGCAGCATTGTTGGGAGTAATAGCCCAACAAAGTGGAAGCGCCGCTCCTCAACAGGGAGGTTTTTCGGCTTCTCAACAAGCGAGCGTTGCAACGCCTCAACAAGGCGAAAGCGCTCTACCCCAACAAGGCGAGAACGTTGTAGCACAGAATGTTGCAGCTGCGCCTCAACAAGTTGCCGTTTCGCAGCAACAAGCGGCAGGTGCTGTTCAGCAGCAACAAATGCCTCAACAGCAGGGCTTTACCGGTCCGGGAGTTCAAGGCGGCTTCACAGGTCCGGGCGTAGTGCAAGGCTGGGGCGGTTTTGCGGGTCCGGCGGCGGTTGTAACGGTCGGGCAGTCGGCAATGTTTGCTAACAAGACCCCCGTGATTATGCGCGGGAACATTGTCCAGCAAATCAGCCATGACCGCTACGTTTTCCGCGATGCCACAGGCGATGTAGCCATCAAAATCAAACGCGACAGATGGTTTGGTTTGACAGTGGGTCCAAATGACGTTGTCGAAATTTTTGGCGAGTTCAAAAGGGACAAGAAAAATTGGCAATGGGTGCATGTAGACGTCAAGCAACTCCGTAAACCATAAAACGTTACATTAACATTATGATACGGAAAAGTTTTTTAATCATCGGACTTGTTTTTCCGATGATTTTTTTAGGTTGCGCTTCAAAAACACCGATGACAACCGGAATTATCTATGACGTGGGAGTTGAAAATGCCACAGCGTTTCAATACTATGTTTCTAAACCAATTACGCTGACATTGGTTACAGAGGAGCGTACTTCAGAGGTTAGGAAGGGTCGCTTGCACAGTCGCAGCAGGGTGGCTAAAAATAAAATTGTTATCAAGGAAAAATTGCCCGGCATTGCGCTTCGACACGAAAATTGGATTGACGGCAGAATAGGCTTGGCTGTAGCCTTTGAGAAAAAAGATGGCGAGCCGACATTGTATTTTAGCCCAAATCCGAATTTCCCGAACGACCAGCGACAGTTTTTGAACTATGCCGACCCCGAAAATTTAATCGTTGTTTATGGCGCTGACCGTTACAGAGTTAGTTTCGACAGCAAAAAACGAAGCGAACAACCATATCTGCTCATAAAGTCGAAACAACGCTCAAAACAGACTGCGCAGGCTCGAAATGCGAAGGGAATGAGATTATAGAGTTTAGATTATAGAGTTTAGAGTATAGTCTTGAGAAACCATTTTTTGTATCTCTTTTTTGCATTGATTTTGGTTACAGTATTTGCAGGTAGCGGTTTTGCCCAAAGCCGCCCTGCAAACACCGTAAGAAACGATATTGTCGGCATTGTTTGGGGCGTGTCCGAAGGCGACAGCGTGGGGATGTCAATTCCGGGCGCAAATGTGCTTTTGCTTAACGCGCGCGACAGTTCGTTAGTTGCAGGCATGTCATCGGGCAGCGATGGGACATTCAGGTTTGCCGGCGTTACTCAGGGCGAATATCTACTTTCGGTATCTTTTGTAGGGTTTGAAAATTATTACACGAAAATTGAAGTAGAGACGTGGCATGCCGCGTCTCTACCAAATGAAACCAATGTACAGACGTGGCATGCCGCGTCTCTACAAAATGAAATCGACGTTGGAAAAATTATCCTTACAGAAACACCGATGGCATTAGTAGAATTACTTGTTTTGGGGCATATTCCCGAAATGGTGATAAAGGAAGACACATTGGAGTACAACGCCGCAGCCTTCAGGATGGAAGATGGCGCTGTAGTAGAGGATTTGCTCAAACGACTGCCGGGAATAGAAGTAGATGCCGATGGAACTATCAGAGATGCAGCCGGAAACACCGTTAGGCGCGTATTTGTCAATGGTAGGGAGTTTTTTGGCAACAATCCGCGAATGGCTTCCCAAAATCTTACAGTAGAGATGATTGCCTCGCCTACACGCTGTTCAACAACAATATTCAGTCAAAACACGGCGTAAACCATTGGATACCGTTTATGGAACACGAAATAAACGCCCGCGACAAATTTGACAGTCATTTTATGGTAAGTTTCATCAGCGGAAAACTGATACAAAACAGATATTCCGGTCTTTTCGAACAGGAAGAAGAGGTTTTTATCAAACGGGAATTTTCGCAGGAAGCAAAAAAAGTTTTTGACGCTGGACGCGAATTGTGGAAATATTACCACGAGCAACCAAAATGCAACGTAAATGCAAGTCTGTACGACATCCGCGAGCATTTTCAGGGGCGAAACGACAAGGGTAAAATGAACGCAAAAAGCGATGATGAAAAATATAACGAACTTATAGGCAATTTGCGGGTAGAATTGAAAGTGTTGGCTGAAAAAATTGAGCCAAAAATTTATGAATATGGATTTTTAAAAGAATAGATTGGCTATCCTTAGAGAAAACACGCTCCAACCAATACTTCGCCGGAATGAATTTGTTTTGTATTTTCAATCCTCATTATCACCATATTCTTCCAACACTGCGCGCCAGCACTTTTCCTTTACGGTAGCGCCGCATTTTATGCACGAATATTCTGTTCTGCTCCATGGCGGCTGCTCAAGGCGAACATATTTTTCGGTTACATCAATGCCATTGCAGTTACTACACCTTTCAAGCCACATCTTGCTGTAAGCCCTCACATGTGCATTATCCGGTTCTACCTGAAATTCTATATTGTCAATTTGTTCATTATTCATTGTTCACCGTTTTCAGTTGTTTTCGAGAAAAGAAAATACCAACACCCGCAACAGTTCGCCTTTTCTGTTCGAAATGGGAATATACCTGTGATGAAACGCTTTTATTTTGCCTTCTACTTCCACTTCTTGCACAGAATCCCATATCTCTTTTCTTGCTACTGCTCCCCACGCCATATTATATTCTTCCTGACTTATAAATTCGGAATCGTGTTTTCCAATGAATGCCGACCTGTCAACGTTAAACATTTTCAAAAAGCTGTCGTTGATAGCAGTTATATAGCCGTCGGGCGAAAACTCGTAGATGCTGAATGTATCGAAAATGGCGTCGCGAAATTGTTGCATTTCGTATTCTTTTTCTTCGCTGACGTCTTGCATTTCGCTCATTTGTGAGACTGTTTGCTGAAGTTCTACTTCGCGGCGACGCATCTCTTCTTGCGTGGCGTGCATCTCTTCCATGTTTTGACGCAGTTCTTCCTCCTGATTTGCCATCTCTTCGGCTTGCAGTTTTGTTCGGTCTAACAGCTTGTTTGTGCGCATGTTCACACGAACGGTAGAAATCGTTGCTGCTATGCTTTCGCTTAATTTTTCGACAAATTCACGTTGATACTCCGCAAACTCGGTAAACGAAGCAAGTTCAATGACGCCAAATACTTCGTCGTTCAACTTCAGCGGACATATAAATATTGCAGTCGGATTGGCTTTGCCCAAGCCGGAAGTAATACTAACATACGTATCTGGAACCTCGGTCATGTAAATCGGTGCACCCTCCAGGAAACATGCGCCAACCAAGCCTTCGCCAACATGGATTTGTTTTTCTGCGAATTTTTTGCGGTCAAATGCGTAGCAGGCTTTGAGTTCCAGCAGGCGTTCCTCTTCGTTGTCGGCTTCGTTCAATATGAATATTCCGCCCTGATTAGCGTCCATATACTTGACCATGTTGCTGATAACGTTGTACGCGAGGGCTTCCATATTGTTGTTGTCGTGGCGCAGGATTTCGGCGAATTTGGCTAAACCGGTCGTTCCCCAGTTGCGCTGTTCTTCTTCTGTGGCGCGTTTTTGCTGCTCTATGTGGGCTTTCAGAAGACTTTCGCGCATCTCAAGCACCGCAGCGCCTAACATATCGTTGTCGCTCAACATCTTATATTCAACATCGAGGTTGCCATTGCCTATGTTGTGCGCAAAATCAACGGCATTTTTCAAGCCATCCAATAATTTGTCCAATTCGACTCTCATCTGACCTATTTCATTGTTTTTTCGGTCTTTTTTGATAACAAGATTGATATGCCCCAGCGAAAGTTTTCTGATAAGTTTTGTAAGATGTGTTATAGGGGTTACTATTACCACCGAAACAAACATCAGGTTGAACACCGCTAATGCAAGAACTGTCGCAAGTGAGAGATAGCAAAAAAACTGGGCGGTTCTTTTATTGCTCAACGAGGTCTTCAGCGCCTCTTCTGTCCGCCCTAAAACCTTTTCCTCAAATTCGGACATCGGTCTCATGATTTTTTCTACTTCGCCGTCATAAGCGCTTGAAAATACCAATTGCACTGCGTGTTCTCTGTCTGGCTCTCCACGTATAGTGTACTGCCCCTGCTCATCCATGAAGAGACCATTGACGGCGTTCATTGATTCCACTTCCAATGCTACCAAATCGTCCGAAAGGGCGTTGGCTTGTTGAACTAAGGCAAACTCTTCATCGGTAATGCCAAATTCTTTGAGTAATTCGAGCAAAACTTTGTTCTCGCCCGGATAAATCAATGAGTGTGCAGGTCTGGGTTCTATACCGTTGCGCACTGCCAAAACTTTGTTGTAGGCATTTGCTGCCTCTTCGTTGCCGGTAACGGCATAATTGCGTACCTGACGCGTCAGCTCCTCCGAACTTTTCCGAAGTTCGTCTACCAGCAGCATGCTGAAAAAGCGCTCGTTAGTGGCTTTTTCATTCACATCTATTTTTATACGCAGATAGAACAGCAACGCTCCTGCGCAAATGATAGATAATATAGTGATAACATTCACTAATAATGATGCTCTTTTAATTGTCATCTTTAAATATTCTATGTTAAAATTCGCCGCAAAGGTAACGATTATTTATCAGAATAACCCAAATTTTATTTTAACTTGTAAAAAAAAATTACGACTTTTGAAAAAAAAGTGCATCAAAAGGCAAAAACAACATTCGCACCAAAGAAAATTTGGAAGACACATTCTATCGAATACTTGGCGCCGACCTGTCAAGATTGCCCGGTATACGTTCTTTAGCAATCCTGCAAATAGTTTCAGAAGTTTAAAATTCGGCCGCGCAAGCCTTCCGCAAACTAATTCCATCAATATCACAAACAAAAACAGCGCTGGGCGCTTTCTATCGCAGACTGGCGCCAAGAATAGGAAAACCACAGGCTATTACTGCCACATGCAGAAAACTCGCAATTTTGATATACAATGCTCTGGTTTTTGGCAATGATTATATCGAATACGGAGAAGCGCAATATCTCAAAAAACAGAAGAATGGGAGCGAAAAAAATTGATAAAACTTGCCGAAAAATACAACTGCAAAGTTGTCAAAAATGCTTGATAATAAAGGAAAAGAGATGGGTAAAGATAGGCAAATTTAGTTCAATAGAAAACAAAAAAAATAAAATACACAAAAAAAATTTTTTTATGTGAAAAATAAAATCTATCTTTGTAGCGTCAAATTTATTTTTGTAGAGTATAATTAATTAAGAATTGATAATATAGTTTTATAGTTCAGTGTTACTGTCTTTTTTATTGATAATAAACACATTATTTGCAGGTAGCGGTTTTGCCCAAAGCCGCCCTGCAACCGCTGTCAGAGGCGATATTGTAGGAGCTGTTTGGGGCTTGTCCGAAGGTGACAGCGTGGGCGCGTCTATTCCGAGCGCTAACGTGCTTTTGCTCAACGCGCGCGACAGTTCGTTAGTTGCGGGTATCTCGTCGGGTAGCGATGGAAAATTCATATTTTCGGGCGTGGAACAGGGCAAATATCTGCTTTCGGTATCTTTTGTGGGGTTTGAAAATTCTTACACAGAAATTGATGTACAGACGTGGCATGCCGCGTCTCTACAAAATGAAATCGACATCGGAAAAATTATCCTTACAGAAACACCGATGGCATTAGTAGAATTACTTGTTTTGGGGCATATTCCCGAAATGGTGATTAAGGAAGACACGTTGGAGTACAACGCCGCAGCCTTCAGGATGGAGGATGGCGCTGTGGTTGAGGATTTGCTAAGACGCTTGCCGGGAATAGAAGTAACTGCCGATGGAACTATCAGAGACGCAGCCGGAAACACTGTTAGACGCGTATTTGTCAATGGCAGGGAGTTTTTTGGCAACAATCCGCGAATGGCTACCCAAAATCTTACAGTAGAGATGATTGACAAGGTGCAGGTGATAGAAAAACAATCGGACGAGGCTATACTCACAGGCGTGGACGATGGTGAAACAGAGACAATTATCAATCTTACAATCAAACGAAATATGATGGGCGGCTGGATGGGAAATATCCGGCTTGGCGGCGGCATGTTAGTGAATGATGTTTTCAACGAAGGACTGCGCTACACAAGCCGAAGCAATATGAACAGAATTGGCGACAGAACACAGACATCGCTCGTTTTTAACGCTAATAATATCAACGATGACGGCGGAAGCAGTAGCGGCATAGTCAATACAAATACTTTTGGCGTAAACACTTCTACAGTAGTTGATAAACTGAAGGTGAACGGCGGCGTAACCTATAACTATTCAGAACGAACCACTCAACGCGAAAGTTTTCGCACTAACATACTGATAGACAGTGTTTCATATCGTCGAAGCGCCTCTTCCGGTCAAAATTATGCACACCGCATTGAAGCCAACTATAAGGCTGAATACAAGCCTAATAACAATACGACATAC
>Ga0099364_10004788_pt1 | contig 20407 bp, 21 predicted proteins | sample TergutTh196P3_FD_73070 | JGI IMG/M metagenome (GOLD analysis project Ga0099364, IMG submission 73070) | Microcerotermes parvus P3 segment gut microbial communities from Pointe-Noire, Republic of the Congo - Th196 P3 | ecosystem: Host-associated > Arthropoda: Insects > Digestive system > Gut ... | reverse complement strand
AGGCATGGAGAAGGGCATAGAAAAAGGCATAGAAAAAGGCATAGAAAAAGGCATGGAAAAAGGGCGTGAAGAAGGCATGGAAAAGGGTCGTAAAGAAGAGCGAACAGAAATTATTAAAAAACTAAAAAAACGCGGAATGTCCGAGCAAGAGATTAAAGAAATACTATTGGACAGTTGACGAACAATTGACAATGTACAATTGACAATTGACAATTATTGAGTCGCCTTACGGCGACGGATATGAATTAGTCACAATAGTTAAATTTTTAAAAACGTCCGCGAAGCGGACACAATAACTGTCAATTGTCCATTGTCAATTGTCAATTGTTCGTCAATTGTCAATTGTCAATTGTCAACTGACATCAGGAGGTCTTAAATTTGGAAAAAGAAAAAGAGCAACGCCGTGCGGTTGGCGGACAGGCACTTTTCGAGGGCATAATGATGCGCGGCAAATCGAGGGCGGCTATGGCAGTTCGCAAAAAAGACGGCGAAATTCACCTTGAAGAATGGGATATAAAAACCGACAAATGGTATCAGAAAGCCCCTTTTATCCGCGGTGTTTTCAACTTTGTTATTCAGATGAAAGACGGCTATAAATATATGCTCAAATCTGCCGAAATTTCGGGCATGATGGACGACGAGGGCGAAGAACTCTCAGGTTTCGAGGAATGGCTCATGAAGAAGTTCGGCGACAAATTGTCGGCGGTTATAATGAGCGTAGGCGCGTTCATCGGAATAGCTCTCGCACTTTTGCTGTTCATGTTTATCCCGACATGGATTGTGAGCGGAATTCAAGCGGCGGCAAGAAGCGTTGGCGATTATGACATACAAGTCTATCGTTCGCTGATTGAGGGTGTTGTAAAAATCGTTATTTTTGTTTTATATTTATGGGGAACGTCTAAGATGGCTGATATAAAGCGAACTTATGAATATCACGGTGCGGAACACAAGACCATCGCGACATATGAAGCAAAGCAAGAGCTTACCGTTGAAAATGTCAGAAAGAACACCCGCTTTCACCGCCGTTGCGGAACCAGTTTTATCTTCTTAACCCTTGCTGTCAGTATACTTGTCTATTCAATTATGCCCATTAACAGTGAGTTTTTTGTGGAGCATCTCGGTGTGGGAGCATTTGTCGCCGATTTTTTAAGGGTTATCGCAAAAATTTTGTTGATGCCTCTGTTGGTGTGCTTGTCTTATGAGGTTATACGTGTTGCCGGGCGACACGACAATATTTTAACGCGGATTGTCTCAGCCCCCGGATTGGCAATTCAACGACTCACCACCAAAGAGCCGGACGACAAACAAATCGAAATAGCCATAGCGGCAGTGATGCCGGTGGTGGCAGTTGACAGTTGATAGTTGACAATTGACAGTGAGGGAGTATAACTATGAATGTGAAAGAGCATATTGTCGGGCTTGGGGCTTCTTATCTTGAGGGTAGGGGGGTTGAGAACGCAAAGCAAGAGGCGATTTGGTTGTTTGAACACGTTTTTGATGAGCTTGAATTATCACGAACCCCAAAGACACAAGAGGAAGAATTAGAGCAAATCGCAAAATTCGCCGGAGTTAAAAATACAAAGCGGTATCACGCATTGTTAGAGAGAAGAGCCCACGGCGAGCCGTTGCAGTATCTTTTGGGGGAATGGGAGTTTTACGGTTACCCCATGAAAGTCGGGAAAGGGGTACTCATTCCACGCCCCGAAACCGAATTCTTAGTCGAATTAGGCTTAGATTATATCAAGAGCGTTGATACTGAAAAGCCGCTTGTGCTTGACCTTTGCGCCGGTTCGGGTTGCGTGGGGGTTGCGTTAGCTAAGGCGAGTTATAATAAAGTGCGAGTGGTGGCGATTGAATTGTCTGAAAAGGCGTTCGAGTACGCTCAGGAGAATATAAGGCTAAACAACGTCAAAAATAGCGTGCGTGTTTTCAACGGTGATATTTTCGATGAGCAGTTGATTGAGAAATTTCCCGAAGCCGACTGCATATTTGCCAATCCACCTTATCTTTCGGCAAGTGATATGCGCTCTCTTCAAAAAGAAGTGCGCCACGAGCCAAAACAAGCACTCTACGGCGGAGATGACGGCTTAGATTTTTACAGGAAAATCTTTAAAGCGTGGGCGAAAAAGTTAAAATCTGGCGGTCTGTTTGCGGTTGAAGTGGGTGACGGGCAGTCGGAAGCCGTTTTTGAGTTGATGGAATGTCAAGGCTTGAACCCCGCAATCATGAAAGATTATTCGGGCGTTGAAAGGATTGTCTATACAAAATATGAATACACCAAAACAACCGAACTCGAGATTGAAAGGTTGTTGAAGAAAAAAGAGCAACTGCTGTCGAAATAGAAAGGAAAAAAGTAATGGCAAAAAGAGAAAGTAAAAAGGGATTAGAAATAATCAAATCGGCAACTAAAGAAGAAAAACAAAAGGCGTTAAAAGCCGCAATGACAATCATAGAGCAACAGTTTGGGGCGGGCGCGGTAATGTACATGGGCGGTGAAAATAGCCGACAACTTAACATTGAAACCATCTCCAGCGGCTCACTCACCCTTGACTTAGCCCTTGGGATTGGCGGTCTGCCACGCGGCAGGGTTGTCGAAATCTACGGGCCGGAAAGCGGCGGAAAAACCACTGTGACATTACATGCCGTTGCCGAGGCGCAAAAAAGCGGAGGTATGGCGGCTTTTATTGATGTTGAGCACGCACTCGACCCCGTATACGCAAAAGCTCTCGGGGTGAACACAGACGAGTTGCTTGTCTCTCAGCCCGACACAGGTGAGCAGGCACTTGAAATTATAGAAACCTTAGTGCGCTCGGGCGCGATTGATATAATAGTTCTTGACAGCGTTGCCGCAATGGTGACAAAAGCAGAAATAGACGGCGAAATGGGTGATGCGCATGTCGGTGTTCAAGCGCGACTTATGTCAGCGGCAATGAGAAAACTCACCGCTGTTATTTCAAAATCTAACTGTGTTGCTATTTTTATAAACCAAGTGCGTGAGAAAATCGGCGGTTACAGCCCGGTGGGCCCGGCAGAAACTACCCCCGGGGGCAGAGCGTTGAAGTTCTATTCATCGGTGAGAATCGAAGTGCGCCGAACAAGCGACCGCATATTAGAAAACGGCGAACAAATCGGTGTAAGAACACGTTGCAAAATAGTGAAAAACAAAGTAGCACCACCATTTAAGACAGCCGAATTTGATATGATTTACGGCAAAGGTATTCAGAAAATCGGTGAGATTTTAGACGTTTCCTGCGAATTGGGAATAACACGCAAAAGCGGAGCCTGGTTCTATTACGGCGAGGAACGCTTAGGGCAAGGCAGGGATAATGCAAAGGCATTTTTAACCCAAAACGATGAAATAAGAAAAGAAATCGAAGTTAAAACCCGCGAGGCGGCAAAGAAAATAAACATTGCTCCTGAAGAAACGCAGCCGACACAGCCTACACCGACAAGCCCTGCAGTTCCCGTTGAACCGTCTGTTAAGCCTGTCGCGAAATCTTCTAAAAAGAGCGTGGTGGTAGAAACAGATGATGCCCTTGAAGAATTTTCACCTGAAGAATTAGGGTGATGGAAGATTTATATAAAGCGGCTAAGAAAAAAGCGTTGGGATTATTGGCGGCTAAAGATTATTCTGAACATGATTTAAAGCAAAAACTGTTAAAAAACTATGAAGAGAACATTTGCGCACGTGTAATTGAGAGTATGCACGAGTTTGGGTTTATTGACGATTTAAAATACGCGCGAAGTCTCTGCCGTCACCTCATACATAATAAGAAATACGGGCGAAAACTCGTTTTCTTTGAGTTAAAAAAGCACGGCATATCACGTGAGTTTTGTGACACGGCGTTGTCGGAATATCAAGCCGATGATTACAAAGCCGCAATCGCTGAGTTTCTCAAAAAAAGAGCTAAAAATTTACCGACACAACAAATAAAAACTGAAGCACAACAAAAAGAACTTCGCCGCACAATTGATGCATTAATCAGAAGAGGACACGAATATGACGACATACGTCGTCAATTGACAATTGACAGTTGACAATTGACAATTGTGGAGTCGCCGTTGGCGACGGATTTGAATTGAAAACAATTGCTATATACTCCATAGAGGTGAAAAGATGAGCAAGAGTACGAGGGTTGGGATTGTTAGTTTGGGTTGCCCTAAAAATCAGTGCGATGCCGAATTGATGTTGGCTAAAATTATTGCGGCAGGTTATGAAATTGTCGATGAACCGGGTAAGGCGGAGGTTGTTATTATTAACACCTGCGGCTTTATTCAAAGCGCGAAAGAAGAGGCGATTGAAGAAATTTTAGAAGCCGTCAGCCGTAAAAAAGACGGCGAAAAAGACAAGAGTGGGCTAAACAAAAAGATTATCGTCACCGGCTGTCTGCCTGAACGCTATCGTGACGAGATTGAAAAAGAGTTCCCCGAAATAGACGGCATCTTGTCAATCGGTGCGAGTCAGCAGGTCGTTGAGGCAATCAACACCGTCTTATCAGACAAAAAGGCGGTTATGTTACCCGACAACACAAAGCATAACATGGAAGGTGAGCGAGTTTTAAGCACACTGCCCCATTATGCCTATTTAAGAATAGCCGATGGCTGTGATAATAACTGTTCTTATTGCGCTATACCCATAATTCGCGGTAAGTTTCGTTCGCGAAAACTCGAAAATATTTTAGACGAAGCGGAGAATTTAGTGCGGCAAGGGGTGAAAGAGTTGGTTCTTATCGCCCAGGACACCACAAGATATGGCTTAGACATTTACGGGCGATTAGCTTTGCCGGAATTGCTTGAAAAACTCTGCGAGTTAGAGGGCGTGAAGTGGCTCAGGCTCTTGTACTGTTATCCGCAAAATATAACTGATGAACTTATAAACGTGATTAAAAATCGCGAAAAAGTGGTGAAATATCTTGACATTCCCATTCAACACTCTAACCGCGAAATTCTCGCCGCCATGAACAGAAAAGATACTCCCCAACAACTAAGCGAACTGTTTTCAAAGTTAAGGCGAGACATTCCCTCAATTATTTTAAGAACCACCGTAATTGTCGGTTTCCCCGGCGAGAGTGAAGAGCAATTTAACGAACTTTGCGAGTTTGTAAACGACGTTAAATTTGAACACTTAGGTTGTTTTCCTTATTCGCAAGAAGAGGGAACGTCTGCGGCGCGACTCCCCGAACAAACAGATGAGAGCGAACGCTTAGCGCGCGCCGACATAATAAACGAACAACAAGCAATAAGGGCTGCCGCTTTTTTTTCAACGCTCGTGGGGAAAGAATACGAGATTGTGGTCGAGGGTTATGACCGTTATCTTAGTATGTTTTTTGGGCGCGGCTATATGTTCGCCCCCGAAATTGACGGAATGGTCTATTTTAAAGCCGATAAATTGTCGGGCGGCAACTTAAAAATCGGCGACTTTGTCAAAGTCAAGATTACCGACTCGTTAGAAAACAATTTGATAGGGGAAATTGTATGAACCTTGCTAACAAGCTGACGGTGTTACGAATAGTTTTAGTTCCGGTCTTTGTTGTGTTTATGCTTGTTGACAAGGCCTATATTCATGACGGCTTTATTTGGGCGGTTTTAGTTTTTATTATCGCCGGAATCACCGATTATATTGACGGACGTGTCGCAAGAAATCGCGACATGGTCACAAAGTTCGGCGAATTTTTAGACCCGTTGGCAGATAAGGTCTTAGTCACCGCCGCACTCGTTTGTTTTTTAGACTTAGGCTGGGCACCCGCGTGGATGGTAATCGTAATAATAACACGCGACTTTGTTGTTTCGGGGGTAAGACTTGTGGCAGTCGGGCGGCGCGAAAAAACGGTTATAGCCGCCGATAAATTGGGAAAACTTAAAACAGCCGTCACCATGTTCGGCATAATAATAATAATAGCCCTAAACATTGCTCAAACGAGCGAAACCGCAATTATCGGCTTGTCGATTGGAGATTTCACCGCTCTGACAACAACTATAATAATGTGGATTATAACACTGCTGACCGTAATCAGCGGCGTTTCATGCGTTTTAAAAAACAAGCAAGTTTTAAAAGGGGAGTAGGTTTATAAATGGCTTTCACCGGTTTTGTTTTCGGAGTATTAATGTTGTTGTTTGGATTGTTTGGTTCGATTTTTTTCGACAAACTAATGGAGTGCACCCACAATCGGCGAATATCCGAGAGGGAAATATACATGTTCAGGGGCGGTCTGCTGCTGATTTTTATAGTCGGCTTAGTGCTGACTGTTTTAACGGCAGAGACTTTGTTGACAACTAATTATTGAATTATTGGCGTAAATTATGGGGGTGCTATAATGCAAAAATATACTATTGCTATTAAAGAAAATGTGGACAATAACATGATAAGCGGCTTTCTCTCTATGTTAAGAAATACACCGTTTATTGATTTTATTGATGAGAACGAACCAAAACAGCCGCTTGCTAAAGAAGTTAGATTTGGTGGTTTAGAGGGGAAAGTTTGGATGTCGGACGACTTCAACGCACCTATGGAAGAATTTGAGGAATATGACAATAATAACAAACGATGAACATATAGAAAAGTATGATGTAAAAACGTTGTGTTAAAGCCCCTAAGCTATATATTCCTTTAATAAGCAAAATGTTGACAACAAGCTGAGAATGTGTTATACTGTTAATTATTAATAATTTTTACAGGAGGAATTATGCAATGACAAATAAAATCAATGAACAGGTGAATGAAAAACTTGAGTTTCTTAAGAGAATGAAGGTCGCCTCTGCTCTAATCGCGCTCGTTTTGGTGGGTGTGGGGTTTTTCCTTATGTTCTACCCCTTCTTTATTATGGAACTGTTTAGTCTCGTTGTTGCGACAGGTGGAGTGTTTCTTGTGATGATGTACATTTTAGCGAAAGACAGGCGCAACGGTTGGGACTTGCTTGCCGGAATTCTACACATTATTTTCGGTGTGACAATGCTTTTGGCAGACCTTAAAGAAATGTTTTATGGGGTTGTCTTGTTAGAGTATATAATGGCGTTTTGGATTGTCTTTGCCGGGATTTGCAACATAGGCAGCGGTTTTGGTATGAAAAAAGCCACAGGAAAAAGCGGGGCTTGGGTCACTGTGTGCGGTGTGCTTTCTATAATTGCAGGGCTGCTCTTTCTCTCGTTCCCGATTAGAAGCGCGTTCGTTTTCACCAACTTTATCGGCATATTTGCAGGAGTGTCACTCGTATTCAGCGGTTTCTCACTGCTCGCATCGGCACTGTCGGGAAAAAACTTCACAAACCCGGAAATAGTGAACGCAGAAACACAGAGCGCAGAAACTACAGAAAGTACAGAAACTACAGAAACCAAAGAGGAGGCAGAATAAAATGGTAAGCGAAAAAACCGGCTTCACCAAAGCCATGATTATCGGGATTATTATGCTCGGTTTAGGTGTCTTTCTCATAATTGAGCCAAAGTTTTTTGTTATATTGGTCTTTATCGCGATAACCCTCAACGGGTTGGGAATGATTTTAAACTTTGTGCTTGCTAAAGATAAAGAAAAACGGCGCACTTTAGAATTAATAGCAGGGGTTTTACTCGTAGCTTTCGGGCTGGCAATGTTTTTTGGCGGAACTGAAACAAAAATCGCGGGTGTTGTGCTGATTGAGATTTTAGCGGCAGTTTGGCTTTTGTTCACGGGTACGCTTAATATCGTGATTTCACTGAAACTCAAGAAGTTCGGGGTGAAAGTTTGGTATTTAATTTTGGCGGCCGCCCTTATTTCTATAGCCATAGGTATAGTGTTTATCGCCTACCCGTTAGCAAGCGCGCAAATCGGAGTTAACCTTTTAGGCGTGCTGTCCGGGTGCGCGATTGTGGTTATGGGATTAACCTCGATTGCCATTGGTGTTTTATTTAAAAACGCAAAGGATAGTGTGAGTATAGAATGAGTAAATATAATTTCGCAGCCATCGAGAAGAAATGGCAGGATTATTGGCTGAAAAACAACACTTTCAGCGCGAAAATTGATAAAAGCAAACCTAAGTTTTACGCGCTTGTGGAATTTCCTTATCCGTCGGCGCAAGGGTTGCACGCGGGTCACCCACGCCCCTACACCGCTTTGGATATAGTGTCGCGCAAAAAACGAATGGAAGGCTACAACGTGTTATTTCCCATAGGGTGGGATGCGTTTGGTCTGCCCACTGAAAACTATGCGATTAAAAATAAAATCCACCCTGCTAAGGTCACCGCCGAAAATATAAAGCGGTTTCGAGAGCAGTGCATGTCGTTGGGGCTTTCTTTTGACTGGCAACGCGAGGTTGATACCACCAACCCCGATTATTTTAAGTGGACACAGTGGATTTTCCTGCAACTTTTTAAGGCAGGGCTTGCCTATAAAAAACAAGCGGCGGTAAACTGGTGTACATCTTGTAAAGTAGTGCTTGCTAATGAAGAGGTTGTGGCAGGCAACTGTGAACGCTGTCACGGAGAGGTAGTCCGCAAGGTTAAAAGCCAATGGATGTTGAAAATCACCGAATACGCCGACAGGCTGATTCAAGACATTGACGAGGTTGACTATCTCGACAGAATTAAAAGCTCACAAATTAACTGGATAGGCAAATCTCAAGGGGCGCAGGTTAGTTTTAAAACCACCGCCGGTGCGCCGTTAGAAGTCTATACCACCCGCCCGGACACTCTTTTCGGGGCGACTTATATGGTCATCTCCCCCGAACACCCCTTCATAGAAAAATGGGTGGCCGATAAAACGCTCAAAAATGTAGACGAAATTAACGACTACAAAGAAAAAGCGGCAAAAAAAAGCGACTTTGAGCGAAGTGAAATGGCGAAAGATAAAACAGGCGTTCTCTTAGACGGAGTTAAAGCAATCAATCCCGTTAACCAAGAAGAAATACCCATATTTATTTCTGATTACGTCTTAATGTCATACGGAACGGGTGCCATCATGGCGGTTCCGGGGCATGACAGCCGCGACTATGAATTTGCTAAAAAGTTCAACCTGCCGATTGTTGAGGTGGTGAAGGGCGGCAATATTGAAGTTGAAGCGTTTACAGATTGTGAAAAAGGGGTAATGTCTAATTCGGGCTTTTTGAACGGGCTTTCAGTGGAAGACGCTAAGGTTAAAATCACAGAATATATAAAAGAAAACAAGTTGGGCGAAGAAAAAACAAACTTTAAACTGCGCGATTGGGTTTTCTCACGCCAGCGTTATTGGGGAGAGCCTATTCCGGTTGTGTATTGCGCCCAGTGCGGTTGGGTTGCTCTACCTGAAAGTGAATTGCCGCTTAAACTGCCGGAGGTTGATAATTATCTTCCCACAGATAACGGTGAATCGCCGTTGTCTGCCCTTGAAAGTTTTATCAACACCACCTGCCCCACCTGCGGCGGCTTTGCCAAACGAGAAACAGACACCATGCCCCAATGGGCAGGCTCGTCATGGTATTACCTGCGCTATTGCGACCCCAATAACGACAACGAATTAATTTCAAGGGAAGCCTTAGAATATTGGATGCCGGTTGACTGGTATAACGGGGGAATGGAGCACACGACATTACACCTGCTTTATTCACGTTTTTGGCACAAGTTTTTATATGACATTAAAGTCGTTAACACCAAAGAGCCGTATAAAAGAAGAACTTCTCACGGCATGATTTTAGCCGAAGACGGGCAGAAGATGTCAAAGTCTTTAGGCAACGTTGTGAACCCCAATGATATAGTGGACGAGTATGGCGCGGACTCTATGCGGCTGTACGAAATGTTTATCGGCGATTTTGAAAAAACAGCCACTTGGAACACCAACAGCATAAAGGGTTGCAAGCGGTTTTTAGAACGCGTTTGGGCTCTCACCGACATTTTAGAAGCGGGCGACAGCTATTCAAGCGAGTTAGAAACCGCCTTCCACCGAACAATAAAGAAGGTCACAAGCGATATAGAGCAACTTAAATTCAACACGGCTATAGCGGCAATGATGTCACTCATCAACGACATTTATTCAAACGGGAAGGTTAACAGAAAAGAGTTGTTCGACTTTTTGACAATTCTTAATCCGTTCGCCCCACACATTACCGAAGAAATGTTTGAGCAATTGGGCTTTGGTGAGGCGCGCAAACAAAAGTGGCCGACTTATGACGATGCCCTTTGCGTTGATGCGTTGGTAGAAATAGCAGTGCAATTCAGCGGCAAAATAAAACTTAGAATCAACGTCCCCGCGAACGCCACGCGCGAAGAGTTAATCGAAATAGCTAAAAGCGACAACGGCGTAAAAAAACTGTTAGAGGGCAAAAAAATCATAAAAGAAATAGCCGTGCCGGGTAAGTTAGTTAATTTAGTTGTGGGTTAAAAATTATATGTCGAATTTTTGGGCTCATTTTAGGACTGTCAATCGTCACCGCCGCATAGTGCGCCGGCTTTGCTTTCGCTTGGGACTTTATCGTCAGGGGTTCACCCATGACCTATCTAAATATTCACGCGCGGAGTTCGCTATCGGTGTTAAATATTTTAAAGGCGACTATAGCCCGAACTCCGCCGAACGTCGTGATAAGGGACATTCAACCGCGTGGTTACATCATAAAGGCAGAAACCCCCACCACATGGAATACTGGGTTGACTACGCACCGCCATCGTCATACGGTGTTGACGGCAACAACTTGCTTTGCGGCGTTGAAATGCCGAAAAAATATGTCGCCGAAATGTTTTGTGACCGCATCGCCGCTTGTATGGTCTATCAAGGCGATAAATACAGCGATGCAGGACCTTATGACTATTTTGCCGCCTCAAAAGAACAGTGCATAGCCCACCCCAAAACAAAAGAGTTGCTTGAAAAAATGTTAACCATGCTTAAAAATCAGGGGCTTGAACAGACTCTCTCTTATATAAAAAACCATGTTTTATAAGAATTTTTTGAAAAGTTCTTGACAATTTAAAAATATTGTGCTATAATCTATTAGTGTTGAGGATTTAAAAATTGCGCCTTTAACTCAGCTGGATAGAGTAACTGCCTTCTAAGCAGTAAGTCATTGGTTCGAATCCAATAAGGCGTGCCAAATTATTGATAACTTGTTATCAATGTGGTGGGTATAGCGTAGTTGGTTAACGCGTCAGGTTGTGGCTCTGAAGATCGTGGGTTCGAGTCCCATTACCCACCCTTTACAGCAAAATGGAATCTGCCACCGGCGGCTTGCCGGGTGAATCCGTGAAATCAGATGTGCATTGCCGACAAATCGCTTGTTTTGTTGCTTTGCCCGTTTGAGTTTCGCGGGTTTATTATTAGAAAGGAAGCCGGAAAGTGAAAATATTTGATGTGTTGGACATGATGGATAACGCTTTAGACAAGGCATTGCAGGTTCCGTTAGCGGGGAAAAGAGGGCTTGTTGACGTTAATTCCATGAGAGATTTAGTTGAAGAGTTGCGGCTTTGTTTACCGGGAGAAATAAATCAAGCGCAAAGAATCATCACCGACAGAGCTGACATAATAGCCAAAGCCAACTCAGAAAAAGCCATGATTATAAAAAATGCAGAAGACAAAGCAGTGCATATGCTGTCTAAGCATGAAATTACACGGCTTGCCCACAAAAAAGCGCACGAAATAATGTCGGATGCTCAAAAGCATTCAAGAGAAATGCGTGACTCAACAAACGCCCATGTTGAAAACATGTTGGGCGAAACAGAAATGCTTTTAGCGGCACAGCTAACCGAAATAAAACGCGCTAAAAACGCACTTAGAGCGAGAAAGTAGGCATAAGTTGAGCGAATATTATCTTTGGCTCTTACAGGTTATGGGTGTTGCCAACGAGAGAAGTGTTCAGCTCTTGCGCCACTTCGGGACAGCCGAGGATGCTTATATCGGCATTAACGACAGCAACCTTCATTTTCTGAAAGAAGCAGAAAAGAACGCCTATAAAACCGCAAGCGTGGCTAAATCAGCCGAAATAGCCGAGTTGGCACACGAACACGGATATAACATCGTGACTTTAGACGATGAGCGTTATCCCGAATTGCTTAAAAATATCCACAACCCACCGATTGTCTTGTTTGTTAAAGGCAATATCGACAATAATAACGTAAAGCTTGCCGTTGTCGGCGCGAGAACACCGTCTGATTACAGCTATGTCGTGGCTGAGAGAATTTGCAGAGCTTTGGCTCAAAACTCTGTTGTGATTGTCAGCGGCATGGCGGTTGGGATTGACAAGACGGCGCATTGTGCCGCGCTTAAAGAAAAGGGCGTTACTTTTGGCGTGTTGGCTTGTGGATTTGATGTTGACTATCCTAAAGGCTCTAAAACGCTTCGCGATGATATAGTCGCTCACGGCGGCGCGATTTTAACCGAACAATTACCCGGTGGCAGACCCGAACTTTGGTATTTTCAAAAAAGGAACAGAATCATCTCCGGCTTGTCACACGGTACTTTGGTTGTCGAAGCCGATGAGAAAAGCGGCTGTATTATCACCGCTAATCACACAGAAGACCAAAATCGAGACCTGTTTTGCATACCGCCACAGGATATTTTCGAGCCGCGTTATTCGGGTGTAATCCCCTTTCTCAAAGACGGAGCCATTCCCGTTTTCTCGCACACCGATATTTTAGAGAACTATTTGATTAGAGAAAAAAAGCCGCCGGTGGCAGAAAAACCCCATTTTGTTGCTGCAAGCGTTCTTCCTGCCCCTGCAACCTCACCGCAAAAGCCGAAGACATTCCCCAATGAAAACCGAAATGAACCCGAAAACTTGAGCGAAAGTCAAGCGAAAATTTATCAGCTGTTGAAGGCAGGCGAATGTACTCTCGACTTTCTTTCAGAACACAGCGGATTGAATTTTAACACCCTCAATGAGGCGTTGCTTGAACTTGAAATTGACGGCTTGGTAGTCGGCGTTGGGGCAAGCAAATATAAATTAAATTAAAGGAAATTTAACATAGATGGATAACAATACGCTTAATAGTTTATATCATAAAACAAAGTTAATTGGCGACGAAATTGAGAAGGTAATCGTTGGCAAAAGAGGGGCGGTAGACATGATGGTTTTGGCACTTTTAGCCGGCGGTCATGTGCTTATTGAGGACGTTCCCGGTGTGGGGAAAACCACCCTTGCCACATCCCTCGGAAAGGCAACAGGCTTAAACTGCAAAAGGGCGCAGTTCACCCCGGACGTAATGGCATCTGATATAACGGGGTTCACTGTCTATAATAAAGAAAAGAACGAGTTTGAATATAAAAACGGCTACGTGATGTGCAACATTTTGTTAGCCGACGAGGTTAACAGAACCTCGCCGAAAACCCAGTCTGCTTTGTTAGAAGCAATGGAGGAACGACGGGTATCTGTCGATAACGAGACCTATAAATTGCCCAACCCGTTTATGGTAATAGCAACCCAAAACGAGACAGGCTTTGTGGGTACTTTTCCGCTACCCGAGGCGCAACTCGACCGCTTTCTCATCAAAATATCAATCGGCTATCCGTCACTTTATGACGAAATAGAAATAATCAAAAACAGGCAAAACGAAAATCCAATTGATAACGTTCGCCCTGTTTGCTCACGTGACGAAATACTTAAAATAGTCAGTCTTGTGCGTGATATTAATATAGAAGATGCCATTTGTCGATATATTGTGGAATTAGTCGCGCTCACCCGCGAACACCCGCTCATTGAGTTGGGTGGTAGCCCACGCGCGTGCATTATGCTCATGCGCGCCTCACAAGCAAAGGCTTTTCTTGCAGGGCGGCTTTATGTCACCCCCGAAGATGTTGCTGAAATGCTGTTTCCTGTTTTGGGACACCGTCTTCAACTAACACAAGATGCAAAGGTTAAACGCCGTTTTGCGGCGGACATCTTATCCGCTCTATTGAGAAAAGTCAACCCGCCTTATAAGAGGAGTTGAGAGTTGAAAGAATATAGAATCTTTTATTTTATTCTTTGTTTTATTTCGTTCGTCACTGTGTTTGCTTATCAGGGCGGGCTTACTTTGGTTATTTTTATTACTATGCTTCTTTTGCCGTTAGTTTCGTTTTTGTTTTTGTTGCTCAGTTGTTCTATGGTGAGAGTTCAGGTGAAATGTGACGAAAATGTTTTGCGCAAACGCGAATACGGAACGCTCAAAATCGAGGTTAGCAATAAATTTTTATTCCCTGTTCATGACTTGAGATTATATGGGCTGTTTATTGATGTCGGTGAGCTTAAACCCGAAAAAAAAGCCCTTCTCTTAGAAGTTCGCGCTCTCGGTAACATCAGTTTCGATTTGCCTTTTTGTTTTCGCTATCGTGGGCAATATCGCGTGGGGGCTGATTTTTTTGAGCTTAGAGATTTATTGGGGCTTTGGACTTTAAAACGTCAAGTGGACAAGGTTTTCGATGTTATTGTAATTCCGCGCGACTTAAATGTGTTGGAAAACAAAGAGGTAAACGAGGACGACACCAGCACAGCCTCACGCGCAATGGGTGGGTTTAACAACTCTGTCTTCTCATCATTGAGGGAATATAAAAGCGGCGATACACTAAAACAAATTCACTGGAAATTGTCGGCGAAACAAGACGAGCTGATTTCTAAAGAGTTAGAGCAACCGCTCAATCACAGCGCGGTTGTTTTCGCTGATTTTAATGTCGGTTATCGTGATGAGCAAACCTTCTTGTCAATCACCGACGCAATCATTGAAACCATGCTTTCAATCAACAAGCTGATTATCACAGAAAACAACAGCGTGAAAAACTTCTGGCAAGACACCGAAAAATGCGAGAGCCTTGATGTCGCAGACGTTGTGAATTATTCGCGGCTTTTATATACTCTCTCGTTGTTACCGCCGGGGGGTGGCTCTTCTTTGTTTTCTGAACTTTTACATTTGTTTTTAAAAGAAGCGGCACAGGAAAAGTCGGTGTACTTCATCCTGCCGAAAATAACCGAGAGTTTTATCGAGCTTTATAAACACATCGGCTTTTTGTCACGAAAAAACGTCACGCTCATCACCTTTGCCCCCCACAAGGAAAGCAATTCAAGCGGCTCAAGATATGGCTTCGACTCGCTTGTTGACGATGAGCATTATGAATACATGAGAGACAAAAGCGGCGCGAAAGTTATATTGCTTGAACCAGAAGAATTAAGTGTCATGAAGGGTAAATGGTCGCATGAGGGCTAAAAACGTTCCGATTATTGAGATGAAGAACTCAAAGGCACCTGAGAGTGTGTTTTTAAACACACTCGTTAGGTTTGCTTTGCTTTGGTTGGCGGCGTTGGGAACCTGCCTTGTATTTGCCGACACGTATGAAATAGCTGTTGATTTTTTGCAAACAGCAGTGTTTTGCTTTATTTGTGTTTTTGGAATGTGTGGGTTCTTTGTTCTGTTAAAGCGCAGGTTTGCCCTACCCGTTTTAGTTGGAACAGGGTGGCTTCTTTGGCGGGTATTCAGTGAACGAACAATTTTAGCATTTGAACATTTTCTAAATCATTTCGCCTATCGTTTAGACAGTCGCCTGCTTTATACCTCTGTTTATGCCTCTCTCAGAGAAAGCCGAATTGACATGGAGTTAGTACTAACGGCGACATTTATTCTCTTCTTTTTGATTTGTTTTTTATACTCTTTACACGGCAGAGATAAATATGTGGGGGCTATATTGATTGTCGTTATTGTGTTATTGGTTCCCGCATTTATTGCAGAGAGCGCGTTTTTCTCAGGTGGATTTTACCTGCTCGCGGCGGCAATGGCAGGGCTTTATGTAACCTGGATTCAACACGAGATGACACCGGGCGTAAACAAAGAAAAGAAAAAGAGCCACGTATTCGGCGGCGCACCGTATATAAACAGCCACGGTATTCAAGGAATAACGGCGGCTTTAGTCTGTTCACTTTGTTTGGGAACGGCAGTCTTCGCCGTTGGCGATGAAAATTCAAGCGTGAACCGTTTGATTTATGACTTACAGCAAAAACTTATATACGCATTTGAGAACCTGCCCGAGTTGTTCAGCCCCGTCGGCAATGTTAACCACAGCGGCTATTTTTCTTTTTCAAGCGCGAACGAAATTTCAAGCTATGTTCATCTTAACGCCCCAACACCGAGCGACCGACCTGTGTTAACCGTCAGAAAGAGCGACAATACAGAGCCGCTTTATCTTAGAGGGGGAATATGTCTTGACTATAATTCCGGGGCAAGGGGCTGGTCAACAAGCAACAGAACTGAATCCCTTAAACAGCTTAACGAGTTGATTGAGCGTTATTATCCCGAGACCGAGTATATGCTCTTTGCGCAAAGATTTAGAGTGGGCGCGCCGTTGGGGGACAGCCTTGCTTACTATGAAGTTATTGACAATCAAGACGTTTATATCGATTATCTTCTTAACACAAGGGTTGTGTTGACTCCCCCATCGGTGATTTATCCCGACTATAAGAAAAACGAGTCAATTCAATATAGCCTTGACACGGTTTTGAGGGCGAAAACGCCGATGGAGAGCGATTCTTTCTCAACGTTTTATCTTAAAAGTTCAGATGATTTCGGTTTTGCTTTGGAACGTCTTAATGAGATTATAACAAACGAACGTGCGGACTCAGACGACCGCTCACTTATAACTGAATTTCCCGGTTTCATAGCCGTCACTTCTTTAGAACAACTGAACATGAGAGCAAGCGAATATCTTGACAACAAGAGAAACTATGAGCGGTTGATTCGTGAAGTGTATTCAGGTGTTCCCGATACAGAGAGGGCTAATATCGAGCGGCTTAAACAAGAAATCGGAATACCTATGCGAAACGTCTATAATTACGCAAACGATGTGGCAGAATACTTCCGCACCTATTACGGCTATTCTTTAGTGACCGACAATCTGTTGGGCGACAACACCATGTTAGGCAACTTTCTTTTTGAGACAAGAACAGGGCATTGCGCGCTTTACGCAACGGCGATGACACTGTTGCTCAGAAACGAAGGAGTCACGGCAAGGTATGTGACGGGTTACGCGGTGAGAGGCATCGGGACTCCCGTTCAAGACAATCTTTTTCAATACACGGTGTTAGAGAGAGACCTCCACGCGTGGGTTGAGGTCTATTTCGAGAATTTAGGCTGGGTGGCATTTGACCCGACACCGGCTATTACCGAAAGCGTTTTCGTTGAGGCACAATTCGGCGCGAACGCCACACCACCGCCACTAACAACCGAATCTGCAACTCAAACCACCCCCCCGCAAGAAGAGAGCAACCAACCCACCGAGACCACGGCACCCGCACAAACACATTCCGACAACAATGAAACACAAGGGCGAACCACTCAAGGCAATAACAACATTGCCACGATTATATTAATCGCGCTTGCTATAGCCATTGTCATAGGCGCAAGCCTTTTTATAGTCGCCGTCTTTAGAAAAGAATCCGCCTTCTTCAAGGGATTAAAACGCACGCCGCCAGACTTAAACGCCGCCGCTTCAAAAGCCACAGAGTTGATTGCGCTTCTTTGGAAAACAGAGAGCCTAACCCCCAACACAGCCGAGCTACCTCTCGAATTCGCCGCGCGCGTTGACGGAAAGTTAGAGTTCACCACCGGTCCAACAGCAGAAAAAGCCGTCGAAATAATTGAAAAATCAGAGTTCAGCAAAGAGCCAATCACCCAAGAAGAATATCGAATATTAACACAATATTTGACACAACTTTACGAGCGCACAGTGCTGTCACAAAAACCCGTTAAGCGTATGTTGAGGAGGGTTGGGGTGATGAACAATTGACAATGTACAATTGACAATTGACAATTATTGTAGGTTTTTAATGCAGTTGCAAGCGTTCGATTTCTCTGTGTGTTAAGCCGGTATCTTCCATGATTTCTTCAATGGGTCTGCCACGTTCAAGAAGTCTCATCGCAATCTCAAAAGAGCGTTCGCTGCGCCCTTCAACACGCCCTTCAATACGCCCTTCAATAATCCCCTCTTGCTTAGCCCCACGAACAAACATATTATGGTCACGCCGTGCCTTCTCCCTACGTTCATACAAATCACGCGCCTTTTCATCGGCAGACAACTCACGCAATCTTACAACAGTCGGTTGAAACTGCGGATTTCTTTCAGCAATCATGGTTAGTTCCTCCTCCGTTTCGGCGTTAATAAACTTTGCCCAATCGTACAACTCTGTACCATCAGCGTTGGGCGGCAATTTGCTCAACTCAAGCGTATGTATTTCCAACAAATCCGAAAACTCAACGCTCGATTTTTGGTCAAACATCGTAGGGGACGGGCAATCCCGTCTTCTACAACCCGTCCGCGTAAGCGGACACAATAATTGTCAAACTTTTTTCAAAAAAACCTTGAAATAACCAAAAAAATGTAGTATAATGTATTTACCGGGGAAACTCGGTCAGGGCAAGATTGAAAACGGCGTTGTGCCGGACGGTTGCGTTCACTTCCGAAAGGAGGTGTTTGTATGGAGATAGCTTATATTGTATCAATGACAGTTGTTACTGTCGTAGCTATATTGGCAAATCGAAACACAAAAAAGTAACCGCCCCAGTCCAAAGGTAGCGGTTACTATTTAACCTAAGCATTTGGACGCAACCGTTGAAAGTCTTGCCCTGTTTTTATTATAATAACATATTTTTAAAGTTTTGTCAAGTGCTTTTTCAAAAAATTCAGCAAAAATCCCGAACTTCAAACACTCACACAGCCGCCACTTGATATATAATCGGCTTATATTTTGGCTCGGGGATTGGTTTGTTGCTTGCCGCCGCTTCTTCAAGCCAAAGTTCTAAGGCAACCATAACTTCCTGCACTGCTTCTTGTGGTGTATCACCAAACGCACTGCAAAATTTTAAGTCCGGAATATCTGCAATAAAACCTTCATCATCGTCACTGTAAAAAACATTGATATGATATTTATTCATACTCAGCTATCCTCCAATTTCAAATTATATTTTTCTATCAATGACAGAAATTGCTCGACACATTTTTGCGGTTGTTGATAATCTGCTCTAAAAATTTTCGTTTATTCATAAACCCCCATCTCTGTATTCTAATTTCTCGTTCTGCGGGACGGGCAAGCCCGTCCCCTACAATAATTTTTCAAATCCGTCGCCGCAAGGCGACTCCAAAACTGTCAATTGTCAATTGTCAACTGTCAACTTTATTATACGCCTTAATGAGCAATATCACCATAACGTATTTACCCAATCAAGCGTATTAAAAGCTTTATCACTTGTGACTAAGATTAGATTTTCAACATAAGCTTGAGCCGCTAACTGTCTATCGAACGGGTCGCGGTGTTCCCATTCAAATTCACCGGCATAGTGTGCATGCCGTGTGTTTAGGGGTAGCTCAAACACATCGAACTCACGAAGTATATCGAAATAGTTTTTTACCACATACTCAAATTCATTAAACTTGCCTACTCGGTATTTATTCATAATTTCATAAGCAGTTACGGCTGAGACATAGCTTTTAATGTCTGTATTTGCAATCGCTTCCTTAGCTTTACTGCTCAACTTATGGCTTTCACGCACCGCCCATAAAAACGTATGCGTGTCAAGCAAATAGCCTAAAGCCCCCATGATTGTAACTCCTCTTCACATAACGGTTCAAAGAAACTATCCGGCAAAGGTGGCATTTTATCAGCAAGAAAGTCAAATTTTCGTGTTGTTTTCGGTTCTTTTGCAGGCATAACAATAATATCTACCTGCCTGTTGCGTAACATCGGCGGCAGATTAAGCACTCCGCTCAATGCCGCGCTACCCATTGTTTGACGATATTCCATTTCCCAAATCTCCTCAAAATTTATTTAAGTATGACAACCCCGTCCCCCACAACCCGTCCGCGCAAGCGGACACAATAACTCTCAACTATCAATTGTCAACTGTCAACTGTTTCGTCTTCCCCGTCAAATAATTCCTAAGCGTGGAAAGATTTAGTGCATCACTCGCCTCTTCCCCTGCGACTTTGCATTGGTCGTTGAACGGGAAGACTTCCGGGTTATTTCTTACAATCGCATACTTAAGATAAGTCAAATCAGCAATATTAATCCTACCATCATTATTACAATCCCCAAGTTCAAATTCGGGCGGCGGTGGAAAACACTCCTCACAGTCAGGCTCATTGCAGTCGCAAGGCGTGTTGTGGGTTATGTTGCAGTTTGGCAAAACCGCTTCAAGCTCGGCTATTTGCTGTAACGTAATGGGGTTATCTCTCAAATCTAAACTTGTCAAGTTTGAGAATTCCGACAGCGGTGTTAAATCTGAGATTGTCAGTTCTTTGCCTGATAAATCTAAGTGGGTTGCGGTTTTTAGATATTTTTCACCTTTAATTTCAATGCAGTCGCAGAAATTTTCATGTTTGCCGCACACCGCACAACCTTCGATTGCGTTGTGGGTTATGTTGCAGTTTGGCAAAACCGCTTCAAGCTCGGCTATTTGCTGTAACGTAATGGGGTTATCTCTCAAATCTAAACTTGTCAAGTTTGAGAATTCCGACAGCGGTGTTAAA
>Ga0099364_10004787_pt1 | contig 20410 bp, 27 predicted proteins | sample TergutTh196P3_FD_73070 | JGI IMG/M metagenome (GOLD analysis project Ga0099364, IMG submission 73070) | Microcerotermes parvus P3 segment gut microbial communities from Pointe-Noire, Republic of the Congo - Th196 P3 | ecosystem: Host-associated > Arthropoda: Insects > Digestive system > Gut ... | reverse complement strand
GTAGAGTCATTTCATAAACGGCTCGAGAATATCGAGAACAATCATGGATTTAGACGCTACAATAACCAACCCAGCCACAAGAACGAAATGTATGTCTTAATCCTAAATTCCTACGACTGGGAAAAAAAATATCCAAAGGGTGTATAATTTTTATACACCCTTTGGGAGAAATATAAAAAACATAATGTACTACATTATCTCAACATTTCTGCGAAATTTTGCTCGTCAAACGAACTACGATGTAATTCAAAAGCAATACAAAGCAATTCCATAGCGAGCTGCTTTTATTTTTCTAATGAGTTACGAAATGTGATGGTATGCATTACCTGTTGACCTCAAAATATGATGTCCATTGCCCGCAACCTGTCAGACTCTGTGAAATTGTTCAATATTTATAATGTCCGTGACTATATTCCTTGACACCAGATGGTGATTTTTAAATTTTGTCATCATGGCTTTCTTTTTGGTGATAGATGATAGATTTGATTTGATAGAGGCTTCGAAAATAGGTTTTCAATATTTGTTAGAAAATAGTTTTAGGTGGTTTATGGAGGGTTTATTAAGAAATAATGCAATGGCAGAGCGACTTGGGATGACACCTTCTGCATTTGCAAAGGGTGTGCGGACTGGTCGTTTTTCTGTGGCTATGCGAGATGACAAGGGAGTTCCATTGTATGACCCTGCTGTTGTGGTATCAGAATACGAAAAGACAAAAACAGCTTCTGAGATACAAAACCGAGCGAGGTTTATGCCGAAGGAGAGACAAGGAGGTCGCCCAGCGGGAACAGCTAGGCACAGCGAGGAAAAATCAAGAAGCGAAGACCAATTTATGCAGATTAAGCTTGCCGATGCTGGTTATAGTGCAAGATTGAAGGAACTGGAATATAAGCTTCGTAGTGGTGAATTGATTGAAAAAATACTAGTCTAGAAGCAAGGAGCGGAATTAGGCGAGATTATGAAAGGTGTTATCGAGTCGTGGCCTTCTCGTATGGCACCTGAGTTTGCTGGCATGCAGGGTAAAGATGAGCACGATTTTCGTATAAAGCTGGAAAAAGAGTGTAATAAACTGATTATAGAGATAATGAATAGATGCGGAGTTCTCGAAGAAGAGTGATATGAGTTTGGATGACAAGCCGTTTTGGAAGGGCGTTTTTTCTGTATTGAAGCCTTTACCTCTGCTCAGTTTGTCTGAGTGGTCGGATAGATTTAGGATTTTGAGTGGTGCAGGAAGCAGTGAAAAAGGAATGTGGAGAAATGATCGTACTCCGTATTTAATGGAGATAATGAAAGAACTATCGCCGCAGAGTCGCACGAGAGAAGTTGTTTTTATGAAAGGGATTCAAATCGGAGCTACAGAGATGGGTCTAAACTGGGCATTGTATACGATGCACCTCCGCCCAGGTCCATTTCTGTTTTTAATGCCTACCGATGGTTTGGTGTCTGGTTTTTCAAAACAGAGGTTCAGCCCGTCACTAGAGCAGTGCGATTTTCTTCTGAGTAAAATAGTAAAAAAACACGGCAAGAGTTTGACAGAAATAGTGTATCAAGGTGGCTATATTTCATTGAAAGGAGCGAGTAGTCCGAATGCTTTATCGTCAAATCCTTTTCGTGATATAGTCTGTGATGAGATAGATAGATATTTGATTTCTGTGGGTGACGAAGGTGACCCAATCGGACTGATTAAAAAGAGGATGTCAACATTTCCCAATGGAAAGATATTTTGTATATCAACACCGACAATGCAAGAGACATCGAAAATAAGTGAACTTTACCAGGACAGTGATCAGCGAGTTTATATGGTTCCCTGCCCTCATTGCTCAGGTCATTCTGGTGTTCCTGATAATGGATTTTTTGAGATTAAGTTTGAGCAGCTGCGTTGGACGAGGGGTGTTTATAGTGATGTGAAATTATATTGTCCGATTTGTGGTGAGGGAATACCTGAATATCATAAAACAGATATGCTGGCAAAAGGAAAGTGGGTTGCACAAAATCCGGGACATCAGCGGGCAGGATTTCACCTGAGCACCTTGTACAGTCCTATTGGATGGTATTCTTGGGAGAAGGCTACAAGGGAGTTTGACGAAGCTGGGCAGAATGCTCAAAAAATACAGGTTTTTATTAATACTATTTTGGGGCTGCCTTATGAAGAAGATGGGGAGAAAGTCGCTGAGGAATATCTGCTTCGTAGGGCTGTGATGTATAACGCAGAGGTGCCAAATGAAGTAATGCTACTGACGATGGCTGTGGATGTTCATACGAATTTTCTGGAAATAGAAGTAGCAGGCTGGGCACGCGGTGAACGTAGGTGGGGTATATTACACAAACGGATGGAGGGACCGACCTATAATATTCAAGGTGTGGAACATGGTATTCCTGCAATCTGGCGAGAACTTGACGAATTTCGTTTGCGTAGGTTTAAGAGAGAAGATGGAAAACTTATGAGTATTTCTTGCGTGATGATAGATAGTGGCGGTGCTGAAGCTACAACTGACACCGTTTATGCGTATTGCAGAGCCAGAGAGCGACAGATGGTTTTTTGTTTGAAGGGAAGTAATCAATTCAAAGACCCGATTTATACGAGACCAAAGAGTAGGAATCCGCAAGGGTTGAGGGTATTTAGGGTTGGAACATTTGAAGCAAAGAGGCTAATATATAATAGACTGAAGATAGAAAATCCGAATGAAGAAGGGTATTATACATTTCCTTTGAATGAAGAGGCTGGTTATGATGCAATTGCTTATGCTTCTTTGATTGTGGAGAGACTTCGAAGTAAATATGTAAACGGACAGACTAAATTGTATTGGTGGCGACCGCCGGGTGCAAGGAATGAGCTGCTGGATTTGAATGTTTATAATTTGGTGGCGATACGGCATATGAATCCAGACTGGAAAATGCTGGAGAATAGGTATAGTGCGAATGGTAATAATCATGTGCCTGTACAAAAGCCAGCTCCTATCAAAAAAAGTGGATTGGATATATATACAGTTGGAGGTAAGAGTAGCGGGATAAGTATGAATAGTAATTTTTGACAGTTGTGGAATGGAATTGGAAGGAAAAACTGCGCAGTTTTTGATAGGATTATAATAGATATTTAAGGATAGATTTTTCGCTTTGTAAAATACAAAGGAGAGTTTTATAACTCTTTGGTAATAAACGACATAGTTTCATGCGAAATGTAAGAAAAAAACAACAATTCTGATTGACAAAAGCAGCCCAACTCTGAAAACTGACGATTATAGAGGTGTGCGATGGTGGAACGGACAAGTGCGTTCCCTACGGATTTGGAGGTACGGCATGGTTATAAATTCAAGTATTCAGAGAGCCGCAGAGCGTCTAGATATGTATATCAAAGCTGAAAAGGCTATTTTGAGCGGGGCACAGTCATATAACATCGGTGGGCAGAGCCTGACTCGGGCGAATCTGGCAGAAATACGAGCTGGTATAAGTGAGTGTGAAGCGATAATCAATGGCGGAGGGCGCAGACGCTTTACTCGTTTAGTGCCAGTGGATGATTGATATGGGAATAACACTAAAAGATTTTTTTCCGAAAAAAGCTGACGGGAAGGAGAATATCCTAAAAAGGCTTTATAATTCCGCTTTTGTAGGTGCATCAAATAAGCGATCGTTAAAAGACTGGGAAGCACAGTCTGGAGACGCAAAGGCTATTGAACTGCCTGATTTACAGGTTTTGCGGGATAGAAGTCGAGACTTGGAGAGAAATGCTCCCGCTGCTGCTGGTGCGATAATGACGCTTGTAAATGGTGTTATTGGCTCTGGTATCAAGTTTCAACCTTCAATAGATAGAGAAGTTCTAAATTTGACAGAGGATCAGGCTCAAGACTGGGAAGCCAAAGCTTATCAAGAGTTCCGTTTGTGGTCTGAGAGTGTGGATTGTGATTATTATAGACAGCTAAACTTTTTCGGATTGCAAAGGGTAGCATTTAGTTCGATGCTGACCAGTGGTGATGCTTTTGTTTTGATGCCACATAAAGAAAGACGAAATGTTCCGTATGATTTGAGAATACAGCTGATAGAAGCCGATAGAGTTGTCAATTTCAGAGATTTATCCGACAGTGAAGAGGTGGCTGGTGGGATAAAATATGGCTCTGATGGTGTCCGTGAGGGCATATATATAAGGACCCCTCATCCTGGTTCATCATTGTTTGGAGCCGGTAGTATAGTTCCCAAGTGGCCTTATATAAAATTTTATGGAGAGAGGACAGGCAGACGAAATGTTTTACATTTGATAGATGTAAAAAGAATAGGTCAATCAAGAGGCATTCCGATACTTGCACCAGTGATCGATACATTGAAACAAATCAGTAAATACTCAGAGGCAGAGCTGACAGCCGCTGTCATCAATGCCCTTTTGACTATCGCAGTGACCAGAAAGCCACCTGACACCCTTGCAGGTGCGATGGGTGGATATAGGACAGACGAGCAAGGTAACCCTGTGGATGCTAACGGTAATCCGACAACCTTTCCTTGGGAGCGTGGCGATAACTGGAAAATTGGGACAGGAGAGTGGGTCGATCTCGCTCCATATGAAGACTTGCAGGTGATAAATTCAGCAAGGCCGGGCAATCAATTTGACCCTTTCTTTTTGGCAAATATAAAACAGGTCGGAATGGCTCTAGGAATACCATTTGAAGTTCTGATAAAGCATTTTTCAAGCAGCTATAGTGCTTCGAGAGCTGCAATGCTTGATGCGAGACGTACCTTTATGACAATGCTTGAGCTCTTTAATGACCAGTTTAATCAACCTATATATGAAGAATTTCTGAAAGAGGCAGTTTTGACAGGTCGTCTTGTAGCGAGAGGCTTTCTGGAAAATGCAGCTATACGTCATGCATACTCAGGTTGCTGGTTCATCGCACCTCCTATCGGCTCTATCGATGAGGCAAAAGAAGTCAAAGCAGCTAAAGAGCGTGTTCTGAGTGGATTTTCGACATGGGATAATGAAACAGTTCGTCTCAACGGCACAAGTTATAAAGACAATGTGAGAGTTCAACACAAAGAGAGAAAATATGCTGAAGAGCATGGGATAGATTTCACAAAAACAGTAAATGATAGAGGGGAAAGGAGGAGGCGAGAATGAGCAACAAAATACCGATTGATTTACTAAAAGCTATTCATTCGAGACCGTGGGCGATTTTGCCTGATTATCATGATATAATCGTTGGTGTTGCATCGAGAGAAATTGCTGATATCGAAGCAGTTTTGAATAAACCAGCAGTGAAACGAGACAGTGGGTATCTGGAAAGTCGTGATGGAGTTGGGATTATCAATATCGGTGGTGTAATCGCACCTTATATGAACATAGTGACGATGATTTCAGGAGGAACTACGATTGATCAGCTGGCTCTCAGCTTTGGTGAGGCGATGCGTTCAAAAGATATAAAGGCGATTGTATTAAATATCGACAGTCCGGGTGGTGATATAAACGGAATACATGAATTTGCCAATATGGTATATCAAGCGAGAGGGCAAAAACCTATCGTGGCTTATGTTTCGTCAATGTCAGCATCTGCGGCGTATTGGATATCGTCAGCGGCTGATTATGTAATCGCCGACAAAACGGCTACTCTGGGCAGTATCGGAGTGGTTGCCTCATGGGTGACATATGAGGAAAAAAAGGGAATAAAAGAGTATAAATTGGTGAGCTCTCAAACGCCTAGGAAACAACAGGACTTGACCTCTGAGGAGGGAATATCGTCAATTCAGGCTGAGATCGATGGGCTTGCAAATATATTTATAGAAAGTGTGGCACTACATAGGGGATTTGATGCAAAACATGTAGAAAATAACTTCGGAAAGGGTGGTATGTTGCTGTCTGAAGATGCTATTTCTGTCGGTATGGCTGACGGATTGGGTAGTCTGGAAGGAGTTATTAGTTCGCTGCAAGGCGGAAGGAGTGTAATAACCGCGCCTGTCAAGGATGTGGAACGGACAAGTGCGTTCCCTACAGAGGGGCGGATAAATGCGCCCTCTACAGATGCGGGGAATATTAAAAATACCAAAAAAGGAGTGTCTACAATGAGTAACGATGAAAAAATCATCAGAGCGGTGGGACGGATAAATGCGTCCCCTACAGATGAAGATGAGGAAAAAGACAAGGAAGAGGAAACAAAGACCAAATCTGAAGCTGAAGAAAATGAGGAAAAAGACAAAGAGTCCAAAAAGAAGGCTGAGGACGATGAAGAAGAGAAAAAGAAAGAGGACGCTAAAAAGCAGGGTCTGACTGACAAACGAATACAACTGATGTCGACCGACCCTGCTCTATATCAGTCTATAAAAGAGGTCGGTGTCCTCGAAGAGAGAGAGCGTTTGAGTTCGATAATGGAGATAGCGAAGGTGTTTGGGAATACCGCACTTGTGACCAAAGCGATGTTTGATCAGCCAATGACAGCCAAAGACCTATCATTTGAGCTTATCACACAAGAAAATAGGCATCGTGCTGAATATCTACAGAAATACAAAGAGGATGCTTTGGAGATTGGTAATATCAAGAGAAGTGCTGGAGATGTTCCAGTTAAAGATGCTGCTTTACAGGCTGAAGTAGAAGATGTGAAAAAAGGGTATAACAAGAGGTAAATTATGTCAAATAACACATTGGGTGTGAATACTATAGGTGTATTTAAATATGATGAGATATTTGCGGGGAGTTTTCCGAGAGTAACTTGCGAAGTAACAGCAACAGATGGAACAATGGAACTAAGAAAAGGGTCAATATTGAAACTGAGCAGCACAGGAAGCACAAGAATGAGTGCGGTCATGGCAACATTAGATGATTTAACAAACCCAGCTAACAATGTTTTTGCGGTATTGGGTGAGGATTTGGAAGAAGATGAAGTGGGCATCGGTTATCTGACAGGGGAATTTATAGGGGACAAAATGCTAATATCAGATGGAAGTGGTCATTTGACACCAAATTGGCGTTCGGTCAGGCACAATCTATTTGGTCGCAGTTTGTTTCTACAAGAGGCAGAATTACGAGATTAATGGAGAATTACAAATCACAAATTACAAATATAATGTCAACGGATGGAAGCCGTTGCTACAGAACAATTAGGAGGAAAATAAATGCCCCAAGATAATATGTATATGCAAAAAAAGATGTTAGCAGCTATTGAGCAAATGCCACCACTTCGTCAGTTTTTACACAAAACATTTTTCAAAAAAACTGTAACACACACGACAGAGACAATAGAAATGGATATCAGGTATGGGAGACGAGAAATTGCAAGTTTTGTAAACCCATTAAGTGACGCCAAAACAGTAACCAAAAGAGGATACAAAACAATAACAACGCGACCAGCATACACCAAAGAAAAAATGCAGATAACACCGCCAGATACACAAAAAAAGGTATTTGGAGATAACCCATATGTGCGTAAGTCTCCCCAGCAGATAGCAGATGAGATGTTGGGTGAAAATCTGAGAACATTAAATGATAGAGTGAGTCGTCTGGAAGAAAAGATATGTGCTGAAGCACTATTTACAGGAAAAGTAGAAGTCGAAGGTCTCGGCTGGGAAGTGGATGTAGATTTTGGCTATGAAACAGGGACAGAATATACATCTAATATTCGTGTTTTATCTGGTGTCGATACATGGGATCATCCTGATAGTAAACCACTACAAGATTTAGACAATTGGAGACGGGATATTCGTAGAAGAAGTGGCTATCAACCAGATGTAGTAGTAATGGCTTGGGATGTAGGACATGTATTCCTTGAAAATCCGTCAATTCAAAAGTATTTGGACATTAGAAGGTTTGAGATAGGTCATGTAGAGCCTGAACTATTACCTGAAGGCGTGAGCTATATTGGAAAATTTAAACTTTTGTCAGGAGTTGTTGAAGTTTATGTTTATGATGAATGGTATTTTGATTCAACTGATAAAAAGGAAAAACCGATAGTTCCGTCTGGTAGAGTTCTGATAGGTTCATCCAAAGCCGAAAACCAGTTTCATTATGGTATGATTCATAATATGCACTGTTTGGATAGTGTTCCCAGATGGCCATGGGTATTTACCGACCTTGATGGAAGGTCAACATGGGCGCAGCTGGAATCATCACCAATGGCAAATATATTTGAACCTAATACTATAGTTGTTGGGATAGTTTTGGGGCAGGCATAAAATGGAGAATGATATGATTATACGACTTTTATCTGGAATAAGACACAACAGAGAGAATTTGCCGAAAGGGAAAACTTTTGAGGTGTCAAAGGAAGAAGGCTTGAGGTTGATTTCGTTGAAAGTTGCTGAGTGTATGGATGATGATTGTTATGCTCACTACCCCGTCAATATGGAACGGGTAAATGCGTTCCCTACGGATGTGGGGAATGATAATGAGCTTGATTTTTCTACTATGGATAAAGAGACTGCTTGTGTTCTTTCTAATTGCGATTTGGCACTACTAGCTGAACTGCGAGCCAAAACTAATAAACAGCTTCGTGATGAAATATCTGGCATGGGTTTGGATTGGACAAACAAAGATAACAAGGCAAAATTGATAGCGATAATCATAGAAGCAAAGCAGCAGCTAGAAAAAGAAGAATATCCAGATGATTTGCTAGAAAGAGCAAAGACAATGAGTGTCGAAGAGCTAGCCAGAGAGCTGTCTGTGTTTGGCGTGTCTACAGAGGAAAGTGATACACAGCAGCAGCTATATGCAAAGTTGAAAGGTGTTGTAAATGGCTAGTGAATTTAAAGAGCAAGTTTACGAAGACTTCAAGAATGTTCTGATGAATTTCGATGAATATGGTCGTGAATGCTCTTGGAATGGCTACCCTCTGCAAATCTCCGAAGATGCTCGTGTAAATACCCAAATATACGAAGCTCAGGGCGTAAACTTCGACAACAAGATTATATATTGCCGCGAAATTGACCTCTCCCCTCCCCCCAAAGTAACAGAGCAGGTCAATTTTGACGGCGAGTACTGGTATGTTTCAGATGTAAAAAATCCATTTGGTTATTTGATAATAACTCTGGAAAGGCGGGTAGGATGATAGTCATAACAAGCGAAATACAAAAAGATTATGAGAGATTCTTTAAAAAGTTTAAACCAGCCTTAGAAGTGGTAATTCAGAATTCCACTAATAAAGCAATTCAAGTCATGCGAACAGAGGTCAAAAAACAAGTTCCCAAAAAATGGAGCATCAAAAAAGAGGAGATGAAGGATTTCAAGATAAGGAAGGCAACAAGTAGCAATTTAGAAGCGACAGCAACTCTCCGAGCGAGCAGAATATCTTTGAAAGATTTGTCTCCAGCTCCTAATAGTCCAATGACAGGCAGAACCACAGGTGGAGTTACAGTGATGCTACGTGAGCAACGTCAAAATTTCAGACACGCTTTTGTTGCTAATTTCAAAGGGCATCTCGGCGTTTTTGAGCGTGTGAAGAAGAACGGAAAGCAACAGCATTACGGAGCTGTTAAAACTGTTTCATTTGAAGCTGGTGGGAAGTCGGTGAGTTTCGAGAGGAGCGGACAAGTGATTAGAAAAATATCGACAATTCCAAGCTCCTTGATGGTTTTGTCAGAGAAGACGGATGTTCCAGAAGCAGTGCAGCGTCGTGTTCAAGAAGCTTATGATAAAGCCTTTACCGAAGAAGCAGAAGCTATGTTGAAAACTTTGGGGGTGCGATTATGAGAATATTCCTACTACTAAAACACCTTCAGAAAGAGATCACAGACACATTTAAGAGCTTTCCTTTCAAAGCAGGTGAAGAATATCGCACGCCTGATGTTTATATAGGACACATAATGCCGAAAATGTCAATGCCTACAGAGGTCAAAAAGAATGCCGAGGCTCCGTTTGTTGTGATTCGTTTTCTTGATGGTGAGAGCTTACCAGACCAGAGGACGAGGACTTTTCAAATAAAAGTCAGTTTTTTATGTGCTGTTTTCAGTAGAGAGAGCTATAAGGATATAGAAGCAGGCTATCATGATATTTTGAATATGATTGATAGGGTTCTTTTGGTTCTGAATAGTCGGCACTATTGGCTCGATAATCACTGGAAATGCGAAGATGATATTAGGGTGGTCAGTGGATTACAGAAAGAGATTTCCCAAATATACGATGCAGGTTCACACCAGCATCCGCTTTATGGGAATGCTGTTGTAGCCACATTTACGACACCGAATATAGGGCGACCTCCCTTCCTCCAGACAGATAAAATAACAGGAGAATAAGAATGTCAGAAAAAAAGATTGAGAAAACAGAATCGACCCCCAAAAAGGGAAGCTCAAAAATGCCATTAAAGCTGGTTTATTTGGGTGTACCTATGATAGAAAAAGGGAAAGACGGGCAGGTACTGTTTCAGATAAAGTATGGGCAGATATTTAATAATGGACTGCCTAAAGAAGTCGAAGACCGAGCTACAGAAGACAAAGATTTTGCTAAGATGCTCGTAGAATTTAAGGATGTCGGTAGGGTTATGAACGAGCTATCAAAGCATGAAAGTAACCTCTCCCTGGTGAAAAAGAGAGTACGTGACAAGTATGAAGCGGGTAAGAAAAGGAGGGTTTAAATGAGTGATTTTTATGGAGTAAGATTTCGGGAAGTCCCTACGAGCTTGCTCGCTCCTGTGCGTGTGAATGCATCACTTTTGATGGCATTCGGGACAGCTCCTATTCATAGGTTGCCTGCTGATCAGCAGGAGAAGGTGAAACCCGGTAGTCTGGTTTTGGCATTTAGTAATGCAGAGGCATCACAGCAGCTGGGCATCGATGGCGGCCGAGACAACCCTTTAAAATGGGGATTGAGCGAGGTGGCATACAATAAATTTTCATTGTTTAACCAATCCCCTGTGATATTCGTCAATCTATTTGACCCTGCTGTACATAGAACATCGGTTACAGGTGAGGTCGTTATCTTTGACGTCAATATGGGTGTGCTTTCCAATGATGATGTGATAGGTGATGTAACATTGTCTAGTGGAGGGACTACATTTACCCTGGATACGGATTATTATTTAAACAGTGTGACAGGAGTGATTGATGTGGTCTCTGGTAGCTCACTTGCATCTGCTATTAGTTTGGGGACAAATCCTATCACTGCTTCTTATGTTTATGCAGACCCGTCAAAAGTGACAAATGAGGACTGTATCGGTGGCTACGATGTGGTTACGGGAAAGACGACAGGTCTCGAGCTTGTGGAGCAGGCATTTCCTCAGCTTCGGATGGTACCTGGTATCCTATATGCTACGAATTTCACGCATCCGATGGTGACCTCTGTCCTCTGTGCGAAGACAGAAAATATCAACGGAGTATTCAAGGCTGGGATAGCAGTAGCAAATGTTCCTGATGATGCAGTGGACATTTATACTGATTTACCCAAATGGAAAAATGACAACAGTCTGGTGAGCGAGAATCTTTATCTTTGCGTAGGTCGTGTGATCGATGGTGAGCGGACGTACAATACAGCGGTTCAAGCTGCTTGTCTGATGGGCGTAGTTGATGCTCGTAGGCAGGTTGCTCCCTATGAATCACCATCGAATGAAAACTTGAGATGTCAGGGCTGGGTTCTGAATGGTGCAGAGGTCAATCTAACACTTCCGCAGGCAAATTTTTTGCGTGGAAACGGGTTATCTGTCCCGCTGAATTTTATTGGTGGCTGGAGATTGTGGAATTCATGGACAGCCGCCTATCCTGGCATTAGTGACCCAAAGGACTCTCTGATAACACACAGACGGATGATGGCATGGTATGGCAATGGACTTGTATTGACATATTTCCAGGTGGTTGATTCACCGTTTAATAGACGATTGATAGAAACTATCATAAACAGCGAGCAGATAAACCTGAATAGTCTCGTTTCAGCGGGTGCTCTTATCGATGGTGTTATTTCGTTTAACGAAGCTGATAACCCTTTGACAGACCTGATGCAAGGGTTCGTAAAATTTGATGTGAAGCTGGGTCTCGTGTCACCAGCACAGCGGATAGATTTTAGTTTGGAATTTGACCCTGAGATGTTGTTGCAGCTGTTTTAATGGAGGTAATAAATGAAAAAACCAAGCACAAACATAACTTATGAAATTTATTTAGATGGCACGAGATTAATCGGTTCTGCTGAATGCGAATTTCCTAATATCGAGCCGATCACAGCCACGATAAAAGGATCAGGCATCGGTGGCGAAACCGAAGTGCCAGTCCTCGGTCATTTGTCCAATATGACCACAAAAATAACGTGGATCAATACGACCCCGGATGTACGACTTTTGATGGCTCAAAAATATCATCATCTGGAATTTTGGGCTGCTACTCAAGAGATCGATAGTGCAACGGGGGCATTTGTCCCAGTGCAACAAAAGATAATCCAACGTGCTTGCCCAGCTGGAACAACTGTCGGAAAGTTTGGGATTGGCGAGGTTCAAGGCACAGAGAACAATTTTAATGTTTCGTATTTCAGGTGGTTTTATAACAATCAGGAAATATGCGAGATCGATGTTTATAACCAGACATACAAGGTAAATGGTGAGGATTTGTTGTCGGCAGTCCGCAGGCTAGTAGGGTTATAACAGTTGATAGTTAATAAAGGAGTTAGATTATGTATAAAAAAACTGCATATATGAGTGAAGTGGAAGAAAATAGACAAATCCTTGAGGAAGCCTTCCCCTCCAAAAGAATATTTAAATTGTCAAGGTCTGTTACAATAGCTGACAAGACATATACAGAGCTTGATATTGATTTTGACTCGTTGTCGAATAAGGATAAAAACGACCTTAGAAGAATACAAGGTTGTGGCACCCAAATAGTCGAGGGATTTGAGATACCGAATACTCTTTACCTTCAGCACATCATCAGTCGTGCTGCTAATATTTCTTTTAGAGAATTTGAGGCATTATCTATGGGTGACGGTGAATCATTGGTATCCTGGGCGCGAGGTTTTTTCTTAAAGAAGGCTGCTATAGGAGTGATTCAAGAGACTTAGTGGTTGCCCTGTCGAGAGCGACTTACACTTCAATTGAGTTTTTCTGGAGTATGCCGGTCAGAGAGCTTGACGAATGGGTTGAAAGCGTGAAACGAGCAATAAAAAGAGAAGAGGGGTAGAATGGCAGATGCAAAAAAGGCATTTAGCGTTTTATTTAATATTGGTGGCAAACTTGACCAGTCGCTGAAGACTGCGACAGAAGATGCCCAAAAGCTGGTAGCCAAAGCAGGTAAAAAGACCAAAGATCAACAGCTGATGGACCAGCTGGTAGGTCGACATAAGCAGGCAATGAAAGGTCTGAACATAGCCTCACAGCAGATGTCAAAGGCATGGGGTGATGTAGGTCGTTCTATCATGGTTCCTCTCCGTAATATAGGATTGTTGGCAGCTGCTGGAGGGGCAGCTGCCTATAGTATCGCCAGTAAGACTGCAAAATGGGGTGACGAAGTTTACAAGGGTGCTCAAAAGATAGGTATCACTACAGAGGCAATGAGTAAACTTGCTTACGCAGCTCAAAAATCGAATGTGTCTACAACAGAACTCTCTACAGGGATGAGAAATCTGAGACAGAATATCACAAAGGCTATTGAGGGTAACGCAGACGCACTTCTCGCATTTCGGCGAGTCGATGACCATTTTAATCTGTATAATAAAGATGGCAGCTTGAAGAAAACAGATGAGATATTGATAGAAGTTTCAGACAGATTCAAGAAAATGGCAGATGCTGGCGTAGACAGTGTTTATATGCTGGACCTAGCCACTACGGTCTTTGGAAACAGAGCAGGTGCTGCTCTCATGCCTCTTTTGGTGGAAGGTAGCGAGGGTATCGAAGCAATGCGTAAAGAAGCAGAGGAGATGGGTATCGTCTTTGATGATGTATCTGGAAAGAATGCAGCGGAATTTCAGGACAGTATAGCAAAAATCAAAGCGGCGTTTCGAGGTCTGATTATGACTATTGGAAAGCCACTACTAGAGCCGCTAACGAAGATACAGGAGGCATTAGGAACATGGATAGCGAGTAATAGAGAGCTGGTGAGTGTGAAAGTGAATGAGTTTTTGGAAAGGATACGAGATAGTTTACCGAGAATTAAGGAATTTTTGTATGAAGCTCGTGATGCAGTCGTAGGTGTGATTCGGATTGTGAAAGGATTGATTGATAGGCTTGGTGGTCCCGAAGAGGCACTGAAAAAGATAGCTAAAGCGTGGCTCGCATTACAGGGGCTGAAGATATTATTTGCTTTGGGGGGTGCGATAAAAAAGACTTATTATTTCGGGCAGGCTCTTCACAAATTATTTATAGTCACTAAAACATTGGCAAAAATGAAATTTATTATAGTTTTAGGTAAATCTATAGCAGCTGTATTTAGTGTCGCTGCGTTAAAGATAATAGCCATCGTAGCAGCTTTAGCTGCAATTGGGGTTGGTGCATTTTTGCTTACGAGAGCAATAATAAAGAATTGGGACAAGATAAAGCAATTTTTTGTGAATGTTTGGGATGCTATAAAAGGTTTCTTTAGTAAAATTGGAGACAAGATAAAAGCGTTTTGGAGTGGTTTACCTGATGTATTAAAAAAGATATTAATCGGAGCAGCTATAGCTATTGTAGGAGGTTTGATAGCATTTTTTGTTGGGAAGAAAGTGGCTGTTGTTGCAGCAGCTACGGCTATGTGGAAAGGGGTTTTGTTAGGAGTTAAGAAGATATTGCCATCACTAAAAAAAATGCTTAACTGGAGAATGCTGGTATCAGGAGTACTTGGTTTGGCTCGTTTTTTCGAAGTCACATGGACAAAAACAAAAGAGTTTTTTATAGAGTTATGGCAAAAGGTCACCGAGAGATTCAAAGAACTATGGGAGAATGTGAAAAACTTTTTTGTAAATATATGGGAAAAAGTAAAAGAGATATTTACAGGTTTTATTGATTATGTAAAGTCTCTTTTTGAGGATGGTTTTGTGAAAGGTATCTTGCGAGTTTTGGCACATTTCAGTCCAGTCTATTTAATAATGAAGGCGGTAAACAAGATTTTCGATATAGACCTGATCCAGCTGGGTAAGGACTGGATGTCAGGGTTTGTATCGGGTATATTGGATGCTTTAAGAAACGCAGTGTCATTAGTTGGTGATGCTGTTAGCAGCCTGATACCGAACCCGATAAAGAATCTTTTTAGCAAAGGTGGCTCAGGAGTGCCAGCTTTTGCTGAAGGTGGTATCGTAAAGAGACCGACTTTGGCAATGGTTGGTGAAGATGGAGCGGAAGCGATTATTCCACTGAATAAACCAGATAGAGCAAGAGAGATAATCGCTCAGATAACACCGAAAATGAGTGATAGTAGTGGTGGTGGTGGAAAAAGTGCTGGTGGCGTGTCTTTTAATTTTAGCCCTGTTATTCATATAAATGGTAATGCGGATAAGTCAGTTATCGATAATAGTTTGAATGACCTAAAACGGAAGTTTGAAAAATGGCTTACAGATAGAGAAAGAAATCTAATGAGGACTCAGTTAACTTGATATGGACTTTAATTTCTTAATATTATTAATTATTAATCCGATTGGAAATGTTGCTATTAACAAGCACAGTAACCCACTTCCAATATTTCCCATATTGAAATCTTTGATTGCGAGATATAAGTTACCTATAATAAGAGATATAAAGAAAATAATAGCTAACAACAGTCCTATTTTTCTGAATATATTTTTCATTGTGTCCTCCAGAAATTACGTGATTTCTATTATATCTTTGTTTTTTCTAAATTTATTTATATCATCGAATAAGACAACTGTACTCAATAAAAAGGATATTATGAAGAGCCATCCCCATAACATATCTCCTTTGGAAAAGAATCCGATAGTAAGTAGTAACTCAAGGAGCATGAAACTGGATGTTTTAACAATATTGACTTTTAAATTCCCATTTTTCTTTTTCATTGTGTCCTCCAAAGATTATGTGATCTCGATGTTATTTTTGCTGTTTCTAAGCTTCTCTATTTCTATGCAAAGACCTGCAATATATATGAAAAAGAAAATTAAACATATCCAGCCCCATAATACATTGCCCATAGAAAAAAACCCAATCGCAAATAGTAACTCAAGGAGCGTGAAAATTGAAGTTTTAACAACACTGCCCTTTAGATTTTCATTTTTCTTTTTCATTGTGTCCTCCAGAGCGGAACGGATAAATAAATGCGTTCCCTACTTTAGTGCCAATTTATAAAATGGCTGAAACTTGTCAAGCGTTATTTGTAAAATACAAAATATTTTTGATGATGTGGAACGGACAAATGCGTTCCCTACAGAGGTTTTTCATATGAAATGGACAACGTTAACGAGGCAGGGTGACTGCTTTGATACTTTAGCTTTAGAGATATACGGGAGCGAGAAAATGGCTTATTTGTTGGTTACAAACAATCCGCAGTATGCCCATTATATTTATTTGCCTGCGAACCTGACGATGGTAGTTCCGCAGCTGCCAAAGTCAAAGTCTCAGACAGGGCGCCCAGTGCCACCGTGGGTGAACGGAAGATGAGAAGTTGCAGGGTCGAATTATATTATGAAGATGAGAAAATCGAAGTGAGTGAGTTTGTCACTGATTTTGTGTATGCAGATAGGACAAAGTCTGACACTGGTGATGAGCTTTCTGTGACATTTCAGGATATTGCAGGTCTTTGGCGGACGAATTGGTTGCCTGACTTCGGGGCAAAGTTTAATGCCATCATAAAGTGCGAGAACTGGTTTAATCCGGGTGACCACTTTGAGAGGGATTGTGGAGGGTTTGAGATCGACCAACTTTCGAGTAGTGGGAAGCCTTCAGTGTTTTCGATCAGCTGTGTGTCAGTGGGGATCGAGAATAGTATAAGACGGCAACAAAACAGCGATTCGAGAGATAATATTACGATAAAAGATTTTATTGAGGAGATAGCTGAGAAACATGATTTTGAGCTGCTCTGGTATAGTAATTACAATCCTGTTTTGGAAAGGTGGGCATGGAAAGGTCAGAGTGATATAGTAGTAATAAGAGAGATGTGTGAGTATGCAGGCCTGATGATAAAGATCACAGGTGATAAATTAATAATATTCAGGGCTGAGGAATTTGATGAGAAAGAAGCAGAGATAACCATAAAGGCTGTTGATGATGGTGTGACTTCGTGGGATATCACTAGCAGCTCTAGTGATGTGTATTCTGCATGTGAGGTAAAGTACTACGACCCAGAAAGAAAGGAAATGATAGAGTACCTGTATTTTCCAGATGGATTGAGTGGTATCAGGCAAGCTGCAAAACCTGAGAAAAAGAACTCACCTACGGAGAAACCTGGGACACGAACATATATTGAAGATGAAACTCGGATGGTTAGCTATGTCGAGATACCAGTTCCACCAGTGGAGCCTGAAAGTGAAGAGGATGAAGAAGACCCGATCTACGACCCTGAAGTTGGTCAGATTTTAAAGGTAAATCGGAGGGTAGGTTCTCTTGCAGAAGCTGAACTGGTTGCGAAATCGATGCTGCGAAAAGCAAATATGAGGCAGCTTCAAGGCAGTATAAGTTTTATGGGACGACCCGATTTGTATAGTGGCTTGAATATAGAACTGAAAGGATTTGGTCGGTTTATCGATAGTGTAAAATGGCAGATCGAAGAAGTGATTCACAGCGTCAGCGGATCAGGATATATTACTGATATATCTATTCGTGGAGTTGTAGGGTATTGATAGTTTGTAATAAGGAGCGAAGAAGAATGGACATAAAGGTAATCAAAGAACTGATTTACGAGACGGTGAGCGACATGGTTCACGTAGGGGAGGTTGTTTCTACCAACCCTGGAAACTGCACAGCACGGGTAAAACTGTCCGATAGAGATGATTTTATAACGAGCGAATTACAAGTGAGGCAGGCAAAGACTCATAAAGACCAGTTTTATTTCATGCCTGACATCGGCGAGATGGTGATTTGTGTATTTCTAGGCAATGGTGCAGATGCAGGTTTTATAATTGGATCAGCATACAATAGACAGGACAAGCCCGTCTATAGTGGTCAGAATATGGCGTATGTGAAGTTTGAAGATGATACAGAGTTCGTATATGATAAAGACAAAAGTCAGCTTTATATGAACGTAGAAGGTGATGTGGACATCGATGTAAAAGAAGCGGTTACTCTCGAAACCCCTGAGGTGCTCGTGAAAGCAGATAATGTCGAAATCACAGGAGATACGACAAGTATAAACTGTACAAAGGTAAACTTGGGTAATGGTGCAAATGCAAAAGTAGTCCACCAATATACATTGTGCCCTATTTTTGGAGTTCCGATAGGAAGTATCAACCCATCCACAGTGACCCATACGGCACAATAGGAGATATAATGCCTTTAAGTAAACCAGTATTAAGCAATTTGATAGTAAGTAACATGAGAAACACGTTCCCGGCTGTCGAAAATGATTTTTTGAAGAATATCAGTGATGCGATTGCAGATGCGGTAGTAGAGCACATCACATCAGCTGGATTGGTGACTGGGGTCGTGACCAGCGGTGCAGGCTCTGGTGGAAGTGTAACAGGAACGATAAATTAGTTGATGGAACGGATAAATGACCGCAGTCCGAAAAGTCCCCCTTCTCTTTTTTTTCATAAAGGAATATTGATTAATGATAGGTGATTTTTCAGGAATGGCGAGGACAGGGTATCAGAATGCAAAGGATACCATTGCCGCAGGATTTGAGGGTTGGAAAGAGGGTTTCCTTGATAACATTCAGGATGTAGCAATTGCGAGGTTGCTATCACTGACCCCATTTGTCGGTTACATCGGAAATGTGATCTTTCTGACGAGCCGATTCAAGGTGCGGACATTTAATGCACTGGGAAGGAAGCTTGATGGATCTTATACCGAACATCAGGTGATAAATGGAAAGCCAGTTCCCGAGTTTCTAGGGGTTGGTTTGAAAGAATATGGTCTTGAGATAGCTCTACATAGTTTTTGTGGTGTCGAACCCCTGACCGATTTTGAGAGACTGGAAAAGTTCGTAGAAACAGGCGAACCACAGGTCGTTTTTTTGCATGGCAGGAATGAGGGTTTGTTTTCTGTCCGCTCGATCGAAGCAGATGAAACACACTGGTATCTGGGCAGACCTGCGGTGATGAATGTCACTCTTGTTTTGAAAGAATATGTAGAATCTGTCCCTGTCGAAGCACAGCAGAAACTGAGAGAAGAAGAACTCAACAGGGGTGATACAGGTCTCGGTGGTCCTCTGCAGCTCGCAGGACATGCGACGCTGCCCCCAGAAGTCACAGAGGCACCACGGACATTGACACCCGTAAAGACTATACATCCAGAGACAAGGATGGAGATTGAAATATAATGGATAAAGTTTATGAAGTTTTGGGGACACCACTGACGGATATAGAAATCGGAGCAACAGGCATCCGCAGCATTTTGCAAGGTGTAAAGACGATCATTTCTACATGGCGTGGGACGGTGTTTTTGGACAGACTTTTTGGTATAAATACGAGGATGATAGACTCTCCTATCAATGTCCTGCATGCGAGCCTGTCAGTGGACATCACGCAGCAGCTGGCAAAATACGAACCGAGAGTAGAAGTGGTATCTATCAGTTTTGAGAATAGTGATGCTGCTATTGGAGTGGAACGGACTTTTCGGACTGCGGTCATAAATGCGTTCCCTACAGGATCTGTGATTCCAGTAGTTCGAATAAGGATTAAAGACGGAGTTTTATTGTGAAAAGTTTTAAAGTCAGACCGATAGGAAACTATGAACCGAAAGATATTTTTGGTGGTTCACTAGAGAGGATAACCAAAGCTGTCATTGCAGGTGAAGATTTAAGAAAGGGCTCTGTTTTAAGAATTGATGGTGATGTAGTCAGTTTGTATGTAGATAGCAATGATGAAGTGTACGGTGTCCTAGCAGAAGATGCTCGGACTGGAGAACCCAGCGTAGCCTATGTCACTGGTGAGTATATCAGCTCAGGCATGACTGTAGGTGCGGGTGTCGATGTATTAAACCTTTCTAGAGACAAACTGATCTTCATCAAAGACTCCGGGACAGGTCAGTCAAATGTACCAGATGAACCTACACCCCCTCTGAAAAGTGTAGATGTTGTAATTACTGGTGACGGCTCTGTGACAGGAGTTGGTCCTTTTGCAGAGGGTGAAGTCGTAACATTGCGAGCGAGTGCATCAGATGGCTATCGATTTGATAGATGGGTGAATAATGTCACAGGTGAGGTGATCGAGACTGATGAGATTAGTTTTGTGATGCCGGGTGCGGATGTTAGCTTCGCTGTGTATTTTGAGGTGGTGGTAAGTTATTTTAGTGTAGATGTCGTAATTACTGGTGACGGCTCTGTGACAGGAGCTGGTCCTTTTGCAGAGGGTGAAGTCGTAACATTGCGAGCGAGTGCATCAGATGGCTATCGATTTGATAGATGGGTGAATAATGTCACAGGTGAGGTGATCGAGACTGATGAGATTAGTTTTGTGATG
>Ga0099364_10004786_pt1 | contig 20413 bp, 31 predicted proteins | sample TergutTh196P3_FD_73070 | JGI IMG/M metagenome (GOLD analysis project Ga0099364, IMG submission 73070) | Microcerotermes parvus P3 segment gut microbial communities from Pointe-Noire, Republic of the Congo - Th196 P3 | ecosystem: Host-associated > Arthropoda: Insects > Digestive system > Gut ... | reverse complement strand
GCCGTCGCAGAAGCTCCCACAACGGCCCATACCGCCACTCTCTTGCACTTCGTGGGCGAAACAGCCCACACAAACAGTACAATAGGCAAAATAGGAGAACTTTTAGAACATGTCAAACAATACCCAATTGCCGTCGATTACCCAAAATCCCCCGATTCCTCAAAATGCTATGACGCCCGCTCGGAAATTACCGAATACAAACACCTATGCCGGACGATTTGCCGTGCATATCAGGGCTCTGCGATTGAAGGCCGGACTGACTGTAGAAGAACTCGCGGAGCGAAGCGGGATACCGAGAACGTCCATCTACAACTGGGAATCGGCAATTTCTGTGCCGCCAACAGACAAACTGCCGGAATTGGCGATTGGGTTGGGGCTAAAAAGCGTTCGGAAAATTCTACCAGAACAATAAATCCCAAATCAGGGAATGTTCCCATTGACTTTTTTCCCAAATATGGGATACTTTTCCCCATACCGTTTGCGTATGGACGCGCTCTTGTCATTTGCACGAAAGGGGGTGTCTTAATGAGCAATTCATCGCTGTTTGGGGGAGAGTTTCTCAAAACCGGTCGAGAATCAAGAATTTTTCACGATGTCCGTAAAGTCCGACCAATCTTCGACCTTGAATACCCGAATATCACGCACCGACTTTTTGAACCAATCAATGGAGGCGAGCCGGTTGATGGCTTTGTACACGATGGCAAGCCCATTGTCGCCGTTTTGGTAAAGATAGACACTTCCCTGCGTATTTTCGAAGCCGAAAACCTTGAGTTCTGCCCGAATCTCCTCATAAGCACCGTTGTAGGGTCTGCCATAATGCTGTTCGAGTTCGGCAACCACCATATCAAAGGCGATAGCGTACATAAATTTCTCCTATCGTTCGTCGTTCACCGACTAAGTAACTGCCGTAAACGTAGCAATTTTAGGGAAATTGTCAAGTCCCACGACCGGGCCGTTCCGACGAAAGGAGGTGCCGTATGATCGCTCCAACACTGTTTTCGGGGGAGTATGTCGAAGCCGTCATCGCGGTTGCCGAAAAAATAGAAAACAAACATCGGACGGCAAAATTTGTTTTGATCGCAACGGCTTTTGGTGTCAGCGAACGGCAACTTAAGCGGGTTTTTCACGGTGACAGTTTGAGGAAAAGTTGTCAGTATCTTGTCGATAGAGGACTTATGGAAGCAGGTAAAAACCAGTTAACTGCCTCCGCTTTCCCAGTTAACTGGGCGAACGTACCCAGTTATCTGGGAAATTCGCCCGACAATACAATACAACACAATACAATACACCACAGTACCGAAAACACAATTTTGCATAACTTTGTACAAGACGGCAATTTTGGCACTTTTTCGGACCCAGACGCGGACTGCGTTCAGGATGGTTTTCATTCTTTGGCCGACCAGAGTGCCTTGAGAAAGATACTCGACCAGTTCTTTGACCACATGCCGGAAAATCTCCGAAAAATCTTTGACACGCCGCCGAACATCGACACTCGACTCATACCGGGAGCAAAAATCAAATCAACATCGCAGATTCCGGGAATCATTTTGCATTTGAGCAACAAGCAAATGGAAATGGTTGAACAAAACCGGAATTACATCAAATCATTCTTCAAAGAGCCGGGCGGAGGACTCTCGGATGACCTTGTGGACAGAATTGTCCTGATGCCGCTCACTATCGGCATCAATCCATTCGCTGATGGAGCCTGGATGGTCAAGGAGTGGAAAATCGAATGCAAACAGTACAAAGAAAACATTAGCACCTCCGGCGAACAATACCAATACGGCAGAGTGTTGAGGGGCAAAAGCGAAAAAGGCAAAATGTGGGTCTGCCTGGCATCGATTGTGCAAGAGAAGTATGAAACTTGCGAAGTGCAGTGGTTGCCAGTCATGGCACAAAAAATATACAAAAACATTCTGCAACTGACGAAGGCGATAAAGGCGGAACTCAAGAAAATCCAGCAAAAAGTTGACACGCCGTTCCTGTTCACGGAGCGTGAACTCGCAAACACGGCGACGGTGTCTTGCACGGCGGGACGGGCAGTTGGCGGTATCTCTCTGCCACCATCTGCTCCCGATATTTCGCCTGAATCGGATGAAGCAGGCAGTCATCTCCTTACCAACATTTCGGAGAAGGTCGGCGAAGGGCGATTTGCATTATGGTTTGGCAATGATGCCGATTGCAAAGTAGATGAAGCGAGCAAGCAAGTCATCTTTTATGTGCGGAACGAATTTGCGATGAAGTCGATACGCCGGCATTGCGGCCTGGCAGTAAGAGAAGTGATTGCCGAGCAGATGCCGGGCGGTTTTCGTGTTTTTTACGAAGTGAAGCCGGCTGGCGACCAGTGTTAAGTACCTAGTTACCTTTCCACTAAGTAACTAGTTACCTTTTAACCCTTAACTTGAAAGGAAAGATTTTATGGACGAGGACACTGACACTAGAAAACAGGAATCGAAAGAGGAACAGTCGGGAATCCTTCGCCGCCTTGTCGAAGAATACGGTCACGAGGAAGGACTCCGGCGTTTTCAAGAGGGCGAAGAACCACCCTAAAAGGTCGGCAACTCACCGAGATTGTCCTCCTCGGTATCATTCGGCACCGTTTTGATATAGCGTTGGCCGTTGATGGTACGAGCGATGACATCGGTGAGATTGTTCCCGCCTTTGTCATTTTTGACCGTAGTAGCGACGATCCAATCGGCATCAATTTTAGCGAGTATTTCGGCTTTGGTCAAGACTTGAAGAGGTCCCAACGGACCACCAGTACTGATTTGCCCCCTAACCTTTGTGATATGCCGTTTTTCCGTGTCGTAGTGGACGGCGTAAATAAAACAAACTTTTGCATTACGGCGTTCAGCCATAAGAAGCCTCCCTTTGGATTAAAGAATTTTGAGTTGATTGCAGGCTCACGATTCTACAACACGAAGACGGCTATGTAAATTACGCTCCTCTCGGATTAGAGAGGTAGGGAATTTGGGTTGATTGCAGATTCTTCTCAGAGTCTCCGATCCGCTCTTTTCCAGGGGAGCGCATTTTTAAGAAAGGAAAAGATGATGAGCGATAACACATTGATAGCCCTGCTAAAACACCAGCAAAAAACGTTGAGACGGATTAAAAAGGCATTGCGAAAGCGCAGTCCTCTTCCGAAAGAACTGCGTAAAATGAAGATAGAAGTTAGTCCCAATGGTCAACTTTCAATCGTTGCCGGTTTTCACGAATGTGGCGGCTACATTTCATGGACTGCGGTGCCGTTTTCGGACTTTTCGCAAACGCTGACCTGTATCAAGGATCTCGAGCGAATTGTCCTCGGTAAATAACTCATAACTACTTACACATTAACCCTTAACCCTTTGAAAGGAAAATATTATGCGAATGGTAAATCGAAACCCGGCAGAGTATGCCGATTTCATTTCTTCGGTTATCCTCGGCATTGAGAAAAAGACAGGAAAGTACATTTCCTATTTCACTCTCAAAAACGAGGAAACCGAGGAACGGATGGAGTTTAATGCCGTCATCACCTTCAATAACCCGGCAATCTCTCAACCGATGCTTACGCGGCTGATAGAAGAACACGGGATTAGCGAAGGAATCAGGCGGTATAGCACTGGAGAGTACGATGCTACTAGTCGTCTAGAGTGAACATTGGAAGTTCGCCGAGGTTGTCCTCCTCCCCTTTATGGGGCGTTAGAGTGATGTTGACACGCCATTTTACACCATTTAGGGGGGAGGCCTTTTGAACGATATTTTTAACCCTTAACCAAAAAGGAACTACTACGATGAGTGAAACTACTCAAACGAATGAAGGAGACCGTGCGGCAAGCAGCCATTTCCAAGTCGAGGATGAGCGAGCGAAACGCATTGAAATGGCGGCATGCAAAGCCTATCAGATGTTTGTCGGCTACGGCCTCAAACACAAAGAAGCCTATCGAGCCTGCGAAAAGATCATTGGCATCATGGGCCAGACGCAACTGACACAAATTGCGGAAATAGATGAACGCCTTGCCGCGTACGAGTGATGATGGACACAGTGCCTGTGGCGTGAGCCAAGGACTCACTAACTGACGTCCTGGCTCTGTTAACTTTTAACAATGAAAGGAGAATGGTATGGTCATAGAAATTATATCTGCTCTCTTCGGTAACAGTCTTCTAATACTAACGGGCTCCTTGGCCAACATTGTGCTACATAGCCCGACTGAAAAAGGTTTGGAATATCGGACCGCTCGAATTCGCCAGGATGACTACGGTTAACTCTACTCTAACTCATCCTGATATGACAAGACTGTGGGGGGTGAGAGAGGGTAAAACTGGCAACAGGAAGGACTGTTGCCTACACACGGTCAGGGCTACCATCAAGTGGTCTGGTGGTAGTCCGTTCCCGATGACCTGCTCATCCGGGAATTTCCGAAAGGAGGAACAAGATGACAGAAAAACTTTCAGAGGCTCGTGGCCTTTTGTTGATTGCTTTTGAAGCCGGTCGATGGCGAGGGCTTGTAGACCTTGAAGAGCAATACGATCGTGAGCAGTACGGCATGGCCTTTGCCGAAGCAATGGTGTCGAGGAAAACCTGCATGCCCTGTTTTCCTGCATCCACAGGTCGCACGGTTACGGTCAATTTGCGATCTGATAGATGGCGGGAAGGTGTTACAAAAAGAATGAATGAAAAGCTTGAAGAACTCTTTGAACGAATGGAAGCATTGTTTGAATCAGAGGAATATTCAGAGGAACATCGGGATAAACCACTCTTTGCCAGAGCGAAAGGAGGTAATCAATGAAAGAGCGACCGATAATTTTTTCGTCGGAAAGTGTCCGAGCGATACTCGATGGGCGAAAAACACAAACGAGGAGAGCGATGAAGTCGCAGCCCTCCGGTTTGATATTTTATGACCAAACTATCAACTGGCGATCTGATGGTGTGTGGTCGAGACAAGACGGCGGTGATAATCATTTCTATCTTGAACGGCTAGATGACGCTATGACACCAACAGAAAAATACCATGACGTTGGGCGATGTCACTTCGGTATTCCCGGCGACCGGCTTTGGGTGCGTGAGACTTACCTTGTTCATGAATGTGCATTGAGCAAAACGATTGACGAATCAAAAATTTATTACAAGGCTGACTACATTACGCATCAAAATTGCGAACGTATGTTTTGGTTAAGCCTTCTGTTCATGCCCTACGAGTATTCCCGCATCACGCTGGAAATCACAGATGTGCGGTGTGAGCGAATCAAAAGCATTTCGGAGGATGATCGCTTTGCTGAAGGCTACGATTCGATTGGTGAATACATTGATGAATGGAACAGATCGAATGCCAAGCGTGGTTACGATTGGGAGGCGAATCCCTGGGTCTGGGTGCTTGAGTTCAAAGAAGTAGAAGAGGAAAAACATGAACTACTTTAGCGTATGCAACAGAGAACGAATTTTACAAAACGTAGGAGGCAAATATGCCGCATTATGCAGTGCAGTACAAAGACAAATGGGCAATGTTCACGAGCGTTGCCGATGGATTTCTTTCGCCATTTATGCCGGAAGAGGAATTTGTGAAGTGGTGCAGATGGGAATATCACGAACCGGAACAATGCAGTGTTTCCGATTGCAAGTGTCCGTTTCACAGGAAGCGATTCACCGAGCGAAATCAAATGACAATGGAGGATGCAGTTGATGCAATGATGCCTTTCTATGGAAGACGTTCACGAATTCTAAAAAAAGCCGTCAAAAAACTTGTTGAACTCGGCATCGATAAAGACGATGCCGAAAAACTTGTAACCGCAGTCTTACAGGAACGAAAAGGAGGAGTAACATGAGAATTTTATTGATATTACTACTGTTGTTTACCGCAGGTTGTAACACTCGCTTCGACGACATGCACGTGCGGTATGGAGATGCCAAAGACTGTCCAATATGCAGGTCTAAAATTGATGCAGCACGCAGGATTGGCGTACACCCGCCAATCATAACGCCGGAAGCAATTACATACATAGAATCAGATTGTTCTATGTGCGGCAGAGTTAGTAAAGCAAGGAAGGAGGAGACAAATGAGTAATACAAAAATTGAATGGACGGACAAAACGTGGAATCCCGTTACTGGCTGTACGAAAGTATCGCCGGGCTGCGATAACTGCTACGCTATAAAAATGGCACAACGGCTGGCAGGGCGATGCGGCTATCCGGCAGATGAGCCGTTCCGTCCGGGAATCCTTCACGAGGACAAATTGAGTATGCCGTCGCAATGGAAAAAGCCACAGATGGTTTTTGTCTGTTCGATGGGTGATTTGTTCCATGAGGATGTTGCCCCCAGATGTCTCTCGCTCGTAATGGATGCAATACGCCGAGCACCGCAGCATACCTACCAAATACTGACAAAACGACCGGAACGAATGGCAAAGTATTTTTCTGACACTGCTCATTTATGTCGAAACTATGACAACGTTTGGCTCGGCGTTACGGTTTGCAATCAAGCCGAAGTGGATGAAAAGATTCCCGTGTTGCGTGGCATACCGGCAACAGTGCGGTTCGTTTCGGTCGAGCCAATGCTGGAATCTATTGATTTGCGAACAATTCGGTTTAATGAATACAACATCAATGCACTATCCGGCGTGTGGTCAAGACGATGCGAAGAGACGGTTGACCACCCTGCTATGGAGGAAGAGTATGACGGTGCTCCAAAACTCGACTGGGTGATTTGCGGCGGTGAGACCGGCGCGAATGCCAGACCGATGAATCCCGACTGGGCGAGAGCGTTGCGGAATCAATGTAAAGAGAACGGCGTTCCGTTCTTCTTCAAGCAGATGGCAAAGAAGCAACCTATTCCCGATGATCTGCGCATCCGGGAATTTCCGAAAGGAGGGCGTCAATGAAAGAGCGACCGATAATTTTTTCGACGGAAAGTGTCCGAGCGATACTCGATGGGCGGAAAACCCAAACGAGGAGAGCGATGAATCCGCAGCCCTCTGGTTTGATATTTTATGACCAAACTATCAACTGGCGATCTGATGGTGTGTGGTCGAGACAAGACGGCGGTGATAATCATTTCTATCTCGAACGGCTAGATGACGCTATGACACCAACAGAAAAATACCATGCCGTTGGGCGATGTCCATTCGGTATTCCCGACGACCGGCTTTGGGTGAGAGAACAGTATCAGCATTGGAAAAGCGGCATCAATATGGAAACAACCGAAGTGCTATACAAAGCAGATTACAACGGAATTAACGATCCGTGTTACTGGGAAAATGCACCGTTCATGCCTCGCAAGTTCTCCCGCATCACGCTGGAAATCACAGATGTGCGGTGTGAGCGAATCAAAAGCATTTCGGAGGATGATCGTTTTGCTGAAGGCTACGATTCGATTGGTGAATACATTGATGAATGGAACAGATCGAATGCCAAGCGTGGTTACGATTGGGAGTCGAATCCCTGGGTTTGGGTGATTGAATTCAAACGAGTGAACGGAGGTGCGGCATGACAACATACGAAATCAACCAATTTTTAAGACAGCGATTTTCTCCAAAGGAGTGGGCACTGTTTTTTGAAGTCGTGGAGGGTATTGGTAAGACCAAGTCCCGCTGCGACGCAGTGGCAGTCGGATATGCTCCACGCAATTGGGGAAAGATTATCGGATTTGAAATTAAGGCATCTCGAGCTGACTGGAAAAACGAACTTTCACAACCAAAGAAAAATGAATTTTGGTTTAACACCTGTAGTGAATTTTATCTTGTTGCAGAGCAGTATTTTGATAAAAGTTGGAAGCGTGAAGGTTATAGCACCGGTGTTGCCAAAATTGAAGAACTGCCGGAAGGATGGGGCCTCATCGACCCAAAACTATTACGCAACAATATCGTTAAAAAAGCGGCAAAAAAGGAGGCAAAACTGACAATGTCATTGATGCTGCACCTTTTGCGGTCAGCATCGTTTTGCCGTGAAAAACTAGATTCCATTATGTCTATCGCTCAATGGAAGGACATTTACACGGTTAAAGACAAAACCAATGGAGAACTTCGCAGATTAACAGAAGAGCCCGCGGTCACATTGTTTACAGAATTGGAACAGGAGGGAATAAAGGAGGAACATGAAAACCATTGACTTTTACCACAACCAGATTATCTGCGGCGACTGCCTGACAGTCATGCGGGAAATGTGCGACGAGTCAGTAGACTTGGTCGTTACATCCCCGCCGTACAACCTCCGCAATTCGTCCGGCAACAATGGCAAAAGTACTAAATGGCGAATCCAGCAGCATGGCTATTCTCATCATGACGATAACATGCCGCACGAGGAATATGTCGCTTGGCAACGGAAATGTTTGAGCGAAATGATGCGGCTTATCAAGGATACCGGTGCGATTTTTTACAATCATAAATGGCGAGTGCAAAATGGACTGATGCAAGATCGACAAGATATTGTCAACGGCTTTCCCGTCCGGCAAATTATCATTTGGCAACGAAAGGGCGGACTCAACTTCAACAGTAGTTATTTTTTGCCTACTTACGAAGTGATTTACTTGATTGCCAAGCCGAAATTTTACCTTGTTCCGAAAGCCAATCATGTTGGCGATGTGTGGAAGTTTGAGCAGGAAACGAAGAGCAAACATCCGTGTGCCTTTCCGGTCGGCTTACCAGAACGCATCATTGGTTCGACGAATGCCGCGGTGATTTTGGATCCGTTTGTAGGAAGCGGCACGACGGCGGTCGCCGCGAAGCGATTGAATCGCCAATACATTGGAATAGATATATCGCCGAACTACTGCGAGATGGCGGAAGAAAGGATCGCAACAGATGGCGTTTTCTTTGCGATGCAAAAAGAACTGTTGAAGGGAGGAAGCACATGAACTACTTTAGCGTATGCGATGGCATTGGAGCAGCACATGCGGCATTGTTGCCGTTGGGCTACCGGTGCGTCGGCGTGAGCGAAATCGATAAATACTGCAAACAACTCATCGAGGAAAAATATGGGAACACACTCTTCGAGAAAAAAGAGGGCTTCAAAAACTACGGCGACTTCAATAGGTGGCGAAATTGGTTTCTCGTCCACAAAAACATCGAACTTGTTATCGGAGGTACTCCTTGCCAGCCGTTCTCAATTATTGGTAAAAGGCAAGGCGTGGATGATGTCCGGGCAGACCTCACGAGAAAGTTCTTTCGTTTCGTTGCTTACTACACTCCTACTTGGTTCGTATGGGAAAACGTACCAGGCGTTCTTTCCATTGAAGGAGGACGATATTTCCGACGAATGCTTTCCCAAATTGGGGACGGCGGGTATGGCCTGGCGTGGCGAGTGCTTGACGCTCAATTTTTCGGAGTGCCCCAGCGTCGCCGTCGCGTCTACGTTGTCGGATGTCTTGGAGACCCAGTCCGTGCCGGAAGGGTTTTATTTGACACCGAAACAGTGCCGCTACTTACTGAGAAGTTGCCAAAAGCGAAACACAACAATTCACGCGCCGCTACGAAAGATTTTGGAGGCAACCGCCGCGTGTCAGGAACGGTGATGTCGAATTATTCCAGTGGAGTGAACAGCGATCGGGTCAATATGATTGTCATTGACAAGTCGGGAACGATATTAGCAAGACAAGGGCGTGGTGTGTGTAAGCAGACTATCAACACGCTAACTGTTACGGATGGTAGAGCACGTAGACTGACTCCGTTGGAGTGCGAGCGTTTGCAGGGTTTTCCTGATGATTACACGACGGGATTTAGCAATCATCAGCGTTACAAGATGTTGGGCAATAGCATGCCGGTGCCGGTAATCCGCTGGATCGGTGAAAGAATTTTGCGAGAAGAAGGAGGTGATGAGATATGAACTGATATGCTATAATGCTGTCCAACTGTGCAGTTGCCGCTTCGCAATGGTTCCGCCGAGTTGGAACGCGAAGCGGTTTTTTCTTGTTGGAATGAGAATAAAAATTGAAAAATTTTTTGAGAATGTTCAAATTATTCCGAATCGTATGGTATACTATGTCCACTCGGCGGGCAACCAGTAGGATATAGTTGCTCTCTCATCAAAAAAGACAGGAAGTCATTGCTCTACTTCGACAAGGATTGGCCATACGGAAAGTAGCTAACGATACTGGTGTATCGGTTGGTTCTGTCCACAGCATCAAGCATGACCTTCATTGTCCGAAAGAAAAACGTCCGGCTCGCTGTACGCAGTGCGGATACTTAGTAACTCTTCCTTGCCGGATATGTAAGGCCCGGCAAGAGTTACGTCCCGGCTCGTCTTCTACAAGTGAGCCGGGACATCTTCCTCCTGCTATGTTAGGTCTTGACCTGCATGGTGAAGTAGAAGAACGTTATTTGGAGATGCACCGCAAAGTGCATGCCGAAATCGCGGCGGGCACACGCACGCCAGGACAATATGCACGCCCCTCATCGGGCATTTACGATTGAGATATAGCACCATGACCGAAGAAGAACGCGAACTCCTTATTCTACTTGCGGAGATGATGTACCGAACATATGCAGCTTCGCTGACCTTGTTGTACAAAGACGATTTCCCGAAAGTCACAGACCACATGAATCCCATTCGGGATCGTCTTGCGAAGTTGATCGCAAAATTGGAGAGCGGCTAGGGAGGGGCGTTAGGTACTTTTTTTGCGTTTCCGATTTTGCCCCCCGCGAAAAAGTCGCATTGTAAGGTTTTGTTTATTTCTTTCAAAAAAGTTTCGCATGGATGCCGCAGGTTTAAAGACCGAGTTTGAAAACGCACTTCGGGAACTTCGGCAACTGTGCGACGAAGATGTTCCGCTGGACGAACGCAAGCACCGCCTGGCCGTGCGGAAAGAAATGAACCGATTGCATCGGCTCTACGATGCGCTGCTTGCATTGGAAGTAGAAGCTGCGGACGACGGCGTGGAATCGGAAACGCTTGCGGCAATCCGCGAGCACCTGGAGCCGTTGGGCCTTGCACCGGAAGGAACGCAACTGCCGGAATTGGCACGACTTGCGGCGTTAAAAATCATGGAAAAGTAGAACCGCCGTGCCCGGCAAGGCGAAAGATATGGACAAGAAAATCATCGGCGATTGCACCCTGTATCTGGGCGACTGCTTTAACATCCTGCCGCAGTTGGCCGTGAACGCCGATGCGCTGATCAGCGATCCGCCGTTCGGCATTACGGCTTGCAATTGGGATGTGTTGATACCCTTGGCCCATTTTTGGGAACTTGCCGATCGCAAGACCAAGCCGACGGCGAACTTCGTATTGTTTGGATGCGGCAAGTTTGCGGTTGACCTCATCAACTCAAAGTATCGCTGGTATCGCTACGACTTGATTTGGGCAAAAAATAACAAGGTCGGTTTTTTGAATGCGAACCTGATGCCGATGCGGAATCACGAGCAGATTTTAGTGTTCGGCAGGCCGGGGTTTCAGAACACCGCGGTATACAATCCGCAAAAGACCCCGGGCAATGCGTATGTCCGGCAAGTTCGTGTGAGTAGCGGTGCTGTTTATCCTGCATCTACTTGCATAAGCGAGTCGGACGGCAGTAGGCATCCCTGTTCGGTTTTGCCGTTCAAGAGTGATAAGGATAATACGCAACGAATTCATCCGACGCTCAAGCCGCTTGCGTTGATGGAGTGGTTGGTCAAAACCTATACCAACGAAGGCGATTTGGTGCTTGATCCTTTTATGGGAGCCGGAACGACGGGCGTGGCATGTGCGATGCATGGCCGCCGCTTCATCGGCATCGAAAAGGAACCGGAGTTTTTTGAAAAGGCAATCAAGCGCATCAATGAAACATAACACCTCACGCACTTGTCTCACATGTCATGCGGCCAAACTCGGTGAACCCGTTACCGCACGGGATTGTTTGGGTTTTGTCGAATGTGAAACTTGCACAAAAGTAGCCGAACCGTCCGAATGCAATGAACATGGAAAATCAAGAGGAAGCGGCGAAAGCGTGGAGCAAATGGCTCACGGAATTACACCAACAAAATATGACAGTAGAAGAACCAAAACCCAAAATACGCGATGAGTTCCTTGCATCATTGATACGCGAGTTCGGTGCGGAACACGGCACGGAACTTTATCAAAGTAGAAGCGTAACCAAGCAGGAACTGACCCGGCTCATCCAGTTGCTCAAGAAGTTCAAAATCGTTGCGACGATGCCGTTCGGAACGGCGAACAGAATGAACATGCCGATGAGTCCCTTTGATACTCGTCAGGGACGCTATCAACCAACATCGCCGCCATCAGATCTGCAAAAGAAAAGTGAACCATGACCCAATCGAAAACATCCGGCCAGCGTCATCGGGAACTTGTTGCGAAGCGCAGTCGCGAAAAGACCCGGTCGATACAAGAGATCGCACCGTTGCCGCCGATGGTGAATCCGAAACGCAGGATGGCCTGCCGTAAGGATTTGCGGTTGTTTTGCACTACTTACTTTCCGAAGCGATTCGATTTAGAGTTTGCCTCGTATCATTTGCACTACCTCAAACGGCTTGAAGATATGATCATTCAAGGCGGCGGCAAAGTTGCCATCGCCATGCCGCGCGGGAGCGGTAAAACAACGCTTGCAACGACTGCCATCCTTTGGGCGTTGCTTTATGGACATTGCCGATACATCGTCGTCGTTGGAGCAAACAACAATGCGGCGGACAAAATCATCAAGAACATCAAGACAAGTCTGATACAGACCAAGGTTCTACTTGAAGATTTTCCCGAGTCGATTTATCCGTTTAAGCGGCTCGGCGGTTCCGCAGGACAAGCGCGAGGCCAACGTTACCTCGGCGAACTGACGGGCATCGAATGGAAGCCGAATAGCGTTGTGTTTGCCAACATTCCCGGCTCGCCCGCAAGCGGTGCGATGCTCTACTCGGTTGGAATCAACGGAGCGATACGCGGCGCAAACCTTGTGATGCCCGATGGTTCCATCGCAAGGCCGGATGTGGTGCTCCTTGATGATCCGCAAACAGAAGCCGCAGCGAAGTCGAAAAAAAAGATTGAAAACTTGACCGAAATCATCGACAAAAGTGTCGAAGGGCTCGTCGGGCCAGCCCAAGAGTTGGCGATGATCATGACCTGCACGGTGATTCAAGAAGGCGACCTCGCGTCGGTCTACTTACAGCGTCCCGAGTGGCGCGGCTTGCGGTTTAAGATGGTCGAAAAGATGCCTGACCGCATGGATTTGTGGGTAAAGTATCGCGAACTTCGCAAAGAAGATGCGGTAAAAGCGACGATGTTCTATAAACATCATCGTGCCGAAATGCGTGAAGGTGCAGTCGTCGCATGGGCGGCGAACTACGATTCCGATTCGCTTGATGCGTTGCAACATGCAATGAACATTTGGGCAAAGAACGAAATTACGTTTGCAAGCGAGTATCAGAACGAACCAATGAGACCGGATCAGGGCGTGATGGTTGTCCCGGCCAAAGTGATTCGCACGAGATTGAATGGCCTAGATCACCAAACGGTGCCGTTGGATGCTCAAACCTTGACCGGCTTCATTGATGTTCACGATGACCTGCTCTACTATTCCGTAGTAGCATGGTCTGGCGACTTCACGGGTTACGTCATTGATTACGGAACGTATCCGAAGCAAGTACGCCGTGCATTTTCCAAAGGTGAAACCGGCTTGATCACAATGTCCCGCGATGATCAACGCAAGGATGGCATCATTCAAGCGGGACTCGTTTCGCTCATCAAAGAGTTGATGGCAATGCGTTGGGAAGTAGAAGGTGATAGTAGCAGTGCAGATCATATCACATTTTCCAAACTGCTCATTGATACCAGTTACAAGCCGCAAATAGTCGAAAATGCGATTAGGCTTGCGGTCGGACGTTCGTCAGTCGTGATGCCTGCAAGGGGCAAGAGTATCCGTGCGACGAACTTGCCGATGAGCGAATGGAAGCATAAGGCGGGCGAATGGCATGGCAATCATTGGGTGCAAGCCAGGCCGCCGGGCCGTACGGCTACTATCACCGTCGACACCAATTTTTGGAAGTGTCAGGTGCATGATGCTTTTCGCATGTTGCCGGGCAACCGCGGAAGTTTAACGCTTTGGGGCCGCGATGCGGAGATGCACCGGATGTTTTCGGATCACATGAACGGTGAAGTAGCGAAACTCGTAGAGTCTGGCGGCAACAGCACTTACGAATGGCAGGACACGCCGAACGATAATCACTTTTTCGATTGCATGGTCGGCTCGATGGTTGCGGCATCGCACTGCGGAATCAAGTCCGCCGAGGAAATTGAAAAACCAAAACGCAAGTCGCGGATTGTAGTAGGACAGTAGAAGTCAGGAGTCTAGAAAATCATGAGCCAGAAGCAAAAGATCAAGAGCAAACCGGAAATTGCCGGAAATGAATCGGACACACCTGTTGAAATGCAGGCGGATACTACTTCCGAAGTGAGCGAAGTTTCGGAAATTGCCGGAAATAGTGAAACGGCAGAGCCGAAATCGACCGCCGCCGTTCCTGCCAAAAACGCGCCATCGACGCACAATCGTTGTCCGCGGTGTGAACATGTCAATAGCGACCGCGCACGGCTCCTTGGCAAGTTTCCCCCGCAATCCTACCACGGTGTCCACGACGGCAAACCGTATACAGTTATCGAACGCCATAGAATCCTATGCGAAAAATGCAGACAAATCCACATCGTCCGAAAGTACCGATGAACGAAGTAGAGGATCGAAACGAAGTCGATTCTCAAAGCGAAGTAGATGCCCGAAAAGCCCGATTAGAGTTCATTCAAGCGATGATCGTCAAGTTGCGGCTCTTTTTGATTTCGTCCGATCCAGTCATTTCGCTGAACATCGACGGGATGAATGCGACTTATGATCGCGATGGCGTTTGGAACATGCTCAAAAAATTAGAGCAAGAAGAACGTCACATTTTGAATCCGCGCCGCATGATGCGGCGTGTGGATATGAGAGGTGCCTTTGAGTAAACGAACAGTGAAAAAATTGATAACCAGCCCGTTAGCCGCGGCGATGAAGGCGATAAAAACGAAACTTGGCTACGATGCGGTGAAAAGCAATCCGCGTCGGCGGAATGCCTCCGTGTCGACGAAGTCGGAAGATCGTGAGTTGACCGTTGCGGGTCGGCAGGCGTTGTCCTCGATGGGTCGGGATTTAGTCCGCAACCTTTCGCTGGCCGGCTTTGTGCTTCGGACGCATAATCAGACCGTTGCAACGCTCAACTTCAAGTGTGCGATTCCGAATCAAGCGGAGTACAACGAGTTGGTCAAACGCTGGATGTATCATTGGAGTCATCGCTCTCAATGCGATGTAAGTAGTCGGCACTCGCTCACGGCACTGATGACTCTTGCGGAGACGCACCGCGTCATTGACGGCGATGTCGGCATCCTGAAATGTCGCAACGGCAAACTTCAAATCATCGAAGGGGATCGAATCCGCAATCCGGCAACGGATACACGCGGCGATACCTACGAATGGATTCACGGAGTGAAAGTAGGCAATGCCGGTCAAGCCTATCGCTATGCCATTCACCAACGCAAAGAAGGTGGCGGATTTGAATTTGAACGCGAAGTTTCCGCCGAGCACCTTATTCTTTGCGGCTACTTCAACCGAATCGATCAGATTCGCGGCGTATCGCTCCTTGCACCGGCAATCAATCAATTCCGCGATGTTTATGAGAGCATCGACTATGCGCTTGCAAAAGCGAAGTTGAGCCAACTGCTTGGGTTCAAAACGACCCGGCTTGATGACACAGAACTAACGGAAGATGGCCTCACAGAAGCCATCACGAATCTGGGCGCCGGTGCGATTCATTTTGATTTGCGTCAAGATGAAGATGCGGCGATGATTGAATCGCAGACGCCCGCTACACAATTTCAGGACTTTTTGCAAAATGTGATTCGTATTGCTTTTGCGGCATTGGACATTCCGCTAGAGTTTTTGATGCCGAACATCGCAAACTACTATTCAAATCGCGGTGCGTTGGATCGCTACATCGACTCGTGCCGAAAGAAGCAAGAAGGGCTCATCGATGCGTTAAACGAAATCACCGATTGGCGTATTCGCATGGCCATCGCTGACGGCGACCTTCCGCCGCCGCCCGGTGGAATGGACATCGAAGAAATGCTCTGGTGGTGCGATTGGGAAGGTGCGCGATTGCCGCACTGGCGGATGATCGAAGATGCCAAAGATACGCTCACGGCGATTCAATGCGGACTGACAAGTAGCAAAAAATCTGCCCGACTTTACGGCAATGATTTTGATGAGAACATCATCGAAACTGCCGAAGCAAACAGGATGGCGGAAGAACATGGAGTTTTTCTTGCTTTCACCCAACCGATTGCCTCTATCAACATAGGAACATAACCATGCCAGTAACACTTTCCAGCAAATTACAACTCACGAAACTCTCCGACGAAGTAGAAGGCGACGGCTATGCGTTCGAAGCGGTCATTTTGTCGGGCGAGCCGATCGACCATTGGCATCGTTTTGTCATTGACCTTTCGGCAATCACACCGCACAAGCCGCGGCTGACAGTAGACTACAATCACAACGATGAACTCATCATCGGCTACGGCGAAAACTTTCACGTTACGCCGGAAGGTTTGAAGTCGACCGGCAAATTGACTGCTGGAACATATGCCGACGAAATTGTCAAACTTGCAAAGGCGGGCGTGCCGTTTGAAACAAGCGTTGTCATTGATTTGAACAATGCGATTGAAACACGAGTCGGTGCTGATTCGTCAGTAGTCGTTAACGGTCGGACTTATCAAGGCCCGATTTCTGTTTATACCAATGTACCGCTCGAAGGTTATTCTATTTGTCCGCACGGTGCGGATAAGTTTACTACATTCACCCTGTTATCAAAGGAAATCAATTTTATGACGAAAACTACAGTGCCTCCAAAAGGAAAAATGCTCCTGTCCGATGGTGCCGATGCTACTGGCGAATCGCAAGAGACGACGGTGAAAAACCAAGAACTTGCCGACTTCTGCAAGATGTTCGGCAACACGAACGGACTTGCACTTTTCCAAAGCGGAGCGGATATTGCCGAAGCGAAGCAATGGCAAGCCCTCAACGAAAAGTACAGCCAGTATCTTGCCGACGCACCGGATGAAGAGGAAACATCTACTTCCGATTCAAAATCTGAAAAAGAGGAAGAGGAAACGAAACTCTCCTCGACCACTTCCGATGGGCTCGCCTCATCGGCGGTTATGTCGAAATTGGACATGCTTGCGGCAGCGGTTACGAAACTGCAAGCGACGATGCCGCCGCGCGGTGCGGAGCCGGTTTCACACGGCCAAGAGTCGAAACTTTCTGACGACAAGCCGAAAACTTCCGCATCTCGCTATGCGTCAAAGATTCGGGAACGAGGAATTCAGGCACAACAATAGTAGCCACTGTCTTCCTATTACCACTCACCCATCACCACAAACCAACAAAGGATCATCATTATGCCTCCAATTTCAACAGGACAGAAAACGCTTGACGTACTCAAAATTAACAACTCGGAAGAACTCGTTGGACTCATCGACGATGCGACAAAACGGATTCCTGAAATATCGTTTTTCGATGCGTCTGCCATCCAAAGAAACGTCTACAACACGCTTGTTTTAGCGCAAGACCCGAAAGTAGGATTTCGCGAGCCGGGTGCGTTCGCCAGTCATGAATCGCCCATACTCAAAATGCGGACGACCGCCTTGAAATTCCTTGACGCCTCGTGGGAGATGGACACCGCTCTCGCCCAAATGACCGATTGGGGAAAAGAAGAAGCATTGGCCATTCAAGCCATGACGCACTTGCGCTCTGCATTTTTCACACTTGCCCAACAGATTTGGTACGGCGTGAAAAATGAAGATGACGGATTCCGAGGGCTTTACGAACTGATCGGCACGGCGGCAGGCGATGAACAGTCTAACGCGGATTTGCACATTGATGTTCGCACGCTCGAGGGAGCAAACGCAGGTGCGAATGCCGGCTTGTCCTCGGTCTTTGCCGTTTCTACTGGCATCGATTCGATTCAACTCGCTTGGGGCTCCGAAGGGAAATTCGTCGAGGGAGATATTACGAAAGTGCGAATGCACAATCCCGAAAATCCGCAAAACTCCGGTGCTTGGTATTACGGACAAGAATTGTCCGGCTGGGTTGGCTTGCAAGTTACAAGTGCTCATGCCTTTGGACGCATTCATAGCCTTTCCGAAACCAACCCGCTCAACGACAATATGTTGTACGAATTGATGAGTCGCTTTCCTGGTGGGCGTGAACCGCAAGCGTTTTTTATGACTCGCCGGTCGCAAGAACAACTGCGTAAGAGTCGTATCGCATTCCATCCAACGGGTGCGGCTGTAGAAACGCCGGACAAAGTTTGTGGTATTCCGATCATTGTGACCGATGCCATCGCGAATAACGAAGAGACGTTTTTGTAATGGAACCAATGCCGCACAGAGTGCGGCTCTCTTCTACTATCACTTTTTCATCACTACTTTCATGCTTGTATTCATCAAAAATCTACTTTCCGTTCGCAATGTGCTGGCCAACTGGCAAACGCTTTCCTTTTGGGCAATGCTCAAGTCGGTGCTCGTCCTTGCAGGCCCGGCCATCGTCCGCGAAATCCTGACGGCACTTTTGGAAACCGCCCAAACCGTTCCGCCGATTCAACACGATGCCCCAGAACCCCAACGCCACCGACTCCTGCAAAACCTTAAACTCCGGCTGGGACAGCGTTTACTGGGACTCAACGAATCCCAATTCACCCGGACGATGGCGGCGTGCGGCCGGACTGATGAATTGCAAATCGCGTAGAGCGATTCTGCGAAGGGGTTTTCGCCAAGGTAGAAACACCCCACCTGCATTGCGAAAACGCAACGTGGGGCAACTGGTGCGATATTTTTTTCGCGACTCGCCCCGAAAATGTGCGTTTTGATATGAAAACAAGAAAAGTGCGGCAAGCCATCCCGAACGATGCTCGCCGCTACGACAGTGATCGGTAACATCACTTGCCGCATCCCCTTTTTCATAAGGAAGTGAGTCATTGTACTCTCCATTTTGAAAAAGGCAAGAGTCAGAACAACACAACTCACGATCAAAAACATCATGCCTATCACATTATTCGGCAACATCCAGCAACGGCTCATCTTCGTCAATGACGAAGAGACGGCATCGCGATTTGCAAATGAACCGCAGGCCAAGGAAACAACTCGCCCAGCACCCGCTCCGCGAAATGTCAATCCTTGGTTTTGGTTGGTCATGTTGTTTATCGGCTTTTGGCTCGTAACGAACATTCCCTCCTGTTCCTACTCACCGACTGCTGCTCGCTCTTCGTCGTTTGAAGTGCAAGTAGATCAATGGGCAAGCGATTATCCTACTGACCTCCGCGACCGCTGGGCCTGGTGCTATCTCGACAGTAGCCAAAATTGGTCTACTGATCAGAAACTCCGCGAAGATGTGCGACTCAAGTCGGTGCAAGTGTTAAGCGACTCGGAACGGGCCATGTTAATACCGCTCGACCGGCAAATTGCCGAAGCCATCCCGATGCAAAAAACATCGCTCAAAGAAACATACGAAGCCGTCGGCCTCGGATTGCGAGTTAATGAATGGAGCCCTGCGAGCCGCATTGCCCGGAGCGCCGAAGATGTTCCCAAACCCGAACCGCAACCGCCGAACAGACGCAGAATCTTTCGGCGTTAACTTCTACTATCACCTAACTCCTATGAAACTCCTATGAACTATACCGGTTGGAATCCTCAAGACGAAGAACGCGACTTTGCCGAATACTCCGGGCTGTGCAAGTCGGGACTGCTGCGCGGCCACGTCTACGAATGGAGCGATGTCAAATCACAAATCATCAACGAAGCGCTGAACGAGTTTACCACGCCGATATACAAAGCGGTTGCGGGCTTGCGTCTGCTCAGAAAATCTACTTACAAAGAGTACATTTTCGGCAGGCAAGAAACGAATGATTGCACTTCGTGGGGCACCTGTAACGGCTTCGACTTGACGCAAGTAGGCCAAGCCTACCGCGGAATCGAAACGGAAGTTTTTCGCACGTTCAAACCGTGGGTCTACGGCGTCGGCAAGAGTCTTGCCGGGCAACATAGCGATAACGGAATGAGCATTTCGCTGGCGATGAAACACATTACCGAACATGGTCTACTTCCAGAAGACTTGCCCGGCTTGCCGCGGTATTCGGGCGCATTGCAAAAACAACTACTTCGTGCTCGTGATGGCAAAGCCTTTTTCAACCAATGGAAAGAGCATGCGGTGCAGTATGAAGTAGATGTTGTGCGGTTGCCGTTGGACTACGAAGTTTGGCTCCAGTGGGCGGCGAGCGGTCGATACATCGTATACGGCACGACGCAGCGGATCGTCAATCGCCGACAAGAATGGGAACTCGACGGTGCAACACGCCATGCAATGACGGCGGGCTTTCCGGTTCGCAGCGATGGTGCAATTACGAATGTCAACTCTTGGAATGACGGGGCTGGTTTGATGCGGCCCGACATTGCGAG
>Ga0099364_10004785_pt1 | contig 20415 bp, 18 predicted proteins | sample TergutTh196P3_FD_73070 | JGI IMG/M metagenome (GOLD analysis project Ga0099364, IMG submission 73070) | Microcerotermes parvus P3 segment gut microbial communities from Pointe-Noire, Republic of the Congo - Th196 P3 | ecosystem: Host-associated > Arthropoda: Insects > Digestive system > Gut ... | reverse complement strand
TCCATACCACAAATATAAGAAAAAAATGTATTAAAAACATTTAACACGGGGATTTATCCTCGTGTTCTTTTGTTAGAAAAACTTAATAAATCATTAGAAAAACTTAATGATTTGTTAGAAAAACTTAATGATTTGTTAGAAAAACTTAATAAAACGTTACTAATTAGTCACGAATTGCCTTTAAAACTTAATAAATCATTAAAAAAACTTAATAATTTTGTCTAAAACTTAATGAATCATTAAAAAAACTTAATAATTTTGTCTAAAACTTAATAAAAGATGAGGTTTTAAAGACAATTCATTAAGTTTTAAAGACAATTCATTAAGTTTTAAAGGCAATTCATTAAGTTTTAAAGACAATTCATTAAGTTTTAAAGACAATTCATTAAGTTTTAAAGACAATTCATTATTAAAATCTTGCCATACTGCATTTATTTCAGCATCTTTTCGTTTTAATAAAGTATTATTTTTTTCTTATATTTGCATTTTATAAATAATTAGCAAAAGGCAAGTATTATTTACTTATTAAATCAAATGATTTTGCAATTATGCGTGAAGTAATAGTAGGGGAGTAGGGTTTTTTTTAATTATGAAAACAATTTTATATATTGGAATAGGTAGTTTTGTTGGTGGAATTAGTCGTTATTTTCTATCGTCTTTAATTCAATTAAAATTTAAGTCAGCATTTCCTTTTGGGACAATGTTTGTAAATATTATAGGATGTTTTTTTATAGGCATTGTATATGGTTGGGCTACGACAGGCAATTTATCTACGGGCTGTCGTTTATTTTTAACAACAGGTTTGCTTGGCGGATTTACAACATTTTCTGCGTTTTCATTTGAAATAGTAGCAATGCTACAAAACAATGAATTTATTAGTGCAGGATTATATTTAATAATTAGCGTTTTAGTTGGAATATCTTTTACATTTCTTGGCTTAACTATAATGAAAGCATTATGATGGAATACAATGGTCTTCAAATATCTATTTTTTGTTATAATGTTAAAAAATCCTTATTTTTGTATTCATAAATAAAATATTTTAATAATAAATATATAAAATGTATTATGGAAAAAGATATTATACTCCTATCTAAAATTGCTTTTTTAGACAAAATATTAGACGAATTTGAAGATGAATTTGGTGATATTCCTAAATTAATCAAAAACAAAGAAGCTGATATTTCCTATAAAAAAACACAGATATTAGAAACTGAAAACATAATTAAAGATATTAAAGTTTTCGTAACAACTTCCAAAAACATTCTTGCTTCACTAAAAGATAAGGAAGATAAATTGTCACAACAGCAGTTTTTAGTGCGAAATAACAAAGAATTTGATGCAATTAGTGCTGAAATAAGAAATATTAAAATGGAGCATGAAAAATTATCTGTTAAAATGCGTAATGAAGGACTAAAAGAAAACAATTTAGACCTTGTTTTAAATAAGCAAAAAGAAGAACTAAATTCGTTAATTGAAGAGTTAGAAGTGCTAAATAGTCAATTATATGAACTATCTAAAGAACATAGCGAAGAGGTTAGAAAATATAACGAAACAAGGAAAAAATTACGTTCTGACATAAACGATGATACTTTTGATAAATATGCTGCTATTCGTAAAAAAAATAATGATGCGGCTGTTTATGTAAAAAAGGGGATGTGTAACGGCTGTTATCGGCAGATACCACAACAGATAATCATTGATATGCGGAACCAACATAATAGGTTATTTCAATGTGAAAATTGTGGACGCTTATTGCTTTCTGATTGGACAGAAGTAAATGAAGATGAATTTTTAAACGAAATATAGTTACTAATATCTAAAAACTTCATATTCTGTCATACTGAATTTATTATACGGCATTCCCTTATTTTATATGCTGTCTCAATTAAGTGATGCTGTATTGAATACGCTATTACATTTTTAGAAGTGTCATAATATTATAGCAAAAATATTTTTACACACAACTTAAAAAAAACTGAAGCCCCGTATCTATAATCAATACGGGGCTTTTTTATTTGTGACCTCGGCGGGGATCGAACCCACGACCACTTGATTAAAAGTCAAGTGCTCTACCTGCTGAGCTACGAGGTCATAATTTTATATCAATATATTTTTTAACATTAGCAAAGAACAGATTACAAAAATAAACTTTTTATTTCTAATTTCCAAATTTTTATATTAACATATACTTTTTAATATTTTTTAACATTAGCAAAGAACAGATTACAAAAATAACTTTTTTATTTCTAATTTCCAAATTTTTTATTTTTTTATAAATATACCACACTATTCCTTATATTTTATTTCTCTTTCTATAACTTTCACGGGATAATCGTCATAATATTCATATTTTACTGTCCAATTGTCGTTAACATCAAAATTATAATCGTATGTTGTTAAATTATCGCTTGTTTTTATTGAAGTCACTAAATTTGTAATTAAATCGTATTCATAAAGAGTTGTTGCCCCTTCTTTTTCTTTTTCATCACAATCTATTTTGCTAATTAAATTGCCGCGTTCGTTATAATTATACCTAATTGATTGGACTAATTTATTATCTAAATACCATTTTTCCGATATTTTTTTATAGCCAGTAGAATCATATTCATATACCAATTTTGTTTTATAGCCGCCTATTTCTTGTATATTTATTAGTTCCTTGTTATGCTTATTATAGAGAATTTTTTCACATTTAAATCGCTCGTTGTTCGCATTATAAAATGTTTTAATAACTGTATCGTTGTCATGCAATACATCTATACTATCAATTAAATTATTGTTTTTATCGTAAGATAGTTCGTATTTTAAATTACCATTTTTGTCGTAATTATATGTTTTTTTGCCTGCCGAAACGTTATATTTTTCTAAATATTTATTTTCTATTTCTACAATTTGCCAAGAATTATTATATTTAAAATTGCAAACTATTCCTTGTTCTATATGTTTAATAGGCACAACTTTTTCGCTATTAACTACCTTATATTCTACATCTGATAAAACGTTTTTTCTGACCAAATTATCTTTTGGACCTTTAATAATAGTTTCTTTAATTTTAATACTTTCTATTTCGCCTTTCAGTTCCAAGTCGTTTAATTTTTTTGTTGCGATATTATATTGAGAAAAAACATTACAACAATAAAAAAAAGACAGAAGTATAACAATAATTCTTTTCATATATTTTATAAAATATTTAACAAATGGTTTATATTTTAATTAGTCGCCGAATGCAGCAATAATTTTTGCTTTATCAGTAATACCAATAATTCTGTTAATTTCTTCTCCATCTTTGAAAAATATCAAAGTAGGAATTGAGCGAACACCGTATTCAATAGATATTTCTTGTGCGGTATCTACATCTAATTTAGCAACTTTTATTTTTCCTTCCATTTCGGTTGCAAGTTCATGGACAATAGGAGCAATTGCTCTGCAGGGACCACACCACGTAGCCCAAAAATCAACTACTACAGGTATAATAGATTCTAACACTTCTTCTTTGAAGTTACTTTCATTTACAACAATAGGTTCAGCCATAATATTTTTTTTATTTATTTTTAATAGGATACAAAAATAATGTTTTTTTGTATAGAAAAGTATGTCATTCCAAACTCGTTTCTCCATCCCCTCATTCTTTATCTTTTATTCCATCATATAAAAATATCGGAGATGCACCAGCTTTGCTTGCATCGGATTTTCTTTTATCGGGGCTTTCGCTAAATACTTTTAGTTGAGGATAAAGAGATTGTATTAAAGTTGCTCCTTCTACATAAGTCCAATCAATATCTCCAAGCAAAGATGCTAATTTCCTGCCAACCATATTTCTTGTTATGTGACCAGAAACACCCGGAACATCTGCTCCATTTACGCCCTTGTGAATACAAAATTGCTTATCATAATGGCAGTTGGTGATGGTAAGTGTTGGCACCATTTGAGTGCCTACTATAGCCCCTACATTGCCTATTCCCTCTATTACACCAGTGACAATGCAGTTAGAAATAATCGTAGTGGCTTGATAATTCATTGGTACATACCCAACGATTCCTCCACATCCAAATCCATCTCTTGTTTCTTCTCCAAATTTTATATAACCAGACCAAATACAGTTCTCTGTCAATCCTCCTGCTAAACCAACAATACCACCATAAACTTTCATAGCAGTATTTTGCCCAGTAAAAATAATGTTTCCTATGTTTTGACAATTCCGAACTATATTGCTATTTGAAAGAATTGATACTATACCGCCAACATTATCTGCACCTGCCAGTGTAATTTTTCCTGCAAAAATACAATTCTCAACAATTATATTATGCCTTGCTTCACCAACAATTCCACCTACAGAAGCAAAATCAGTTAAATTTGATGCTCTTGTTATATTGCAATAAACTATACAGTTTTTTATCGTAGTATTAAAAAAAGCCAAACCTACAAGTGACCCGGTATTACTCACTGTGTATATGAGCTCTCCTACTAATATAACATTTTGAATTATATTACGTGATGTTCCTCTAAAAATACCGCCTCCTGCTAAATTTAATGTAATTATGTTATTTTGTCCATCAAAATTGCCTTCAAATGTACCACTTGAATTAATGGTTTCGCCATCTTGTGCAAAAGAAGTCGCTCCGATAGAAAAATCTACGGGGGTAGTAATATCATTTGTAACTTTAAAGTATTTTTGATAACTCCAATTATACGGTGGATTTCTTATTCCATATGCAACAGAATCTCTTAACTCAAGCATATCATCATAATTAGCAATTTCATAAGGGTCGGATTCTGTTCCATTTCCGCCACCAAATGAAAATAAATTAGGAACAGATATTAAAAATAAAATTGATATTATTAATCTTTTCATAGATTTAACCTATTTGTTAATTATTAAAATACAAATATAAGGTTTTTTTTGTAAAATTAGAAGATGCTGAAACGAGTTCGGCAAGACGGAATATGGTTTTTTTGTTTTTGTATGTCCCATAAAAAATGGTGGCGTTACGATATTGTAACGCCACGAGGTTGTTTTATAACTAATTTACTAATTAGTTCCGAATCCCATATTATGGAAAGGATTGCCGCCGCCCATTCCCATTTGACCTTCTATTCTAATTTCGCCATAATTTTGTTCAAATTTGCGAATGTTATCGTTCAGAGCATTCAATAATAACTTGGTATGCTGTGGAGTCATAACGATTCTTGCTTGGACTTTAGCTTTTGGAATGCCCGGCATCAAGCGAGTAAAATCAATAATGAATTCAGCAGGCGAATGCGAAATTACTGCAAGATTAGAATATATTCCTTCGGCAGTTTTTTCATCTAATTCAATATTAATTTGTTGTGGTTGTTTTATATCTTTTTTATCCATATTTATTACTCCAATGAATTAATTTTGTCTTCTATTTCGCTCATTTTAGGATTAGCAGTAGCACTATAAATTCTATAAAGTGTCATTAAATATGCTTCCTTTTTTTCTTTAGGAACGCTATTTTCTAAAGATTCAAGTTGTTTTAAAGTTTTGTCGAAGTCAGCTTTTTTGCTTGGCATTGCTATATAAGCAGCACATAAATCACCTAAAATAACGGGGTCATCTTTAAATTTTTCTGTTTTTAATGTTTTTTCAAAATACTCTATTGCTTTTAATAGTATGTCTTCATATGCTTTGACATCTACATCTTTTTGCACTTTAGCATTAACTAATTCTAATTGTGCTTTCTGTATTATAGCGGCTTTATTGCCGTAGCAAGAAGCAATATTACGTAGTGCAGCATCAAAATCGGGCTTTATTTTAATTGCTTTTTCGTATTCTTGTATTGCTTTATCATATTCTTCTCGGTTCATATAAATATCGCCGAGTTGTGCCACGAATAGCGGATTATCAGGGAAACGCTGTATATTTTCGTTAATTGCTTTTGCTGCCTCTTCGGGCTTATTCATCTCCTGATAAAGTGCAATTATAGCAGAGTTAGCATTAGGGTTACTTGGTTCTATAGCAGCCAATAATTTGAAATACTTTATAGAATTATCATAATCCTTTTTGTTATAGTATAGCGTAGCCATTGATGCCAAAGAAGGAGAAAAAGATGCTGGAACTATTTCTCTTTCAGCCGGCAAAATATTCTGTGGAGGGTCGTAAAACCACGACTGAACCACTGGCATATCATACTTATCACCATTTTGCTTTGCTACTAATTGAACGTATAAATCTTTGCCATTTATACTAAAATGGTCTAAAATAGTAGAATCGCCATCTGACATCTTACTACCACGAATAAATTTACGAGTCCCTAATTTACCATCAATAGCACTCTCTTCAGCACCAATATATAGCCCTCTGCTTATAGCAATATCTATAGATGCTTGGATGGTCTCTACATACATTACGTAGAAAATTAAAGCAGAATCCGTATTTTCTGCTAATTCAAATGCTGTTGCTATCATACGATACGCCTCTGCATAATGAGGACGTAACTTGGTAGCAGTAGTAAAATTAGATACTGCACGTTCGAATTGTCTTGTATTAGTTTTATTACTTAACCATCTATTAAAGTTTTCTTGCCCTTTATCTATGGCATCTTTAAATATGGTAAATTTAAAATTAGCAGGTCTATCTCTTAATTTAGGATCATTAGCACATAATGGTTCTGCTTTATCCATAAGAGCGGCTGCTTCTTCGAACTCTCCTTCTTTAGATTTCAGTTCGGCGAGAAGGATATATGCTTCTGCATTTTTAGGGTTTTTATCTATTTCTAATTTTAGATTTTCTATTGCTTTTTCTGTATCACCTCTTTGGAGTGCTACTTTAGCAGTTGTCATCTCACGAGATGCACATTGAAATCCTTGAAATAGAAGCGTTGCACATATTAATAGCAACATCAGTTTAAGATAATTTTTCAAAACTTACCTCTGAAAATATATTTAATAAAATTAATTTCTATTTAATAAAATACAAATATAATGAAAATATTTTAAAGCATTCTTTCATACCGAACTTATTTCAGCATCTACTAATTAATTATAAGGGGGTGCCGAAACAAATTCGGAATGACAATACTTTTTTTATTCTGTCATTCAGTGCTTGACACAGACTCTCTTTATTTCGTTGTAGATATCGCATCAAGTGTTGTATGATATTTTTAGAAGTCACTTTTGTTTTTATTTGCAGAGTTAATAAAAAAATAGAAAAAATATACAAAGATTCTAATAAGGGTTAAAACGACAACAAGCAAGTTTATTTTTTTATAACCATAAAAGATGCCGATACAGATGCAGTGCATCCCGTCGATCCTATGAAATTACATACTAACAAATATGTTCCACTTTCTTTTAAGTATTCTTCGGGAATTATTTCTATTTCATTGCAATAATTATTTGTCCATTTATGTATTATTTTTTCGTTAAATAATAATTGAAAATCAACAGGCATAGGAAATATTTTGGAATGTCCCCATATTTCTACAATGCACGAAAGCAATTTAACACTTACATTAGAAGATGTTGGATTAGGTGTTACAATAACTAATAATTCAGGTTTTTCTAAACACGATTTTGTTGCACCTTGTGTTCCTTGCATTATAGTTTTCACAATACATATTGGGTCAAATGGTCCATTTATCCCAGAGGTGCTACGACCAAAACTATGTCCATCTTTATTTCCTTTATAATTATATCCTTCTTCTTGTTTTTTTAATAATGTATCAAAAGATAAACCTACCTCTTCTGCAAGTTTTTTTAATTGTGATTCAGACATATCTTTTAGCACATAATAACCACCTTCAGTTACTTTATATTCACCTTCGTCATTATCTTTTATAAATGCACAAGCAGACAATAACAGCAAAAATAATAACAAAATTTTAGAGCATTTCATTTTAATTATATTAAGTATTTTAACAAATTTTAATATAAAATACAAAAAATATTTTGAAAAAATGTTATGTCGTAAAAACATTGTTATCCCGTGCTTGACACTACATAAAAAATAACACGGGGATGAATCCCCGTGTTAAAATAGATGCAAAAAGTTGTTAAGGGGATACTGAAACAAATGCAGCATAACTTTTTTACAAATATCCTTATAAACCATTTAGTATTTGTTCGCCTAATTTCCAAATATCGCCTGCACCGAGAGTAATTAATATGTCGTTAGATTTTAATTCTTTTAATATCAAGTTATGTAATTTTTCTTTATCGGGGATTAAAGTTATGTGATTTATTCCATTTTTATTTGCTTCGTCTATTATTATTTGCGATGTAATTCCTTCTATTGGTTCTTCTCTTGCAGGATAAATATCGGTCATATATACTATATCGGCATCATTAAATGCAGTAGCAAAATCTTTATAAAAATCTTTTGTACGTGTGTAAGTATGTGGCTGAAAGACAGCAATAATACGTCTATTTATATAATTTTTTGTTCCTTTGAGTGTTGCTTTAATTTCTGTTGGATGATGTGCGTAATCGTCAATAATTGTTATACCATTCTTTTCGCCTTTAATATCAAAGCGTCTGAATGCCCCGTGAAATTCACTTACAACGGACTCAATAAGTTCAAAACCAATATCAAATTGTCTTGCAATAAGAACTGCACCTAAAGCATTTTTAATATTATGTTCGCCGGGAACATTCAGTGTAATAGAACCAAGCAAATTGCCATATTCGTATATATCACAACGAGAAGAAAAACCCGAATAATGTATATTTTTTGCTTGATAATCTGCATCATCATTCAATCCAAAAGTAACAACTTTTTTTCTAAAATTAGACAATGCTTTTTTAACACCTAAACAATCATCCCCCGCAGCAATAAAGCCATAAAAAGGAGTCATATTAGCAAACTTTACAAATGTTTCAAGCAAATCATTAAAGTCAGAATATATATCTAAATGTTCTGTTTCTATGTTATTTATAAGTGCTATTGTAGGGGTTAGTTGCAAAAAAGAACGATCATATTCATCTGCTTCTACGATAGTCCATTCGCCGTTCCCAAGCCGAGCATTAGTGCCTCCTAAATCTTTAAGACGACCTCCTACTATTGCTGTCGGGTCTATACCTGCTCTAATTAAAATTAATGAAAGAATAGATGTTGTAGTTGTTTTGCCGTGAGTTCCTGCAATAGCAATAGTATAAGTAAGACGGGAAAGTTCAGATAACATTTCGGCACGTCTAATTATAGGAATATTTTGCTTTTTTGCTTCAGTAATTTCAGGATTAGAATCCAAATCTACTGCACTGGAATAAACAACAAGTTCTACATCATCAATATTTTCTATCTTGTGTCCTATAAATATCTTCGCACCAAGTTTAGATAAATGTTCGGTATTATCAGAAGCATACATATCTGAACCACTAATTACAAATCCTTTATGTATTAGTATTTCAGCAATGCCACTCATTCCGATGCCACCGATTCCGATAAAATGTATTTTTTTTATTTTGAAAAACATAAATAACTAAATATAACCTTGCAAAAATAGTAATAAAAAGGAATAAATAATGATAACAACGAATAACGTGTTATGCAAGCGAAAAACGTGTCCTGCTGAACTTGTTTCAGCATCTCCATTGTTTTTTTAATTATATAATCGTTTATCCAATTTATAAATCAGATAAGCAATTTATAAACAAAATTGACATTTTGTCAATCGGAAAACCAATTATATAATTGAAAAAGCAATTTATAAATCGGAAAACCGATTTATATAATTGGTTTTTGGCTAATAAAACGCAATTTCCAATTATATAATCGGAAAACCAATTATATAATTGCTTTTTCAATTATATAATTGGTTTTTTGGTTGATAAATCGCTTAAACAACAGATAAATTGGGAGTTCCCTAAATAAATTGCTAAAACGTTACTAATAATTGGAAAATTGGTTGTGACAAAATGTCCACTTTTGCTATTTTGTAATTTTTATAAATGTCTTGCTGAACTTGTTTCAGCATCCCATAATTGTTAAATATATAGCATAAAAGATGGAGATGCTGAAACAAGTTCAGCATGACTGCTAAATCCGTGTAAAAGTTAGTAAATCTTGAGCAAAATTATGTAAATAATGAGTAAATCCGAGCAAAAGTTAGTAAATAAATTTAGGAGATGACTAAATGATTTTAGCAAAATTAGATGGAAAAACCTTATTTTTGTAAGCAATATTAACAATATTTTCAAAATAATTTTATGACAATACTTATAATAAAAACAATTTTCTTATGTGCGATTGCGTATCTAATAGGGGCTATTCCGACAGGTGTTATAATTAGTAAAAAAGTTTTTGGTTTTGATATTAGAACAAAAGGTAGCGGCAATATGGGTTCTACTAATGTAATGCGTGTTTTAGGCACAAAGTGGGGTGTCGTTGTGCAAATACTTGATATTCTTAAGGGAGTTTTTCCTGTTTTAATGCTTGCTAATGTTATTGGCAGAAATTGGGATATGTTTGGTGAGGGGTCTTTTCTTTCGCTTCATATATTAGAGATAATGGTAGGTCTTTCTGCGATTGTTGGACATATTTTTACTTGTTTTGCACAATTTAAAGGCGGTAAGGGAATAAATACGGCTCTTGGGATGCTACTTGCTATAATTCCGTTGGAAACATTGTCGGCGTTGGTGTTTTTTATTATTGTTGTTGGGATATCGGGTTATGTGTCTTTGGCTTCAATGATAGCAATATCTATTTTGCCGATATGTTTTTTAATTAGGCATAATTGTATTGATGCGATAGATGGTTATCTTACTTTGATGTATTTTATTCTATCTATAGTTGTTTTAGTGTTTATTGTGCATAGAAGTAATATAGTTAGATTAATAAGAAAAACAGAAAATAAAATAGAAAAATGGCAGTTTTTATGCAAAAACAATAAGAAAGAAAAACAATAATCTAAATTGAATAAAAGAAAATATATGCAACTAATTATTAATGAAACCGAAAATAGAAATAATTTTGAACCATTTGCTAATTTGCATCTTGTGTGTGAATTAAGATGTGGTGCCTTACGTTTATTCGAAAAAATAGAACATTATTTTTATGATTGGGATATTGTATATTACTGCGATGACGATTTGCTATTAGATTCATTTATAAAAAGAGAAAGTAAAAACAAAAATATAAAATGTAATATCCCCACTTTGATATTAAATTCTAATGTTCTTATAGATGATGCATCTTACTTATCAATAAAAAAAAACATAGATAATTCATTATCCAACACAATTATTTATGACAATAAAAAAAATATTATTGGCTACTATTTTAAGAATTTTCAATTATCTGATTTAAAAAACACTGATGGAAATTATAAGCAAGCAATTATAAAAAATGTATGTGTGCTGAATTATATATGGGATATGTTTAATATAATCGGCGAAAATATAGAAAAAGATTGGACTAATTGTATAAACAAATACAACTTTAAAGAATACGAAAAGAATGTATTTATTAGTTCTACTGCAAGAATAAATAAAGGTGTGCATTTTGATACTTCTAAAGGCACAATAATAATTGATAGTTCATCGGTAATATATCCTTTGTGCTTTATAGAAGGTCCTTGCTATATTGGTCCGAATACTATTATAAAAGCAAGCACTCAAATATATGAAAATTGTTCATTTGGTCCTTATTGCAAAATAAGTGGCGAATTAGAAAATACTATATTTTATGGCTATTCTAACAAACAACATAACGGCTATATAGGACATTCATTTATATCGGAATGGGTGAATTTAGGTGCAGGGACAACAAGTTCTGACTTAAAAAACAACTATTCCAATATAATAATGCAACTATCTAATAAAAAAATAGAAACAGGCAAACGTTTTATCGGTTCTCTTATCGGCGACCACTCTAAAACTGCTATCAATACTTCGCTAAACACAGGCACTGTAATAGGTATTTTTTCTAATATAGCAAAGTCGGATTTAACAGAAAAATATGTTCCACCATTTAGTTGGTTAACAGGCAAATGCGTAGAAAAATATAATTTGCAGAAAGCAATTTTAACTGCCCGCGTAGTAATGAACAGACGCAATAAAGAACTTACTTTCGAAGAACAAGAACTAATAACTGCCTGCTTTATGAAATAGAATTAAAACAACCTATAAGAATGTTATACCGAATTTATTTCTACTTTCTATTATATAATTATGTGATGCTGAAATAATTTCGGAATAACAAAATATGTAAATATATATTTATCTCACGCTATGAATATTTTTCTAATAAATATTGGATGTAAGGTCAATTTTGCTGACCTGTCGCATCTAAAATCGCTGCTAATAGAAGAAAATTATAATATAATAGAAACAACACAAAATGCCGATGTAGTGCTTATTAATACTTGTGCTGTCACTAATCAAGCGGCTGCCGAATCTCTACAAAAAATCCGTAAAATAAGAAAGTTATTGCCATCGGCTTTTATTGGAGTTATGGGATGTTATGCTCAATTGTCTGCTAATGAAATAATAGAAAAAACAGGTGCAGATGTGGTTTTTGGAACTAATGAAAAATTTAAAATACATAAATTATTGCCTGAAGCAATAAAAAATAATACTAAAAAAGTATTTGTTTCAGACACATTTGATAAAGATATTGATGCATCTATGTCGGCTGATATAGAGGCAAGAACACGCGGTTTTTTGAAGTTGCAAGATGGATGTAGTTATAAGTGTAGTTATTGCATAGTTCCTTTTGCACGAGGCGAATCGCGAAGTGTCCCTTTTCACGCAATTCCTAATAAAATTAATAAATTGATAAATGCAGGTTATAAAGAGATAGTTATAAGTGGAATTAATTTAAGTGATTACAAAGGCGAAAATAATGAAACTTTTATTGATTTAATTAAAATGCTTGCAAATACTAATAAATACTTTATTTCTAATGATATTCGCTTCCGAATTTCTTCAATAGAGCCGCAAGTAATAAATGAAGAAATAATAAAAATAATTGCGGAAAATCCGACTATTTGTCCGCATTTTCATATACCTTTGCAAAGCGGTTGCGATGAAATATTAAAGAAAATGCAAAGACGTTATAACACTACTCAATTTAGAAAAATAATAGAAATAATAAATAAATATATGCCTTTTGCATTTATTGGATTGGATGTTATTAGTGGCTTCCCGACTGAAACGGATGATAATTTTATTGCAACAAAAGATTTTATTTCATCGCTTAATATATCAAAATTGCATTGTTTTACATATTCGGCAAAACAAGGAACTATTGCAGCAAATATGACGCAACTCCCTAAACAAATAAAAAAAGCACGCACCAAAGAATTATTACAACTATCTAAACATAAAAACACAGATTTTGTTAAAAAAAATGTAAATAATACACTATTGCTATTGCCCGAAAAATATGATGCAATCAATCAAATTACATCAGGACATACCGAAAATTATTTAGAAATTAATGTAAAAACAGATAAAAAATTAGAAAATAATTTTTATAAAGTTATTATTTCTTCTACCTGTCATGCTGAACTCGTTTAGGAATCTCCTAATTAAAATATGGAGATGCTGAAACAAGTTCAGCATAACATAGAAAATAACCACCCCGTCAGTGCAATTGCACTGCCACCCCTCCATAGAGGGGAACTGTTCCCCTCCGTGGAGGGGCAGGGGTGGTAAATAATACACGCCCTCCCGAACTTATTTTGACACCCCTTATTTTACTATATTTAGACGCTATTTAATCTTAATTTATGTAAAAATTACATAAATCGGATGCGGAATAATTAGTAAATTTTACTGCTTAAGCAGTAACTTTTACTCCTTAAGCAGTAAATTTTACTGCTTTTTCAGTATCCGATTCAACTTATTTCGGATCCGATTCAAGTAATTTTTACATAATTACACATTTTTTAATACAAATAACATATTTATTTTGTTCTTTCTAATTTATTTTTTAATTTTATTAATTTAATTTTTATTATATTTGCATTTTATTTTGTAATTTTTATTGAAAAAGGGATAGTTTATATATGTTTTGGACACCAGAATTGGCACAAACAATAGAAGGCGCACCTTGGCCTGCATCCAAAGAAGAACTCATTGATTATGCTGTTAGAGTGGGATGCCCGCAGCAAGTATTAGATAATTTATGTGAATTAGATGATACAGACGCAGAAATAGAAGGTATAGCAGATTTATGGTCTGAATATGAAGATGTTATTAATGAAGAATATTTTTATAATGATGACGATGATGAAGTTTATGAATAAGATATAAAAAATAAATAATGTAATTATATGAATATAATAAAATGCAAAAATGTTTTTATTATAGTGGTTATTAGTATTATTGCTTTTTGCAATTTGCTATGTGCAGATATTAGTATAGAGAATGCTTTTTCGCTACTTGAAAACAAAAAATATAATGAATCTATAAGTGTTTTTTCTAATTTAATAGATAAAAATGATACAATTTCTTACTTTTATTATGGGCGAGGAGTTGCTTATCTTTATCTAAATGCGATAGAAAATGCTGTTAATGATTTTGATAAAGCAATTAGTTTTAATAGCAATTTTGTAGATGCTTATTACGGCTTAATTATTGCTAATATAGAGTTAGAAAACTACGAAGACGCTATGAAGTTTCTAAATGATGCTATCAAAATTGATGATAGTTATTACGAATTATATTATGTTCGTGCAATTTTACACTATAAAGATAAAAATTATAAAAGTGCAATTAGCGATTTTAACCATATTTTAGAACAAAGAAATAGTTTGAACTCACTTTATGGCAGAGCAATTTCTCAATATAAATTAAATAACTTTATTGATGCAAAAAACGACCTTGATGCTTTTTTACACAATAACAAAACAGATAACGCACTAATAGAAGAGTGCCAACGCTTATTGAATTTTATTAACAAAGATTAAAAAAAAGAGATAATGAAAAATAAATTAGTTTTAATTACAATTATAATATGCTTTGTTTCTATGCAGGAATATTTATTTTCTTCTGAATTAGAAGTTCCTGCAAGCAATCAGGTGCAGTTTTTTAAGAAAATATTGTCAACAGAAAAGAAATTACTAACTTCTAAAGATAAAGAAATAGTAGTCGGAATTGTTTATCAATCAGATAACAAATTATCAAAAAAAACAGCGGAAGAGTTTAAGTTAAACGTCAACAGAACAATTCCTAAAGCAGGCGATAAAGTATTTACATTTCTTTTGATAGATTTAAAAAATAATAAAGACGTTATTAGCGTTTTGGAAAAAGAAAAAAGTAATATAGATGCACTGATAATAACACAACTAAGGAATGTAAATTATAAATTGATAAACGATTATTCTATAAATAATTCTATATTGACATTCGCTACAAATGAAAAAGTGATGCAAAATAATGGTTTTTCATTAGGTGTGGGCTATAAGGGGAATAGCGTTCAAGTATTGTTTAATCCGAAACAAATAGCCGCCGAAGGATATAGTTTTCCATCTAATGTGTTCGAATACGCAAAAAAAGTAGAATAAAAATAGGTATAGAATGCCGAAACGAGTTCTCTATAACAGAAAAAAATGCCGTATTAAATACGGCATAACATTTTTAGAAGTAAGCATATTATAATTTTACGGCACAATGCGGTATATCATTCTTGGGAAAGGAATAACTTCTCTAATATGTGCTGCACCTGAAATCCATTTAACTACTCGCTCTATACCTAATCCAAACCCCGAATGAGGAACAGAACCAAATCTACGTAAATCCAAATACCATTGAAAATCTTCTAAAGGCAAGTTATGTTTTTCAATCCTTTCTAAAAGCAAATCAATGTTATCTTCTCGCTGTGAGCCACCAATTATTTCGCCTGCTTTTTCTGGTCCTAACATATCCATTGCTAACACTACATCAGAATTATCAGGGTCGCGTTTCATATAAAATGCTTTTATCTCTGAAGGATAACGGTGTATGATGCACGGCTTTTCAAACTGTTCCATAAGTGCTTCTTCTTGCACAGTTCCAAAATCTTCGCCCCAAGGAAATGGAAGTATATCAACTTCTTGACCATCAACTTTCTTTTTTAATGGAATATTGTTTTCAACGAGCCAATCAACCGCATTAGAGTAAGACATTCGGTGAAATGGTCGTTTAACTTTTTCTAATTTAGTGGTATCTCTTTCTAATAAATTGAACTCTTTTTGGCAAGTTTTTAAGCAATACTGAACAATATATTCAACTAAATCTTCTGCCAAATCCATATCATCATTTATGTCAAAGAAAGCCATTTCAGGTTCTACCATCCAAAATTCTGTTAAATGTTTTCTTGTTTTAGAACGCTCCGCTCTAAATGTGGGACCAAAAGTATATACTTTACCTAATGACATTGCCGATGCTTCAGCATATAATTGCCCCGATTGCGATAAATATGCACTACCTAAATCAAAATATTTTGTCTCAAATAAAGTAGAAGTTCCTTCACAAGCACTCGGCGTAAGAATTGGCGAATCCATAAGTTTAAATCCATTGCCATCAAAAAAATCTCTTATTGCTTTAATTACTGCTGCTCGCACTCGCATAATAGCGTGTTGCCTTGAAGAACGGAGCCACAAGTGACGATGTTCTATCAAAAAAGCATCGCCGTGTTCTTTTGGAGTTATGGGATAATCTTTAGATATTTGGTATATTTTCAAACCTGTAACATCAATTTCATATCCGCCGATTGCTCTATCTTCTTTACGGACTGTGCCTTTAATTTCTAATGAAGATTCTTGTGTTAGTGTTTTTGCATCGGCAAAAACTTCTTCGCTTACATTATCTCTAAATAGGACGCATTGGCATACTCCTGTTCCATCGCGAAGTTGGATAAACTGGAGTTTTCCTTTTCCTGTTTTATTTTGCACCCATCCGCGTAGTATAACTTCTTTTCCTTCTACTTCGGACAATTTATCTATGTATTGAAATAATTTGTATGGTGACATATTCGTTTATTATTTTTAATTTTTACAAAAATAAGGTTTTTTTCTGATTTCCAAAATTTTATTTTTTGTTGGGGAAATATGCGTTTTTAGATGTTATCTATATTTTATTTTAGCAATTCATAATGGAATAGTTTCGGTTGTATTACTTCTTCGTAGAAGGTTGCTAGTTTTGTTTTTAGTGCTATAATTTTTGTATTTAGTTCGGGGTAATTATAGATTGTTGTTTTTGTATTTGCGTCTTTGTAGCGTGTATTTAGTTCTTTATCTATCTGATAAGTACCGTAAGAAAAAGCAGGATTGTAATTTTCTATTTTTTTGCATTCATCTAAAATGTCTTTAAAAGTATCTATTAAGTTTTTTTCTTTATCTGTTAATGATAGTTCTTTTAACTTATTGGTTGCTATTGTGTTGCTATCAAAACAAAGTTCGTTCTTATAAAACTTTCCATTATCATCAAAAAATGACAAGCAATGATTTCGTTGTGATAGGCAAGCAAAAATAAAACATTCCTTCAAAAAATCTGCATCTTTAATATATTTATCGCCGCCATCGGCAGTTTTGAAATAAATATCTTTATCAGCAAAAGTTTTTCCAACATAACAATTAGATACCCAAAAAGGTAAATATTTTAAATAATTATTTGTATTTAACCAAATAAATGAACTATGCCAGTTCTTTACTTTTTCTATATCATTTCTTAAAAAACCATGCTTAAAATCAGGAGCGAACCCTTGACTTACTAAAATAGCAAAACCTTCGTGTCCTGTTTTCATTACACTTTGTTGAGTGTTTTTAACTTTTTTGACAACAATATTTTTTGTTGGAAGAAGTAAATTATCTTTAGTTAATAAACCATATATAAGTAGGAACTCGTCTTCTTCTGTAAGTGAATCATTTTTATTAAAAACAGATTTATATTTGTATCTATGTTCATCAAATGAAGTATTTATATCTAAATTATATTTTGTTATCAAATTATCTTTCATATCTATTGCCAATAAAGGAAATTTATCTTGCTGATTATTTTCATTTTGCCACCAAATACAAGATATTGACGATACAGTTGCGTGAAAATATTTTCTATTGAATATAAAACCTTCCTTAAAAGTTTTGTTCATTATTTCCTGACTCTTGAAATATTTCACAGGTGAAAATAAGATATAAGAATCTTCTTTTTTATTTAAATAATATTTTAAAGCAGACCAAATAAATAAGTTTGTTATATCATTTGAAGGGAAACCTTTAATTTCTTTTTTCATTTCTTGGCAAACAAAAGAATTTTTAAATAGATTTTTCTTTGTTTCTTTTCTATCTGTTCCACCTGCTACTTCGGAATACGGCGGGTTTTCGAACATAATTACATTTGTATTGGGATTATTAACATATCCGTTTAATTTTTTAATTGAATCGTAGTATTCATTGCTTATATTATACAAACCATTGCTCCGTTCTCCCAAAATAAAATTTGCACTCAAAGCATCACCGCCACGAACAAGAGGAGCAGTATCTATTACATCTTGATAAGGTGGTATAATCATTCTAACTTTATCGCCGATTCGTTTATTTAACACAATCCATTCTTTTAACTCAAAAGTATTTACTATACAATGCGAAAGTTCATTGTCAAAAAGATAGTCGTATATACTCATATTTGTTTTATATTCTTCTAATTCTTTTAATGTTATAAGTTTAGAATTTCTATTAGGATATTTTTTACATATTGCATATATTATATCATTTTTGTCATATAAATATTCCCTTTTCAATTCCATTGGTAAATATTTATTAAGTTCATCAACGGTAATATCATCTACGTTTTTATCTGTTAAAAACTCTTGTAAATTGCCTGTTCCTGCACACCTATCCAAAATAATATAGTCATTCCCGTTTGGCACTTGTGCTATTGCTTTTCTAACTAATTCTGTTGCTTTTTTGCAGTATGCTGGCGGAGTATAAAATGCACCAAGTTCTTTCTTATGCATCCTATCATTAAGGCAATCCATAATATATTTGAAATCATTTTCCTCGCCAAACCAAGGATAAATAAAATCTTTGAAAAGTTTAGGATTCCTTAACTCATCAAACATTTCTAATTTTGTAGAATTAGGATTGTCTCGGTAAAATCTTTCTGCCCAACCGACAACACAAAACAGGTCTATATTTATTTTAGTATAATTATTTGAATTAATAATTTCTAACAATTTTTGCAATTCATCGGACTTATTATATTCTATTTTTTGATGTTGATATTTAATTTCAGGAATAAATTTATTGTTATTTTTACTTGCCGAACCGCTATAAACTTTCTCTATATCTTCTAAAAAATCTTCAGAATTAAAATTGTATGCTATATCTGAATTTAAAGCAACAAGCAAAATATTTTTAGGAATTTCCTTACCTCTAACCCGCATAGAACTCAAATATTTTATTGCCTGAAAAAGAGTAGAGTTAATATTTGGAATATTTAGTTTGAACTCAAACAGAGTTCCTCTATATACGCCATCATTATTACTTGAAAATTCTATTCCTTCTTTGATACCTAATCGTTCAAAGAAATAAAGTTGTCCTTCTTTTTCTGATTGGAATTGTTTTGCCATAAATGTTTTTTAATAATACAAATATAAGAAAAATATACGAAGGTAACATTATTGTTGGTTATTCATATTTAAGAAGATACATTTTTTTTTCTTATCCCTTTTATAAATTCAATTATTACGGGAATAAGCGAAATAACTATTATTGCTACTATAATTAACTTTAAATTTCTTTGCACAAAATCTAAATTGCCAAAAAAATATCCCGCAAAACAAAATATACATACCCACGCTATTCCGCCAGTAATATTAAACATTCCAAATCTTCTATAACACATTTTGCCCATTCCCGCCACAAATGGTGCAAAAGTTCTAATTATAGGAACAAATCTCGCAAGAACAATAGTTTTACCTCCGTGCTTATCATAGAATTCGTGAGTTTGATTTAAGTATTTCTGCTTGAATATTTTAGAATTAGGATTAACAAACAACTTTTCGCCAAAGAACTTCCCAATTGTATAATTTGTTGCATCGCCTAATATTGCTGCTGCAATTAACAAGCCAACTATTATAAATATATTCATACTACTATTCGGCAGTGCTGCCAATGTTCCTGCCATAAATAAAAGCGAATCGCCAGGTAAGAAAGGCGTAACAACTAATCCCGTCTCGCAAAATACAATGCAAAATAATATAATATATATCCACGTTCCATATTCTGATAAAAGATACGCTAAATGAATATCTATATGTATTATAAAATCAAATATTAGTTGTATAAATTCCATTTTTTATTATGCATATTTTTTACAAAAATAATAAAAATATATTAAACATAATTATATAATTAAAAAAAAAACGTATATTAGTATTTAAAAAAATGTTATTTTGCATTTTTAATTAGTTAGATAAATTTTTTTTTAATAAATATTAGAGGACTTTAAAATGAATAACTATATAAA
>Ga0099364_10004784_pt1 | contig 20420 bp, 11 predicted proteins | sample TergutTh196P3_FD_73070 | JGI IMG/M metagenome (GOLD analysis project Ga0099364, IMG submission 73070) | Microcerotermes parvus P3 segment gut microbial communities from Pointe-Noire, Republic of the Congo - Th196 P3 | ecosystem: Host-associated > Arthropoda: Insects > Digestive system > Gut ... | reverse complement strand
AAAATAAATTCCATGTTTTTACAGGCTGAATATTCAGCCTCCTTCCAAAACTCACCCCGATCCGGGGCCTGGCCTTTTACTGTTACGCCTTCCTGTTTGGAAAGGCTTGTATAAGCAGTTCTAGCCAGTACAGAAACCGCTGCACAGACTATGTCCATGCCTTTGGGTCCGGCTCCGGCATGCCCGGAAATCCTTAAAGACTTCAAAAGGCCGCTTTCCAGAACCAGTTCTGCCTTGATCATCAGGCTCCGATAATATCCTTAATCTTTATTACCGAATATTGCTGCCTGTGGCCTTGCTTGCGCCTGTAGTCCTTTTTTGACTTGTATTTGAATACAATGATCTTCCTGTCCTTTTCGTGAGCTTCCACTGTTGCAGAAACCTTTACTCCGGAAACATAGGGTGCACCGACCTTTACGGAATCACCAGAAACAAGAACCACAGAATCAATATCTAAAGGAGAACCAGGTTCTGCTTCTATCCTGTCTACTTTCAGGACAACCCCTTTTTCAACCTTATATTGCTTTCCTTTAAATTCTACAATTGCGTACATATTATTATCCTTCAAAACACTAGTAGGGTTATTTATAGCATTATTTTGGCGATCGGGTCAAGTACCATCGGTGCTTCACATTGACAGATGTCTAAAAAAAGCTATATCATATACATGTATATTTCAAAGGAAGAGGGGTGCCGCATCTATGCATGCGAATTCCCCCGCTATCCCGTAACTGTAATTGGGAAGATTCTGTTATTAACATTCACTGTCCGGCATTGGGCTGGGTGGGAAGACCGACGGAAAAATAGCCCGACTACTTAATCAAAGATTAGGCAGTCGGACGGGCCCTTAAGTCAGGAAACTTTGGTATACGTTGACCTCGTATGAAGTCAATCATTTTTCTTTAGCTTCGAGGAAGAGCCTGAGAAAAGCCATGTTTCCAAATTCAGAATATCATTCTCATTGGATTACTCCGGTCTTTTAGGCGGTGCATAATTCCCGCACCAGCAGTTTCTTTTTCGGGGAAGGAGTTTTCTCATGTTTTTGTTGAACTCACTTCAACCCAAAAAACTTCGCCATTATATTGCGCGAAGCGTTTTCGTACTGGCTATTTTGTTTTGCCTGTCCGCAGCTTATTTATTTACAGGCTGTGAGTCTGGTGATAATGGTGTAATTGTAGGGCTCGATCCCAGATTAATCGGCACATGGGAAACAGAATTTTTTGAAAAATATATCATAACAGATACACATCTTACATATACGGATTTTATGGGAGAGGTTTGGGGAGGAACTATTGGATACGCTGCCAGATTCAACTCTAATACAGGTATTATTGTCATTCGATATGACGGAGATAAAAAACAGCAGTGGCCAATCTATAATGCAAGTTGGGAAATAACTGGTTATCATGACACATCAGGCAGAGATTTCTATGGCATATATTTCAGGAATCTAACGCAAAATTCGTTTATACCTAGTAACACAAGTGATCAAAAAGATTTTGGCCCATCTGAAACAGCAACCCTGCAGCAGGCAATAAACAGGTTTACTCTTGACAATATGCCGGATTGGATGGATGCAAGTTTTGCAATTCCAGCCATCAAGCAGTAGGTTACTTTTATGCCAATATCATTATCACAGTCGGCAAAGTTTTTTTTATCTTTTTTGATATTAGTATTCTTGCTTCCAGCCGGAGCGAATGAGCAGGAACTCGCTGATGATTTTTTTGACGAGGATTTTTTCGATGGTGTTTTTTTATTTGAAGACGATATTGGCATTACCATTGTGGAAACCCTCAAGACGAGTCAGCACATGGCGATTATCGACAGGGAAGAAATTGAACAGCAGGGGGCACAGGACCTGGCAGAACTTTTACAGGAGACAGTCAAGCTTAACATTGCGCGTTACGGCAGCTACGGCAATCAGACAAGCATTCATATGCGCGGCTATAGTTCAAGCCGAGTGGCATTTCTTATTGACGGAGTGCCGGTGAACTCTGCCATGGACGGAGCGTTTGATATTAATCAAATTGACCTTAATTCAATTGAGCGTATTGAAGTTATATACGGCGGCTCTGATTCAAAGTTCAATGTAACAGGTGCAATGGGCGGGGTGATCAATATAATTACTGTTAAGAGACAGGAGCCGCTCTGGCGATTCAGCAGCTCAATATCCAATACCTCCTCCCTGCCAATGGAATACCGTGGCCGTGATGGCGACAAACAAAGCCCTCATGTTGAAGATCTTTTTGACGCCCAGAACATTTCCATATCAGCAGCTTACGGCAAAGAAGGTTTTTCGTTCAGAGCTGGAGTATTTGCCAACCGCGCGGCAAATCATTTTATATATACAGATCATTTTAATAATCTTAGGCGCAAGGACAATAATGAAGTGTGGGATGCAGGAGTAAACGCATTTTTTGTGTGGGAATTTGATGATCTAACAAAACTGATCGCTTCGACAAACTTCTACTATGGAGAAAAAAATATTCCTTCTTCTGGTTTTTCCAGGATTTTTGGTACATTGGAGGATTTTATAAGCCGCCAAACCATCATGCTTGATATGCCGCGCGCCTTCCATGACAATCTTGCGACAGAAGCTTCGCTCTCCTGGAATTTTAGCAGAATGGATTATACATCGCCGGCTGGCATTTTTTCCCGCCACAATCAGAATAGCATTAACCTTGTAAACCGCTGGGCCTGGTATCAAGGTGATCTGCTTACATTAAGAAGCGGCTTTGATTACAGGTTTATACTTCTTGATTCAACAGAAATAGGAAACCGCGACCGCCATGATGGTGGTTTGTATGTGACAGCGGAATTCAATCCATTAAGCCAATTCCAGATCATACCTTCGCTTAAGGCAGTGTTTACAAACAAAGGTTCACAGAATATTACGTTCGTGCCAAAGCTTGGCCTACTCTGGAATGTTACGGACGCTTTTACTGTAAGAAGCAATTATTTCCGCACTTTTAAGTATCCTGATTTTGAAGATCTATTCTGGTCAGGGAGCGGTGGTATTGGTAACCCGGATCTGCGCCCTGAAGATGGCTGGGGTGGGGATATTGGCATTGTATGGACTAACAGATTGCTGACATTGGAAAGCACTTTTTTTACCCAATGGATGAAAGATTCAATTCACTGGGCCTCAGGTCCTGGTGGCATCTGGCGGCCAGAAAATGTTGGGGAGGCATTGTTCTTTGGGCTGGACAGCAGTATGCGTTTTAATATACCTGTGTCCTTTGGGCCCATAAAACAAATATCCCCGTCTATAACTTATAAATACCTTCGCAGTTATCTTTTGAGCTTTGGTTATACCTTTGAATCTGACAAACGTATCCCCTATAACCCTGAACACACCATAGCCGGCTCTGTGGACATAACATGGATCACTGGATCCAGGAACAGTGGTTCTCTTTTAATTTCAGGGCATTTTGAAAGCCAGCGTTATCATGACAGGGCAAATCTTACAGAACTGGAGCCATATTTCCTGTTAAACGCAACATTAAATCAGGAAATCAACAGTAACTTGACAATATTTGGCTCATTACGGAATATTCTTAACACATCTTATGAATCATTTTTCGCATATCCAATGCCCGGTATTACCCTGACTCTTGGTATGAGGGTGCAATTCTAAATGAAGATTAAATACTGTATTATCGCGGTTTTGTTTTTGATAATTCTCTTGCTCTCTGCTTTTATTATTTACCAAAAAGAAAAAAAAACAGATAGCTTTGTAGCAGAAAAAAGCGCGGAAAAAAATACTGAAGTATATATTGATGTGTGTGTGGAAGAAATCCCAATAGAGATTACTGAACCAAAGACAGAAACTGATATTTTGCCTGTGCAGACAATGGTTTTTGAAGAAGAATTGATTATTGAGCCTTTTGTTGCTGCAGAAGCAGAGGAGATTTTTTTCCCCTTGCATATGCTTTCCATCCCGCCTCAGTTTGATGCTAATGCCATTGCCGTGGATTTAATTTATCCGGCAATTGCTCTGCGTGCAGGTATTGAAGGAAGGGTTATTCTGGAATTGTTTGTTGATCGTAAGGGGATGGTAAGTAAAGTTATTATTTTACAGGAGGAGCCTCAAGGCAGGGGGTTTGGCGATGCAGCAGTAAATGCATTTACTGGCAGAGAGGGGAGTCCGGCATTAATTAATAACGAACCAGTTTCTGCGCGTTATCGTTATCCTGTAAGTTTTTTGATTAGGTAATTGCTTTACTGCACTGGATTTCAAAACAAGGGCAGTATGGGCAGAGCCTGACCATTATTTGACAAACGGTAGCGCAGGTCTTCCAGGGCTTGGTTGGCTTTTTGGCTGCTTGCGGCTTTTAAAAGATTTATTGCAGCAGAGTTTTGGCTGTTTGCAAGCGCAGAACTAAAAAGCCTTGCTGTTAAGGTTTCCAAAAACTTTGGTTTTGGGTATTCGCGGATGCGGACTTTTTTATTAAGGGGAATCCCTGCAAGCTCTTTTGCAATGTCCAGGGCCTCAAGATAACCGCCAAGGCTGTCAATAAGCCCAAGTTCAATAGCTGCAAGGCCGCTGTAAACCCGGCCTTGAGCCAGTGTTTCCATGTCTTTTTCTGTTTTTCCACGGCTTTTTGCAGCCTTTTTAATAAATTCATCATAAAGATCAAGAATACAGCTTTTAAATTGCGCTTCTTCTTTGGTATTAAGGTCTCTGGCTGGTAAAATTATTCCAGTAGCCAGGTCTGCATGTTCACCACGGGTTAGAGCTTCAAAGCCAAGACCAAGTTTTGTATTAAGCCCTTTCTCAAAGAACCAGCTGCCAATGACCCCAATGGAGCCTGTAAGTGTATAGGGTGTTGTGACTATGCGGCTGGCATTCATGGCTGCCCAATAGCCTCCTGATGCAGCTACCTGTGCAAGAGAAACAACAACAGGTAACTGTTCTTTTACTTTGAGTATTGCTTCACTGATATGGTCTGCTGCAACTGCACTGCCTCCAGGGGAGTTTATGCGTACGATCAGGGCTTTGACCTTTGGCTTTTCTGCCAGCATGCGTATTGTTTTTGCAATGGTTCTTGCGTCCATGCCCTGGTCAAGGTCTGTATTGCCTTTAGCGTGAACCACGGCAATTTCTCTTTTTGTAAACTTGGAACGGCCAGGTGAATATACATGAGCTTTACGGCTGGTACTAAAAAGGCTGCACCCAGGATTTCCTGCCGGGATAAAAATGATCTCGCCTAATGTTTTCTTTGATTCGCATGGCTCGTCCCCTGTAACACCAAATTCCAGAGCCTTTATTGTTTTTTGTATTGCTTCACAGCGGCCAAGATCGTCAATCAGATTTTTTTCCTTTGCCTGGGCAGCAGAAAGTACAAAACCTTCTTTTAAAAGGGCATTAAAATCTTCATCATTAATGGTTTTATTATTCAAAGACCTGTTTTTTATTATTGTGTTTTTTGTGTATTCAAAAATATTATCAAGGTATTGACCGTATTGTTCCCTGTCAGCTTTTGACATTGAAGTTCTGCTGAATGTTTCTGCTGCTGACTTATAGTTCATATACCTGAGCTCCCGGAATCCTATACCCAGTTTTTCAAGTGTTTTTTTTGCAAAAACCCTTGCCCAGGAATATCCCAGAAAACTCAAGACAGCGCTTGAGTCCATTATAATTTTGTCAGAAACAGAAAGCAGGTTATATATATCCAAATCTGCATTGTCAAAATACCCGACTACTTTTTTACCGGAGTTTTTGCAGTTTTGAAGAGCATGTTGCAGTTCCCATAGGAATGATCTGTCTCCCTGGAAACCGGAAGTATTTACCAAAACACCTTTTATTTTTTTGTCTTTTTTTACCCTATACAAAACCCTTAGAATTTCAAGTTCTATGTCTGTTTTAATGCGCGAAGGAGTAAATCTTTCTACAGAACCGCTATTGGAGCCAATATTCAGTTCCAGATAACGGATTACACTAGGCTTTTTCAATTTGATTTTTAACCTTTGATTTTATTATATCCGGAGAAAACGGCTTGTTGATAAAATCTACTCCTCCCAAATCAAGGCCTTTTCTTTTATCTTTATCATCGCTAAGCCCTGATATAAATATAACAGGTATATCCTTTGCCTTTTTGGAGTTTTTAAGTGCAGTAATCACAGCGTATCCATCTGTTTCAGGCATGATTATATCGAGCAGTATCAGATCCGGTAATAAGCTCTCTGCTTCTTCTACTGCATCCAGCCCGTTTTTTATTGCATAAACTGTATAATCAGAAGCCAATATTTGTATCAGATCCATGATAACCAGTTTATCATCATCTATAATGAGTATGGAGTTTTTTTTATCTTCATCCATTAATTAGACCCAGTTTGATTTTAATTCTTTAAATGTTTTAGCTGCAAGTTTAAAATCATAATCTTCTATCTGCTGTACCAGTAATTCTGCTCCCGGGACAGCACGGATTTCTGGAAGAAGTTCAAGGCTTGCAGTATTCCTGTTTTCAAGCATGGGTTCCAGTTTTTTAAATAATACTTTTATTTGTTTTTCACTTAGTGGGCAGGATGTTTTTTTTGGTTCAGGTGCATCAAGCATGGGTTTTAGCTCATTTATAACCAAATTAAGCTCTTTTTCAAAACGATCCATTTTATCTTTAGGGACAGGTATTTTTTTATGTTTAAGCAGATCTTCGATTTCTGCAGCAGCGTTTTGAAGCCCGGTCTTGCCGATTATCCCTGCATTTCCCTTAAGGGAATGTACCAGAAGGTGAGCCTTTTCTATATCATTTGATTGAATGGCTTCTGTTATTTCCCTGAACTTCGAATGATTATTTTTTACAAAGCTAAAGCGCATTTTCTTTTTGTATTCCTGTTCATCTTTATAAAACGCCTTGTCATCTTCTTTTATTGGGCTGCTGTTTAACTGCTTAAGGTATTTTAATAAAATGCGCCACAGATCCTGTGCTGTAAAAGGTTTTCCAAGACAATCAGGTATTCCATGTTTCCTGTATTTTTCAAGGTCACTGACCATCAGGTTTGCTGTCATGGCCACTATGGGGATCCCGGTGTTCAATGCTTTTATCTTTGATGAAGCTTCCATGCCATCCATAACCGGCATAAACATATCCATAAAAATCAAATCAAACTTCTGCTCGCCTTTTTGCATGTGTTTTTGAACCATGTCTACGCCTATCTTACCATTAGCCGCAATTACACTTTTTAAACCAACGCGGGCAAGGTGTTCACATATAACTTCCTGATTCATTATATTATCATCACAGACCAATACCAGCCCTTCAAATTGTGGTTTTTCATGTATATTTATTTCATTTTTTTTGTCATTTTCATCAGCAGCTATTGTCTCAAATGTAATATCAAAGCTGAATGTGCTGCCTTTGCCCAGGGAGCTGTCTACAATAAGCTGCCCTCCCATTAATTCTATAATGTTTTTAGTTATGGTTAACCCAAGCCCTGTACCGCCGTAACCTCGTGTTGTACTTGAATCTGCCTGTATAAAGGGTTCAAATATTTTATCTATTTGTCCGGGGTTCATGCCTATACCGCTGTCCTTGATCTCAAAGAAAACAGTAGTACTATTGTTGTCAGAACCTTTAAGCTCCGATGTGAATGTTATGGTTCCGGTATTGGAAAATTTTACTGCATTGGAAAGAAGGTTCATTATGGCCTGGTATAGCTTTACAGGGTCGCCTTTTAATCTTTTGTTTATAATGGCTTCTGTGTTAAAAACCAGCTCAAGACCTTTATCCTTGACTTCCGGCAGTATGACAGACTGGCAGCGGGCAAAAACATCACACAGATCAAAAGGCACATGTTCCAGTTCTATTTTTCCGGATTCTATTTTTGATATATCCAGAATATTGTTGATTATATGCAACAGCAGTTTAGTGTTTTCTTTTATTTTTTCAAGATAATCCCTGACTTCTTCTGAGATATCCTCATCCGGGGTATCAAGGGCAAGCTCTGTAAATCCCAGTATGCTGTTCATGGGGGTTCTGATTTCGTGGCTCATATTTGCCAAAAATCTGCTTTTTGCCTTGTTGCTCTCTTCGGCAATTTGCGCCCTGTTCATTTCCTCTATAAGGGCTTTTTGCTCTCTTAAATCCCTTGTATAACCAGCCACAGCATAACCGCTTTCGTATTCAACACGTACAAGTAATACATACGCAGGCATGTGTGTGCCGTCAAGCATTTTATAATCCCATTCAAACTCATAGCTGCCTTCAGTAAACGCTTTCTCCACGCACCATTGTATTTTTTCCGTGGAACGTTTCCCGTCGCTCTGGAACTCCGGATAAAGCTCTGAATACCTGTCAAGACATTCCTGTTTGTCCTTAAAACCAAAAAGGTTGACAGCTGCCTCGTTACAGTCGATCATCTTTCTGTTGCTGTCCCATAGCCGGACGCAGAGCGGGGTTTTGTCAAGCAGAATCTTTGTGCGCTCGTTTGCCTTGGCTATTTCTTCAATAACTACTTCCAGATTGTTCGAGTAATCCTTTACAGCAGCTTCTACCCGCCTGTAAAGTATCTGGTTTGATATACGTTTTTGTAAAAGGGGGCCGGAGAAGGGTTTTGTAATATAATCCACTGCACCCAGGGTAAAACCTTTTCTTTCGCTTTCCTCATCGCTTTTTATTGTAAGGAATATAACAGGGATATCTTTGTATCGTGGGTCAGCCTTTAATTTTATTATGGTCTGGAAACCATCTGTATCCGGCATTTCAACATCCAATAGAATCAGGTCAGGTACATCATGTTCAAGGTTTTCAAAAAGCGTGGCAGCTGATTGGATGGTATAAACCTTATAGAATGGCTGTAGCAGGATTTTTCCCTGGTTGAGAGTAGCTATATTGTCGTCAACAAGTGCGATTTTATATCTTGTACTATCCATATTCTAACTTTCCTTTTTTACAATGGTTAAAAGCCTCTCTTCTATGGCTTTATATTTTCCCTTGTCAATATTCTCCCGCAGCCATAGGCTAAGTCCTTCATCAGATGTATATTTATAACTTTCAATCTCGGTCATTGCTTTATCAATTTCATCAATATCATAATTTTTACAGGCATTTAAAAGTTTTTCAAGCAGTTTCTGGCCAGGTTTTTCCTTAACAGGCTTTTTTTCCTTTACACTCTTCTGTATTGCATCCTCTATATCATTTATTAGCTGCATTGTAATACCAAGGAATCTTTGGTTTGTGGCGCTTATAAAGTCTAAATCTCCTGCTATTGCTGCTTTTTCCAGAGCTTCTGCCTTATTACCCACATTTTCTGCCAAAATACCCCGGCTGGAGCCCTTTATACCATGAACTGTAACAGCATATTTATCAAGATTATCAGCATTAACTTCTTTGACTATATCAAGGAGGGGTCTTGTATTTTTTACAAAGGATTGAAGCACATTAAGATATGCTTCTTCACTATAACCAAAGTGAGCTATACCTTTGTCTGTATCAAGCCCTGGTATATCTTCCAGCAATAATGTTCTTTCTTTCCCGTAACCTGTTACAATATTGATTGTCTTTTCTGGAAGAAGAGCCTCTTCTTTCTTGTTCCGTACCCATAGCCTCAGCACTGTATCAAGCCGATCAAGGTCAATGGGTTTTGAAATAAAGGCCTGGAAGCCTTTTTCTAGAAACATTCCCTCGTTTCCAACAATGGCATTGGCTGTTAAGGCTATTATTGGCACTGTTTTGGCATACTCAGTTCCAATATTCTCCCGAATATGCTTTGCTGCCTCTATTCCATCCATTTCTGGCATCATGTGATCCATAAAAATCGCATTATATTTTACGTTTTCGTTGCTTATGGCATCTATTGCCTGCTGCCCTCCTGTGACACAGTCAATTTTCATACCATAAAGTCCCATAAGTCCCTTGGCAACATCAAGATTTGTAGGATTGTCGTCAACAACAAGCACCCGCGCATAAGAAAGGTTTATATGTGTCAATTTTTCGCTGCCAAACTTTCTAAGGGAATAATCAAACTTTTTTAAACTCTCTGCCACATCCTGACCAATCACAGCATCGTTTACATATTTTTGCCTGAGTTTTACTGTAAAAACACTGCCTTTTCCATATTCGCTTTCTACTGTAATGGTTCCGCCCATCATTTCTGCTACTCTTTTTGAAATGGGAAGCCCAAGGCCTGTTCCTTCGGTTCTGCGTCCATCAGGATCGCCGGCATGACCGCTGGATCTGTTGAGGCTGTTTTGTTCCATTTTGGCATATAGGGTAAAAAGCTTACTTAAATCTTCCGGCTTAATGCCAATGCCTGTATCGCGAACCCATGCTTTAAGCCAAACCGTGTCCTCCTGACCATCCAATGATTGGTCGCGCTCGCAGCGTATGCCAAATTCAACGCTTCCTTCCATGGTAAATTTTAATGCGTTGCTTAATAAATTATTCAGGATTTGTTTTATCCGTAATTCATCACCGTAAAGATAGTTGAGCAGATCTTCGTGTATATCCAGGATAAGTTCGACAGGTTTTTCTCCTATATACAACACACATTGGGTAATCGTGTCATTTATAAGGCTTGGTATATCGTATTCGAATGGATTCAATCCAAGCTTGTCAGCTTCTATCTTTGATATATCCAGTATGTCATTTATTAAGTTAAGAAGAGTCTCTCCGGCTCTGAATATCTTGATAAGGTTTGAATTTGTCTGGTAATCCAGTTTTACTGTTCGTAAAGTCAATTCTGTTAATCCAAGCACTGTAGTTAATGGTGTGCGCATATCATGACTCATATTGGCCAGGAAGTCACTTTTAAACTTGGAATGTTTTTCTGCCTCTTCTTTTAATGCGGCTATTTCTTCAAATGGTTTTTTTATAAAACCAGAAGCAATAATTGCAGCTATAAGGCTAAGGAACATGCTGACAATTCCAACTGCAATAAGCCCGCGGTCAATATTTCTGAAAGGGCTTTCCGGTAAAGGTGCGACAGTGCCAAAAGACCATCCTTCATCAGAGCCACTGACTGGCCGGTACACGCTTATACGCGGTACGTCATTAACAGAATATGTAATCCATTGCGGGTTTGTTTCTCTTCTCTGGCGTATATCTGCCATTATCTGTTGGTTTTCATTGTCCATTACAGTTCCGCTTATGGGATCGATCATTCTTTCCACCCAGATCGGTCTTGGATTGGAAACAACTATTCCGTAAGCATCATCCATAAATATATGGCCTGTTTCCCAGATTATTACAACTGAAAGAAAATCCACAAAATACGTGTAGGGGAGTGTCAGCACCAGTATTGAATTATTTATTTCTGATATGGGTACAGACACACAAAAAACCACGAGTCCTTCATGCAGTAAAATAGTGTTTGATATTGTTTGTTTTCCCTGAAACGCCATTTGTACATATTCGTTTTCAAGTGTTTCAGGCGGTGCAGGCACTTCCCCTGTACTGGCGATGAGTTCATGCCTGTCAGTCCAGATAGCCATGCCAGTAAATTCCTTGTGACGATCCTGGAGTTCTATCAGCGTATGTTGCCACTGTGTTACCGGGAGCATGGATAACCAAAGAGCAGCTGTTGAAGCTGTTAACTTTAAAGCCTTGATCTCAGAGCTGATAAAATTATCCGCAATATCAGATATCATCATCAAATCAACTTCCTGGGAACTTTCAATACCGCTTCTGACAGTGATAACCCCAACAAGGACACTAAAAGAAATTATTAACAGCATAGTGAGAAAAATAATAATAATCGTTCTTAATCTAATAAACATTAAATCAACCGCCTTACGATTATCATTTATTACTTTTTATTGGCATCAAATTGCTCTAACCATTTTCTTATATCGTCTACAAGCTTGTCAGCCTGCTTTAGAAAAGCCTGGTTAGCAGCCAATACTCCAGTCAAGTCTCCTGCTTTTGCCAATTTTTCCAGAACTAAAGCTGCTTCTCTTGTTTGTTCTGCGCAGATACTAGTACTGGCTCCTTTTATGCTGTGTATAAAGACCGCATAATCTGCCAATGTTTCTGTTGATACCGTACGAATTTTATCCAAAGTCGCTCGTGTGGTGGTAATGTAGGAACGTGAAACCTTTGCATAAAGATCAATATCATCTTCGTATTGTTCATATAGTTTATCCAGATCCACACCAGGTATTTGAATATTCATACAAACTCCTCTAATTATTTATGATTCTTTTTAATCTCTCCGGCAAATCTCCTTTTTGTGCAGGTTTCTTGATATAATCAACAGCACCGATTTTTTTTGCTTTTTCTTCGTCTAATGGATCATCTGAGGAAGTAAGAATGACAATCGGAACATGATGTAAATTGCCTATGGCTTTTATTCTTTCGAAAGTATCCCAGCCATCCATTCCCGGCATTATTAGATCCAGTAAAACCACATTTGGAATAAGACCGCGGTGGAATAGAGCTATGGCTTCAAGACCTGATGCAGCGGTTATTACTTCATATTCACTTTCAAGTATACCCTTTGCCAAAGTAAGATGGGTTTCATCATCATCAACTATAAGAACCTGTTTCTTTTCATCTCCTGTTGTTACCTTGAATTTTTCTGATTCGATTTTTAGATCCGAAAAGTTTTTGTCGTTTTCTGCACTCATTTCATCAACAAACTTTACTGCAACCTGTATCTCGCTCATGGCGCCTGTCAAGACTTCGTTCATACCCTGTACAACCTGACCGCTGATATTGATGAATTCATGGGTTTTTTGTATTAATTGCTCGCCGGATTCTGACATCTTGTCTGCACCGCTTTTGACCTGTAATGTTATGTCTTTTAGACGGCCTACAGAATCCAGTATTTGCCTTCCCCCTATTTCCTGTTCTTCCATGGCGCTGCGAATATTTTGTTCATGTTCTGTGACTGTTTTAACTCCTGTATCTATGGCGTCAAAGCGGGAAAGAACATCATTGGAAGATTTTGTGATACTGTCTATGGAGGCTTTTATTTTTTTAAGCATGGAGGCGGTTGTTTTTGACTGCTGCCCTGATGATTCAGCAAGTTTGCGAATCTCGTCAGCTACAACAGCAAACCCCTTTCCAGCTTCTCCGGCATGAGCCGCTTCTATGGCAGCATTCATGGAGAGCAAATTGGTCTGGCTTGCAATATTGTTCATGACTGAGTTGATCTCCAAAAGACCTTCGGAGTCCCGTGCTATTTCCTGTATGGATTGTGCCACTGTCTGAAGTCCTGTCTTGCCATGTTCTGATGCATCTGCAAGGGAGCTGACATTTTTGCTGTTTTCAACAAGTGTCCTTGTAACAGACTGGATATTGGCTGTCATTTCTTCAATGGCCGAGGATGATGTGTCTACGCTCTCTGACTGTTCGTCAACCAGTTTACTCATCGTGTCTATACTGACTTTGATGGCATCAATAGCAATGTTGGCTTCAGCTGCTTCTTTTTCCTGTTTGTCTTCCAGGACTTTCATGCTTTCAAAATTGGCGGCGATTTTATCTACAGCCTTTGATGTTTTGCCCATATTGACCGTTAGCTCAAAACTGGTGTTTGTGAGTGCATTGACTTTGTTTTTTATTGTTCCAATAAGGGTTCTGATTTTTTCTATGGTCATGTTAATATTAGTTGCCAGATGACCGATCTCGTCTTTTGATTTAACGGTAATTATATGAGTCAGGTCTCCTTCGCCAATACCATCCAGTGTTTTATCTATTATAAATATTGGTGATGCAATCTTTCTCCCTATAAAAACAGAAATGACAGTTCCAAAGATAAAACATATAATGCCGATAATGATTATCATAATAATTGTTTCGTTTATATCTTTTTCAAAATCGCTTCTTTCAATTGCCACAATGAGTTTCCAGCTGTTGTTTCCTGGTATTTCCCTGTATGCGCAGATTCTGGTTTCTCCATCGTATATATATGTATCTATGCCAGATTCCCTTGTAATAACACTGCTTACCATATCAGCCAGGGATTGCAGGGAAGCATCTGCGGAGGCTTCATCTAATGGGTTAAACATATTGTTTACATATGTTCTGTTGGGATGAGCTATAAAGACACCTTCCCTGTTAATCATAAATGCATAACCGCTTTGCCGCGCAGGTCTTACAAGGGCTAGCATTTGATCAAGGACTTCGCGGGCATCCCTGCGTGCCAGGACTGTGCCAATTACAGGAGCGCCCGGATTATCACTTTGGAAGATCGGAGCTGCCAGCATAATAGACATTGTGTCTGTAACCCGGTTGATGATTGTATCTGACATAACTCTTTGGCCTGTTAAAGCTGCCTGGATATAATCCCTGTCGCTAAGGTTGCCGACAAAACCGCTTGTTACACTCCAGGTAGACCCATCACGGTAAACAAGGGCAAGATCTTCAACACCCAAACGGGCAATGTCAGGCAAGAATGTTTCAAAGACAACGCCTTCCCAGTCCATGGTTCTGGTTCTTGCGCGGTTGGCGATCTCCTCAAGCTGAATAAGCTGGGAATCAAGTACTGTAGCGATAAGTTCAGCGCTGATTCTGGCTTCTGTGGAAAGTTCACTAAAAGCAGAGGTTTCCATTTTATCTGCAACAATAATTTGAACAGCAATGGTGATGCTTGCAGAAGCAATCAATACAACCAGTCCAATAAGAAGCGGGATTTTTAAACTTAGTTTCATTTTGTTTCTCCTTTGTCATAAGAAAAATTTGTGTTTGTTTCATCAGGCTTGATGAAGTTGGGCTGGATCCATTTTTTTAATATTGCATCTAACTTATATATATTTATGGGCTTTGGTATAAAACCCTGAAATCCATTGTCCAAAAACATATCTTCTGCTCCCGCAATTGCATTAGCTGTCAATGCTATTATAGGTACCTTTCTTGAATAATCTGTGTCAAAATTACGAATGGCATTAGCTGTTTCTATACCGTCCATCCCAGGCATCATGTGATCCATAAATATTATGTTGTAATTTTGTTCCATGCTGGTTTCGGTTTTGTGTATCAGATCAAGAGCTTCTTCTCCGCTTGATGCACAGTCTACCTGCATTTTATACTTGGACAGAAGCCCGGCTGCCAATTCACGATTTGGCTGTACATCATCAACAATCAGTGCTTTGGCATAACTTAAATCATCCCGTACAAGTTTTTTTCTGTCAGTTTTTTTATTTTCGCTGTAGCGGAACTTTTTTATGCTTTCCATTTGTTCAGGGTCTATTGTCGTACGATCTTTGCATTTCTGTTTTATGCTGGCGTGGAAAACAGAGCCCTTGCCGTATTGAGTTTCAACAGTTATTTTGCCGTCCATCATCTCTACAAGCTTTTGTGTAATGGCAAGGCCAAGCCCTGTACCCTCAACATTGCGGTTTGTATTTGTATTTACTTGACCATAATCTATAAATATCTTTTTTAAATCATCCTTTTTTATGCCTATACCTGTATCTTTTACGATAATATCCATACATACATTTTCTTCATCAAGGTGTTCTGTGGTAATGCCCAGGCTGACACTCCCTGCTTCTGTATACTTAAATGCGTTGCTTAAAAGATTGTTGATTATTTGTTTTACCCGCAGATCATCTCCGTAAAGCCTGCATAACAGCTTGTTGTTAATATCCAGGCGGAATGTAACAGGTTTGTCCTCTATGCGTATCATGTTGAGGGTAATTATATCATTGATAAGACTTGGTACTTCATAATAGACAGGCGCTAATTCAAGCTTGCCGGCTTCTATTTTTGAAATATCAAGAACATCGTTTATAAGCCCAAGTAAGGTATTCCCGGCAGTACTTATCTTGCTTAGACTTATTTTTAGATCAGAGGCAAGCGATTCATCTTCCAGTATTAGATCAGTAAACCCCACAACAACATTCAAGGGGGTGCGCATTTCGTGGCTCATATTTGCCAGAAATCTGGTTTTTGCCTTGTTACTTTCCTCGGCTATTTCTGCCCTGCGCATTTCCTCTATAATGGCTTTTTGTTCGCGCAAATCCCTGATGTATCCTGCAATGATATACTCGCCCTTGTATATGACGCGTACCAGGGTAATTTCACATGGCAGTTCCTCGCCGTCAGACAGCTTATACATCCACTCAAATTTTAAATAACCTTTTGCAAAAGCTTTATCAAGGTATTCCTTTTTTAAATCATCTGACTTCCGTCCGCAGGGCTGGTACTCCGGTATTATATCATTTGATCTTTGTATGTAATCTTCTTTGTTATTTACACCTACCAGATCAAGTGCCTGCTGGTTACAGTCTATAAATTCATAATTATGCCCAAATAGCCGGCATGCAAGAGGCATTGCATTAAGCATAAGCTGTAAGCGCTCTTCTTCCTCATGTATCCGCTCCATCATTTTATTATGCTCACGCAGATCCCTGGTATATCCTGCAACAACATAATCGTCTATATACTTTACCCTAACAAGTGAAACTTCTGCGGGCATTCGTTCAAACGTATCAGGTATTTGGTGCATCCAGTTAAATATACATGCTCCTTCATCAAAAGCCTTTTTTACCAGCATAATTGCTTTTTCTGCAGAAAGCTGGCCATCACTCTGATACTCAGGAGAACACTCGTGAAACCTTTCTATATATTCCTGTTTGCTTTTGAATCCATAAAGTTTTACAGCTGCTTCGTTACAGTCAATTGTTTTTAAATCCCTGCTCCATAACTGGCTGCAAAACGGGGTTGAGTCAAGCATAAGATGTACGCGCTCATTGGCATTGGCTATATTTATTTGCATTTGTTTAAGTTCAGTTATATCTCTTACAGCGCCTGAAATTCTTAAAGGAATTCCCTGATTGTTACGGAGTGTTGTTCCAAAAGCATGAAAATGCCGGTATTCTCCGTTTTTATGCCTGAGTCTGTATTCTAAATCATAAGGTGTTTCCCCGGAATAATCGTTTAAGTGTGTCAAAAAGGCATTCCGTGTCTTCTCTTTGTCCTCGGGATGAAGGTGTTCATTAAAGCTTAAAAGTAAATCCGGGAAATCACTTTTGTCGGTATATCCCAGCATGTGGCGTAATTCCTGGGACCATATAAATTTATTGTTTGGGTTTATTGGATCATCAATAACAACATCCATGTCCCACAAAGCTATATTCAAAGCATCGCTTGTCAGCTTGTATTTCATAATCTCGTATTGAACTGTATGCAGCTGCTCTATCATCTTTAGTTGATTTTGAATTCTTAGTCTAAGTATGCCAGGTGAAAATGGTTTTGTTATATAATCTGTAACCCCCAAAGATAATCCTTTTTCCTCGCTTTCTTCATCTTTATTGCCTGTTAGAAATATGACAGGAATATCTTTGTAACGGGGATCAGCTTTCAATTTAGCAAAGGTTTCATAACCGTTCATCTCCGGCATTTCTATATCCAACAGGATCAGGTCGGGTATATTGTATTCCAGATTTTCAAAAAGAATGGCAGCTGATTGAATGGTATAGACCTTATAGAATTCCTGAAGAAGAGCTTTCCCCTGGTTAAGCGTTGCTATATTGTCATCTACAAGGGCAATCTTATATCGTATGTTATCCATAATTTACACCATTTTTTCTATAACTGACGAGAGTTTCTCCTTTATTGCTTTATACTTTCCCTGATCTACATTCTCACGCAGCCAAACAGCCAGGCCATCATCCAGACTATAATCATAATCTTCAATTCCTGCCATTGCTGCATCTATCTCATCAATATCATGATTTCCACAGGCATCTAAAAGCTTTTCAAGCAATGCATGGTCAGGTTTATCTTTTACAGGTTTTTTTATTGTTACACTTTTTTGAATTGCATCATCTATATCAGTTAAAAGCTGCAGTAATATACCAAGGAATCTTTGATTTGTAGCGCTTACAAAATCAAAATCTCCGGCTATGGCTGCTTTTTCCAGAGCTTCAGCCTTGTTCCCTACATTTTCCGCCAATATACCGCGGCTTGATCCCTTAATGCCATGGACTGTTACAGCATATTTATCAAGGTTTGATTTATTAACTTCTTTAATTATATCAGTAAGCGGCCTTGTGTTTTTTACAAATGATTGAAGCACATTAAGATATGCCTCTTCATTATAACCAAAATGGGCTATTCCTTTTTCCATATCAAGCCCTGGTATGTCATCAATAAAGAGCTGTCTTTTCTGTCCTTTTTTTGCTCCTAAATTTATTGTCTGTTCAGGAAGCAATGCTTCTGCTTCTTTGTCTCTGACCCATTGGCGCAGTACTGTGTCAAGCCTTGCAAGGTCTATGGGTTTTGAAATAAAAGCCTGGAAGCCTTTATCCAGAAATATTTCTTCATTCCCGACAATGGCATTGGCTGTGAGCGCTATTAGAGGTATTGTTTTGGCATACTCTGTATCTATTTTTTCCCGGATTATACGGGCTGCTTCTATGCCATCCATTTCCGGCATCATGTGATCCATGAATACCGCATTGTACCTGACTTTTTCGCTGCGAATGGCATCTATGGCCTGCTGGCCGCCTGTCACGCAATCGATTTTCATGCCATATAAAGCCATCAAACCCTTGGCTACATCCAGGTTTGTGGGATTATCGTCTACAACAAGTACCCGCGCATAAGACATATTGATACGCGTCATTTTTGCGCCATCGAATTTTTTTAGGGAGTAATCAAACTTTTTAAGGCTTTCCACAATCTCCGAGCCTATGACAGCATCACTTACATATTTTTGTTTAAGCCTGACAGTAAATGTACTGCCTTTTCCGTATTCACTTTCAACGCTGATGGATCCGCTCATCATTTCTGCTACTCTTTTGGAAATGGAGAGCCCCAAGCCTGTTCCTTCAGTTCTTCGTCCGGCATGGCTGACAGCATAGCTTACAGCATGAGAGCCGGCATGTCCGCGTTTATTTTCTTCTTCCATCTTGGCATAAAGTGTAAAAAGCTTATTTCTGTCTTCCGGCTTTATACCTATGCCTGTGTCGCGAACCCAGGCTGTCAGCCAAATCGTGCCTTCCTGATCACTCATCAAGTGGTTATGTTCTGGCTCGCATTTAAGACCAAGTTCTACAGTACCCTGTCTTGTAAACTTAAATGCATTGGAGAGCAAATTATTAAGGATTTGCTTTATCCTAAGTTCATCTCCAAAAAGGTAGTTTGGTAAATCTTCGTTTATATCAAGTATTAACTCCACAGGTTTCTCGCCTATGTACATAATGCTTTGGGAGATCGCATCGTTTATAAGGCTAGGGAGATCGTACTCATGGGGATTAAGCTCAAGCCTGTCAGCTTCTATCTTTGATATGTCCAGGATGTCATTTATTAAATTTAAAATGGTCTCGCCGGCCCTGTACACCTTAACAAGGTTTGAATGGGTCTCGTCGTCTAACTGTACTGTTTCAACTGTCAGCTCCGTTAAACCAAGTACTGTTGTCAGCGGAGTACGCATCTCGTGGCTCATATTGGCAAGGAAGTTGCTTTTTGCACGGGAGGCAGCCAGAATCTCTTCCTGCAGCTTGTCTTTATGCCTGTTATGCCTGTTATTTATAAATACAAAGACACCTGATCCTATAACCAATAATGCACTGACAATGGACAGGATTATCATGGCAATAAAAAACTGGGGGTTGGATTCCCAAACAGAAGGTATTCTGTTTATTATTTCTGCTCCGCCAGGCAGAGCATTTGACCTGATATTAAATCTGTCCATCTGGTTTTGATCGAATACCCAGCGGTTAAATGCTGATGAATCATGTATAACAGCTATGTCTTCTGCTATGCCTCCACCCAGCAGCTTTTTGAGCATGATTGCAATTTCTTCGCCGTATCTTTTATAGTCAAGGCTCCTGCCGCCTATGGCGTTATACGTCAACTGTGTAGAATAAATTGACAAAACCGGGGAAGGGGAGTTTCTCTCCAAAAGCCGCCTCATTTCACCCAGCGAAAAATACTGATGGTCAGCATCGACAAAATAGGAGCCGACAAAAACAAGGCTGTCCTGGGGCAGGGTGCTTATTTTTTCCAGCAGCGAAGCATTGTCTGTATTATCGTTGTATTCAATGTGCAGACTGGATGCAAGGGGTCTTAGGTCTGCTTCCATGGCGTTTCTGTACTGGATGCCTTCTGGTGTATAATCATTTATAACAAAAATGTTTTTTGTGTCAGGAAAGATCGCAAGCGCTGTCTGTGCTGTTTCGTAAGCTTGTATGCTTTTAACTATGCCTGTAAAATGATTTTCATTATCCTGAATTATTTCGCTGAACCTCTCGCTTACACCGTAAAACAATACAGGTACATTCCGGAAATAAAGATAGTAATAGTCTTTTAAAAATTCCAGTGCCGTATCACCTGACACAATAACAGCTGCAACATTTCTTGGAACTATGTCTGCCCGCAGCAAGGCCGCGATATTGACCATGCTGTACTGGCCCCTTGTAAAACGTCTGGCATCTATGTTAACTGTCATCCATTCTATTGACAGATCGTCTTCAAATTGGCTGCGTAAAGCTACACTAAACTGGTCTTCCCTTCCTATTTCAATGCTGGAAG
>Ga0099364_10004783_pt1 | contig 20428 bp, 26 predicted proteins | sample TergutTh196P3_FD_73070 | JGI IMG/M metagenome (GOLD analysis project Ga0099364, IMG submission 73070) | Microcerotermes parvus P3 segment gut microbial communities from Pointe-Noire, Republic of the Congo - Th196 P3 | ecosystem: Host-associated > Arthropoda: Insects > Digestive system > Gut ... | reverse complement strand
AGTGGTTTTCTTAGACAACACCGCACGCCGACCAACGCAGAGCGAGGTAATCTCGGGACGGATAAATCCGTCCCCTACAAAAACCGTTACCGTGTATTTTCCCACGAGCCAATCCGCCAAATCCGCGTAAATCCGTCAAATCCGTGTCCCACTACCCTTAATTTACATGGATAAAAATTGTATTCCACTGCCGTCAATTTACACGGAACGAATCCGCGAAAATCCGCCAAATCCGCGAAAATCCGCGTTCCATGCCTTTAAATCCCCATTCCGTTACTTTTCAAAATCCCGATACAATAGGCTAGCCTGTATGCCTGTGTTATTCTGATATTTTCCCGAAATATACGGTTCGTATTCGCCCTCTATGGAATGATAATAAATTTGGCAGATTTCTACGCCTGCGTAAACGCGAATCGGCTGTACGCAGTGAATTTCTAACGTCCAGTAGCCCTTAAAGCCCACGTCGCCAAAGCCAGCGCAAACATGCACAAAAAGCCCGAGCCGCCCCACGCTGGAACGCCCCTCTAGCATAGGCACGTATTTGTGGGTTTCGGTGTATTCCTGCGTACGCGCTAGGTACAATGTGCCTGGCTGTAGGACTATGCCCTGCTCGGGTATAAGCATGGTGTGCGACACGTTTGGCTTTTTCATGTCCAGCGTTTTTTCCTCGTAAACCATAAGCTCGTTGTGCAGGGTCAAATTGTACGAGTTGGGGTTTACCGCGTTTTCGTTAAATGGCGTGATTATTATTTCCTTACCTATTTTTTCTCTAATCATCTTGCCCGACAAAATCATGCTGTTTCTCCTTTCGTTTTAATGGTATTATAAGAGAGGGTTTTAATTAGGTCAAATAATAAAGGGGCATTGCCCCTTTCCTTCGACTGTCCTCTGGTGGGAATATCGCCTCGAAGCCTTGATTGCTTGATAAAAATAATAATAAAATGTGGTGACTTCGTGAAAAATTTGTTGTTTCTTATTCAGTATATACTAAAACCGCGTACAACGGGGGCGGTTTTGCCTAGCTCAAAATATTTGGCGCGGAAAATGGTTGCGGGTATAGACTTTTCTGCGGCGCGGTGTATAGTGGAATATGGGCCGGGGACGGGCGTTTTTACCGAGGAAATCCTTTCGGCGCGCTCGGCGGACACGTTGGTTATTTTAATCGAACGCAACGCGGATTTTTGCAAAACGCTGGAAAAACGGTTTGGCGGCTATGCCAATTTGAAAATAATCAACTATTCCGCCGAACGCATAGGCGCGTATTTACAGGAAAACGGCATAGAACACGCGGATTATATCGTGTCGGGCTTGCCCTTTGCGAGCCTGCCCAAGGTCGCCTCCCAGAATATTCTAGCACAAACAAAAAAGCATTTAAGCCCCTCGGGTAAGTTTATCACGTTTCAATACACTTTGCTTACAAAAAAATTCTTTTTAGGCTATTTTGGCGATATTGAGATAAAATATGAAATAAGAAATATTCCGCCGGCGTTTGTACTGGCGTTAACCGACCTATCCTAAAACCCCATTCCGCCATCTTTTCGGCGAATTTTCCGTTCTGCTTCGTTGGCGCGTGCTTGCAGATGCTCTCCGATATGCGGCGCACGCGCCTCCTCGCATAACGAAAAATTCGCTCGAAAATCTGGCGAAAGCGGGTTTTAGGACAGGTCTGAAGGTAGGTGTGCTTTGGCGATTATTCGGTTTACATTTAGGCTTGCGGGCGGCTTGTACAATAGCTGGTTCGCCGACTGGCTTCATATCAATTTTATCGCACGTACTGTCATGGTGCTTATGGTGCTGTGGCTTATGCTGTTTGTTTTGGCACAGCTTGTGCAGTACGTGGTCGCGCCGCTGGTGCTATTGTGGCTTATTCCGCATACAAAATATAAAGACATGGTATACTGTTCTAAACGTGTTGTTTTTAAGGGTATGCTTGTCTTGGCGGTGGTCGCGGCGCTTTGGGCGGTGGCGTTTGGGCTTTATGTGGAATACGCTACGCCCGCGGCGGTGATTTTGGAAGCCGACGGCGGCGATTCTGACGGCGAGCAGGTCGAAAACGAGGCGGACAGCGAAGCCGCGGAAGAACCTAAAAACGAAATTGAAATAGAATTAGTAGAGGGAGCTTTATTAACGCTTAACGAGATGGGCAAGCAGGGCGCAATGCTGCGTGACGGCGTGGGAATCGAAGCTACGATTATTGAGGTCGTATGGGGCGAGGACGAGCTAGTGTATCTCGGCCGCTATGCAGCCGACGAGCATGTAAACGGCTTGCTGTGGCTATGGGTGCAAGCCCCAAGCGGCACAGAGGGCTATGTGAGCAGTCAACTAATATTTGAAAGGAACAACTAAAATGAAACCAATCACAGTGACAAAAAGCAACTTTGAAGCAGAGGTAGCAAGCTCGGAAAAGCCCGTGCTTCTGGACTTTTGGGCGGCGTGGTGCAGACCATGCGTAATGCTCGCGCCGATTATTGACGAGCTGGCGGCAGAGGTAGACTATGTAAAAATAGGCAAGGTAAATGTCGAGGAGGAGCCAGAGCTTTCCGCGGCGTTTGGTGCGATGAGTATTCCGTTGTTGGTGGTGACGGAGAAGGGCGCGGTTGTGAAGCAGCATGTGGGTATGTGTTCTAAGGATAGGTTGTTGGAGATGGTTGAGGGGTATAGGTAGGGTCAAGAGGTTGTAGGGGACGGATTTATCCGTCCCCTACAATAAACACGGTCATTGTTACCGTTTGCCTAAATCCCCTACAGATTGCTTAATGCCTCTGTTCATTATTCCTATTCAATTTTCCTCACCTTTCGGGGGATATTCTTGTATAAATTGCTCCATTGCTTTTCTGAAAACCGACGCTATAGACACGCCCTGTTGCTTAGTTGCTAGCTTGAATGTGGCGACAAGCTCTTTTGGCAAATCGGCGTTAATTTTAGTGTATACTTTCCTATTATACCTTTGCTTAACCTGCCATGATGTTGTAGTTTTTCTTTTTTGTGTTGTTGTATCAGACATTGTTTAACCCCTTATTCTTTATTGGAATGCCTTGAAGATTTTATTGTAATATTTTTGAACAAACCAAGCGGGCAATGAGCTTTGCGTTATGATAACATTTTTCACGCCGTCAAAAGCTGTGTCCTCCGATTGAATTTCCAGTTTATCGCCTTTTCCGCAAAACATCAGTATTTGGGGGTAATCCTCGGTATTATCGTAAATCATAGCAATATCAGCCAAAGCGAGGACTTCGGGCATAAGATTCATCGCCTTTTCATAACGCGAGATGATTTTATCCCTTGGAACATCATGTCCGCCTTGTGACACCCTTGTTTCCACTCGTTTAATATTTATCTCAACGCCTTTGGTAAGGACATAATGTACGTGTAGGATATACCCTTTTCGTTTGGCACGCTTCATAAAATCAACCTTTTCATAGGTTGACAAAACTGTTTCAAACGAGAAAGACACTCCGTTTATCAGTGCGGTTTCGCGCAACTGCTCCGCTTTGTTCATTGCGTGTACATAAGCCGTTACGTCGTCTTTGTGTACAGGGTCAACGAGGTTATCTGGGCATATGAAGTATTCGGGGCAAGCGTCCGCCGACAACACATTTCGCACGATTGTTGATTTCCCCGAACCATTCGCACCTGCGAACACAGTCAAAACCTTATCATTCATCTTTGTCACCCGAAAAACTTAACACGTTGTTCGCTACATCTTTTAGTTTATACATAGTTTCCCGTGCTTTTTCGTCAAGATACTTTTTTACTTCGCCATATGGCGTAACAGTCATATTGATATTTTTCAAAGATGCTAAAATATCTGGCTGTTCATTTGCCAGCGTTCTATTGGTTAATACTTTGTTAGAATCCGACATCGCAAAACCTCCTTTATAATTGCATTGATTCAATCATAACACACTCACGAGAGTATGTCAAGAATTGCAAAAAAATAAGCCCTCTGACCGTTTCCAGTAAGAGGGCTTGGTTATTATCCGTCCTTGTTATCCTTTCGCAGACAGCCGCCCTAAAACCCCACCGCCGCATACTCCTCGTCCAGCCCTTCGGGGAAGTCGATTACTACGCCGCCGATTTGGTCTACAGAAAAGAACGTCACCATGTCCATTGACATAGCCTCGCCGTCTGCTTCCATTGTCATGCTCATGTCCATGTGCATGGTTAGCGGCATGTTGTTTTCGCCCAGTGTGACGACGTACGTAACGTCCGATAGGTCTATCGACATCTCTACGTTGGGCAGCATGGTGCTAAAACCGCCGAGAAGGCTGTCCACAAGGCCGTTCATTACCTCGCCCGACAACAAAAACGAAAGCTCGCTGCCGACCGCTACCTCCTTAAACTCTGCGCTGATAACGGCTTCCTCGGGGAAGTCCAGCGTGCCGTTCATGCTTAGCTGTTCGAGCATGTCCTCTAGGGGTACGGCTATTTTCATTTTCATGCCCATGGCCTCTGTGTACAGATAGCCGTTGCGGTAAAATGACTCGGTTAGCGGCGTGTCCATTGACGTTATGATTTGTGACATACGCAGGTCAAGCTCTGTGTCGCTGTGCTTTACCACCTCTAGGAACATGGCAACCTCCATGTCGGTATCAACGCCGCCGATGTCGGTTTTTACGGACGATGTACCGCTTAGCTTCATGGAGCTTGCGTTGTCCAGTGCTTGGGAAGCCAGTGCGTAAATTTCATAATTGCTAAGCCCTGTGATGTCTAGCGGCTCTGCGGCTACTGCGGCTTCCTGCCCTGCTTGCTCGCCCTGAACCGCTTCCGCACCCTGCTCCGCTTGGGCGGGCGTTTCCTGTGTTTGTTCTGTTGTGCCACATGCGGTAAATAGCGTAATCATAGCTAGTATGAGTAATAAGATTTTGAATTTGTTCATTAGTTTGTTCCTTTCTGTATAAAAGACAATGTGTGTGAATTTAGAAGATAATGGCGTGTGTGAATTTAAAGGATAATGGAACGCGGATTTTCGCGGATTTGACGGATTTTCGCGGATTTTTTCTTGCGTTAATTAAAAGCTAACGTGATTGTCTGCCGTGCCTCGCTCCCTCTGTGCCTCTGTGCCTCTGTGTGAAAATCTTTTTGACAAATAATGAACGTAGGTAAAGCGTATAACTTCCATTCTATAGTTAAAAGATTTTTTCACACAGTAGTTCGCACAGAGGCACAAAGCAGAGGGAACGTAGCACAGCAGACACAAAACGTGGATTTAAATATTGCGTTTGTTGTGGGGATTTGCAGGTTTTTTGTAGGGGACGGATTTATCCGTCCCCTACAATTCTAATAATTCCTACATCGCCATTTCCACATACTCATCTAAATCGTCAGGGAAGCTAATAGCCACGCCGCCGATTTGGTCTACCGAAAGCAGCGTGACCATATCCATTGCCGTTACCTCGCCGTCTATTTCCGTTGTCATGCTCATTTCCATGTGCATGGATATAAGCTCGTAGCTATCGTCCACGGTTACGGCATATTTGATGTCGGACAGCTCTATGTCCATAGCCGTGTCGGGAAGCATACCGCTAAGCCCGCCAAGAAGGCTGTCCACAAGCGCGGTCATTACATCGCCCGACAATACAAACGATATTTCGTTGCCACCGTTTGCCGCCCTTATGGTTACGTCCGAAATTGCTTCCTCTGGGAAATCCAACGCGCCGGTCGCGCTTGCTTGCTCCAGCATATCGTCTAGGGGTACAGGTATCTTTATTTTCATGTCAAATATTTCCGACATGTCCATGTACATATAGCCGCCGCGGTAAAGGGTTTCTTGCGCGGGCATGTCAAGCCCCTCCATGCGAACGGTTTGCACAATTCGCATGTCAATGTCCGTTTCGCTATGCTTTACTGTTTCGATAAGCATGTCAATGTCCACCGCCATGCTCTCGCCGTCTGTGTCCGTTTTTACGGACATTGCGCCGCTCATAATCATAGAATCGGCGGCGTTCAGCGATTCAGAAGCCAACAGATAAACGTCATAGCCGCTAAGACCGTTTATGTCTGCTAGCGGCTCGGAGGTGTTTTCGGTGTTCTCGGTGTCTGCGCCTTGCTCTGTGTCTTGCTCGGTTTCGGTGTCTTGTTCTGTGTCTTGCTCGGTGTCTTGCTCTGTTTCTGTGTCTTGCTCGATGTCCTGCTCGGTTTCCGCGCCTTGCTCTGTCCTTGTGGGGTCTACCTCTGTTCCGCCGCCCTGCTCTGCTGTATTACATGCGGCAAATAACATCACCATAGCTAATACAAGCAATAAAACCTTGATTTTTTTCATTTTCTAATTCCTCCTTATTTTTTGGCAATTGCCGTCTTACATGGGCATTATATATATTATATGAAAATTTTACAAGTTATACATGAAGATTAGACGGTGATTTGATTTTGTAACAAAGCTGTAACAAAAATTTGATATAATACACAAGAGGTGGGAGTATGAAGATATAGCAGAAACGATGGATTCCAAGCAAACCAACGATGCCGGAAAGAGTAAATCCCCTTTAAAAAAACACTCAGAAACCAAAAAAGGTACGATAGAATTGAGAAGCGTACTCCGATAAAAACCCCCACCATAAACAAGCACGGCGGGGGCCTTCGTATCATTTTCATATCACTCCACTATCAATCCAAAACCCAAACATCAATATTCCTACGCCCAAAACGTAATGCTTCCTCTATGGTTTCCATATATAAGTCTATTTTGTCGCCGCGGATAGCACCGCCCACGTCGGCGGCAATCGCGAAGCCGTAGCCGTCTACGTATAGGCGCGTGCCTAGGGGGATAACGCTTCTATCTACGGCGACTATGCCGTGCTGTACGGGGCGGCCGGACGCGGTTATGCCAAAGCCAGGGTCGCCCGGGTTTTTTCCTGTACAGCCGTAGTATTTTGTGTATGCGGAGGCTTCCATTCGCAAATGGCGCGAATAATGGAAGTCGGGCGCGTTTACGTTGGCGAGCGAGCCTAGCCAGCCTGTTCCAATGTCCAAAATAGCGTCTGTCGGCTCACGCAATACCTCCGTGCCTACGTAGTTTCGTTGCTCCTGCTTGCCCGCAATATATACCACCGAGGTGGTTACCGCTTTTTCGCCCTGCTCGCCCTCTATTCGTAGGTGCTGCTGCCCGCGCGGCACGGAGCTTGTGTGGTTTTCGATTGTTTCGTATGGCAGAGAAATCAACTCCACCTCTGTTTGTGTCACCCATGTGTCCACGCTTAGAACATCGCCGTTTTTAATCGGCACGTCCTCATCGCCATTGTAAACCAACGCAATCCTGCTTACCTGTTGCATTTGCCGCAGAATATCGGCGACCGTTGTACCAGGCCGCGCCACCTGCGGAATAAACTCGCCGCCGTCTGTTTGCACGTAGTACGTGATTTCCCTCTCAATGGAAACGGTTATGCCGTCCCACAAAAACGACTCTGTCGGGTGGCTTATGCGGTCGAGCGTATTATAGGAAACTCCCATTTCGTGGAAAAAATCCGCCACGCTTTTCGCGCCTACTAGAAATTCGCGTGCCTCGCCATTGTCAACTAGCGTAACCTTTGTCAATTCCGATTCCGCCGCTATAAAGCTCATAAGCCCTAGCGGAAAAACTGTTACGGCGACGACGGCCAAAAGCACCACAAAAATCGCGCGTATTGATTTCATAAAGTCCTCCAAAATATTCCTGTAATTATTTCGCAATGAATTGTAACAGTTGCTTAATAATTTTGCAACAATTTTAATTCGCAATTTACTACATATTCTTGTGGGGTGTTGAAAATTTGGGGAAATTGCAGAGATAATTAAAAAAACAACCGCCCATATGGGCGGCTATTTCAAGGATTATTAACCTGCAAATGCTCTTTAAGCGCGGCTTGTATAAAGCCCGATACATTGATGTTAGCCTTGCTTGCCGCATAGTCAAGCCATGCAGGCAGGGTTATATTGCGGCGTACAGAGCGGTTATCGTTTTTGCGGCGGTATTCGTCAAAATCAATGTCTACCCACGCGACTAATTCGCCCACCTCATGCGGCGGCTCGGTAACAGACGGATTGGGGATTACGCGCCTTTCGTCTTGTTCACATATGCCCCACAAGCCTATTGCATCACGAGCCATAAAAATAGCCTCGGCAATATCCTTGCCCTGTGTGTCTATATCGAGGTCGGGGACGGATACAACATAACCGCATTTTGTGGGGGTTAGAATGATTGGGTATACGTTTATCATGCTTGCACGCTCCTTTATTATTGGGGTTATTTTAATCCCCTACGCTTGATTATTCTTTTTGCCAAAACCTCATTGATTTCCTTTTGTCTTGATATAGGCTCGGTTACCTTGCCGTTGGTGTATATTGTGTGACTTCCGCCCTCTCTTAATAACCACCAGCCGTTTTCCTCGAAAAGTTTTATTAAATCCCTGCGTTTCATGCCCTCACCTCTCTACGCAATTATACACATATTATACACACTAGTCAAATGTGCTTTGAACTTACGCAACTTCGTGCTATAGTTAAGCAATATAAACAGTGTAAATTCACACACGAACAATCGCCAACGGCGAATCAAAAAAAGGTGAAGCATATGAGTATACAAATTCAAAACGAAATAAACCTAATAAAAGACAGCATACTACAGGTCGTGCCTGCGGAAGCCATCTATTTATTTGGCTCTTATGCTTACGGAACACCAAGCGAAGCAAGCGACCTTGATGTTTATGTAGTCGTGCCAGATGATGTTGAGGACTTGTCCGAGCTGTATGCCGATATTCAAAGCCTATTACGCAAAAAAACGCTCTTTCCTATGGATTTAATTGTCAATCGCTCTCGTGTGTTTAACCGACGAAAAAATGGCCCAACGCTAGAGGGCGTAATCAATAGGAAAGGGGCGTTGGTGTATGGAATTTGAGTATGTAGCGGAATGGTTTAAATATGCAGATATGGACTTTATTACCGCCGAGCATTTGCTTACCTTATACCCACAGCCGCTTGAAATTATATGCTTTCATTGCCAACAATCCGCAGAAAAATATTTAAAAGGGTATCTACTATCCAAGGGCGAAATAGAACCTCCTAGAACGCATGACTTGGTATTATTACAGCTCGCTTGTGCAGAATCTGACAGTAGCTTTGCCCTTATCAAGCGCGCGTGTGAGGTTTTGACTCGATACGGCGTACAGCCGCGCTACCCGAACGAAATGGAAATAACGGAAAACGACATGAAAAAAGCCATAGAATATATCCGACAAATTCGGGAGCTTGAACCGTTGGCGATATTGCGAAGTAAAGCAGATTAAAAAACCCCCCACCCACACTAACGCAGGTGGGGGGCTTTTTTCCTCTAACACATTCCCAAATACCTCTCCTTATGCCCATTATACATACCCAAAAACTCACTACTCTCCAACGCTTTACGCATATACTCCTGCATTTCAAACTTTATGCCGTCTTTTTCGTATAGCTCCTCTATGATGTATAGTGCGATGTTGGAGCAGTGGTCGGCGACGCGCTCTAGGTCGGTGAGAATGTCGTTGTAGACAACGCCAGATTCTATGCTGTCTATGCCTGCCTTTATTCTCGACATTTGGCGTTCCTTGAAGTTGTCGCGCAGGAAGTCTATGGCTTCCTCTAGCGGCTCTATTTTTTGGGCGGATTTTATGTCGCCCTTTTCAAACAAGCCTGTGGTGGCTTCCAGTATATCGTTTACAGCCTTTACCAGTATTTCAATCTCGGTGTGTGATGCTTGCGAAAGGTCGATGCCGTTGTCTTTCAAGTGTGCGAAAGCGGCGGTTATATTTTCGGCATGGTCGCCAATGCGTTCTATGTCCCTTACGGAGTGTAAGAACTTGGAAACGCTCTTGTCCTCGCTGGCGGGTAGATTCTTTATTTTTACCAAATAATTACTTATTCGTTCCGCTAGGACGTTTAGTTTGACCTCGTTTTCGAGAATAATGTCGGAGCTTTGTGTCGAAAAATCGGAAAGCAGGCCAGTCGCGAGCTTTACGTTCTTTGCGGCGATATTTGCCATAATGTATACGGCTTTTTTACTTTGCTCCAGCGCGAGCGCGGGAGTAAGCAAAAACCTCACGTCAAGCATTTTTGTAAGCGTGTTGACGCTGTCGGCCGAGTCGTCCTCCGCCTTGTCATGCACCACAAACATAACGAGCTTTTCAAATAGCTGTGTGAATGGAAGAAACGCAAACGCGAACGTAACATTAAAGCAAGAGTGAATAATCGCGATATGTTCTGGTCTTACGTCCATTTCCCAGAACCAAAAGCCAGCGCCGCCATTAACTAGAGATTGTGTTATATAAACGGCAGGAAGCGCAATCGATGTACCGATTGCGTTAAAGAAGAAGTGAACCATGGCTGTACGCCTTGCGTTCCTGTTCGCGCCGATGGAGGAAAGGAACGCAGTCATGCACGTACCGATGTTTTCGCCCAAAATAATGGGCAAAACCACGTTGAACGGTATGCCCGTAGAAATAGCCAACGCCTGAAGAATACCAAGCGTAGCGGAGGACGATTGCACAACCGCCGTCATACAAAAGCCAAGCAACACGCCAAAGAACGGATTAGTTAAAACTGCGATAAAGTTTCCAAAGGCTGCACTGTCTTTAAGCCCTGCGGTAGACTGCGACATAAAGCCCATGCCAATGAACAAAATGGCAAGCCCGATAAGAATTTTTCCGATAAGCGGCTTTTTGCCCTTGTTTAGGAAAACAATCAGGATTGCGCCCACAAGCGCGAGTACAAAGGCTAGACTGGCGGGCTTTAACATTCTGATAATGAAGCTATCGCCCTGCAAGCCCGATAGCGAAAGCACCCAGCCCGTAATCGTGGTACCGATATTCGCGCCCATAATAATGCCGATAACCTGGGACAGCTTCATAATGCCGGAGTTTACGAAGCCGACCACCATAACCGTGGTAGCCGACGAGGACTGAATAACCGCCGTAACGCCCGCGCCTAGGAGCATGGCCTTTACGCGGTTGCTTGTTAGCTTTTCCAAAATCGACTGCATTTTGCCGCCGGCGAGCTTTTTCAGCCCGTCGGACATTTGGGACATACCGTACAAAAACAGACCCAGCCCCCCAAGGAGCGTTAATACGTCAAAAAAGTCCATTTAGTTCCCTCCCATTTATAGGCAATTTTCAAAAGCTAATCGCCTTATCGGGTTTACACTCAGTATGTAAACTCCAAGCAAATTATAATGAAAAATTTACACAATACAATAGAAAAACAGTGTTTTGCGTAAATTTTACAGGGACTTTACAAAGGCTTTACATTCAAATAAAATAAGGGTACGCTTCCGTCTTTGAAAAACGGTAACGTACCCTTGTTTTTGTAAAGTTTTTGTAAACTTATGCCCCTACGCCATTACTTCCTCCTTCTCCGCCTTCCTACGCCATTCCTGCAACTCCAGCATATTCAAATACTTCTCCTTATGCTCGTCATACTGCTTCATAAACTCGTAGCTCTCGACCACCCTACGCGTATATTCATGCAACACAAACTCCACGCCGTCCCTCTCGTACAATTCCTCGATAATATACTGCGCGATATTGGAGCAATGGTCGGCTATACGCTCCAAATCGGTGATAATGTCGTTGTACACCACGCCAGACTCGATGGTACACACGTTCTCTTTCAAGCGCGCTATTTGCCGCTCCTTGAAGTTGTCGCGCAGGAAGTCAATCACTTCCTCTAGCGGCTCTATTCTCTCGGCGGAACGCAAATCGTAGTCGTTAAACAAGCCCACGGTGGCTTCGAGAATGTCGTTTACCGCTTTTATGAGAATTTCCACCTCGGCGCGTGACGCTTTGGAAAACTCGATATTGTTGTCCTTCATGTGCGCGAAAGCGGCGGTGATATTTTCGGCATGGTCGCCAATCCGCTCCAAATCTCGTATGCAGTGCAGATATTTGGACATGACCTTGTTCTCACGCACAGGCGGACTTTTGATTTTTATTAAATAGTTGCTTATATTTTCTGCCAATACGTTTAGCTTGCCCTCGTTTTCAAGCAACATCTGCTGATTTTCTGCCGAAAATTCGTCCATTTGCCCTGCGGCGAGCTTTACGTTTTTTGCGGCAATATTTGCCATAATATAAATGGCGTTTTTGCTCTGTTCCAATGCCATGGCGGGCGTGGACAAAAATCTTTCGTCCAGCATTTTTGTGAGAACGAGCGTTTCGTCCTCGGAATCCGCGGCCTTCTTGTCCTTTACCAAAAATTCCACAAGCCTTACAAAAAAGGCAGTAAACGGCAGGAACAGGAACGCGAACGTGACGTTAAACGAGGAGTGAATAAATGCAATCGTAGTACCAGTAACAGGGTCGAGCCAATTATTGAACCCAACAAAGTATTGATACGCGTACACCACAGGAATTGTAATAAACGTGGCGACTACCTTAAACAAAAGGTGCAATACCGCCGCGCGCTTGCCGTTTATGGACGCGCCTATGGAGGACAGCAGAGCGGTTACGCACGTTCCGATATTTTCGCCCAAGATTATGGGCAAAACGACAGAAAACGGTATGTCCGTAGAAATCGCCAACGCCGTAAGTATGCCAAGCGCGGCAGACGAGGACTGCACAATCGCCGTAAGCGCGAAGCCAAGCAAAACGCCAAGGAACGGATTTTCAAAAATAAGTACAAAGCTCGCAAAGGTGGGGCTATCTCTAAGCGGGGCAGTCGCGCCCGACATCATGCCCATACCTGTAAACAAAATGGCAAGCCCCAACAGAACTTGCCCCACTATGGGCTTTTTCCCCTTAAAGAACATAACAAGCACCGCGCCGATAATCGCAAACAACAGCGAGAAGTTAGCGGGGCGGAGCATTTGCATAGCGATATTGCTGCCTTCTTCTATGCCCGTGAGCGATAACATCCACGCGGTTACGGTCGTGCCGATGTTCGCGCCGAGAATAATACCTGCGACCTGTCCCAGCTTCATAATGCCCGAGTTTACAAAGCCTACCACTATTACTGTGGTGGCGGACGATGACTGAATAATGGCGGTAACGCCCGTACCAAGCAGCAGTGCCTTGATTGGGTTATTGGTTAGCTTTTCCAAAATGCTTTGCAGCTTGCCGCCCGCCATTTTTTTCATGGCTTCCGCCATTAGCGTCATTCCGTATAGGAATAGACCCAGCCCACCGAGCAGCTTTAGCCCGCCAAAAAGTAAATCTGAATTCATTCGCAAATTCCCCTCTTTTTCGAGCTATTATTCCACCGACTAAGTCTTGCGTTTCTTAGTCGGTGGAGTAATTCCGCCCTTGGATAAATTTACATAAATTTTACTTGTGCTTTACGTACATTTTACATAAGGTGATTATACCGCAAAATTTGTTTATTGCAAGGGTGTGTTGAAAATTTGGGGGAAGTATTTTTTAAAGGCATGGAACGTGGATTTTTTTGAGGGCATGGAGCGCGGATTTAAAAGATAATGGAACGCGGATTTTCGCGGATTTGGCGAATTTTCGCGGATTTTTTCGGACGTATTTTTAAATCCGCGTACTTAGAAATCTACGTAATGTCCGTATTCCTGCTGTACCACGCTCCCTCTGTGCCTCTGTGCCTCTGTGTGAAAAAATCTTTTATTAAAGAATGGAAGTTATACGCTTTACCCACGTTCATTATTTGTCAAAAAGATTTTTTCACACAGAGGCACAGAGGCACAGAGGGAGCGAGGCATAGCAGGCAATGCAACGTGGATTTAAATATTGCGTTTGTTGTGGGGATTTGCAGGTTTTTTGTAGGGGACGGATTTATCCGTCCCGAGGTACGCGCGTTCGTTAATTAGGGATGGACAACGTCCTGTCAATTTGCAGCGTGCAAACCTCGGGACGGATAAATCCGTCCCCTACAAAACCGTTACCGTGTTCGTTGATACGCAAATTACCAAACGGCGATATATTTTCCCACGAGCCAATCCGCGAAAATCCGCCAAATCCGCGTAAATCCGCGTTCCATTATCTTTTAAATCCGCGTTCCATGCCTTTAAAAACCCGCGTTCCATAAATTTTACTAATACAAGATAATTGTGGCAGGCTTAGCGCATATAGTGAAGATATGTAGTAATTGAGGGGCTTTTGTATATGACGAGGTTCAAGCGGTATTGCATTTTTACAGAAAATTACAATGGGCTGTTGGCTAATTTTTCTGAAAAAGCGGCGAGCGAAGAAATAATTTACATAAAAAATCAGCATAATAACGGAATGGAAATATCTATTGTGCGGCGCGAGCGGTTTTGTGCCGCGCTTTTGGAGCTGCTTGCGGACATCGCGCAGGCGGAAAACCCGGTATACAAATATTCCGCACGGCTGCGAGAAATGGCGCAGGAGCTTCGCCAAACCCCTCTTTATGCGGAAGAACTGCAACGGCTGAAAAAATTCGTTTCGCAAAGCAGGGAGCTTAATTTGGAGGGCTATGTGCTGTTTAGAATGGACGAATTTAGGGAAAGGCTAGACCTTTTGATTTACTCGTTAGCAAAAAAACTAAAATTTGGAAATTTAGACTAGCATTATTTTCCATTATGGAATATAATGTATTTGTTTCAAATAAAAACCACCCACGAAAGGGATTTTAATGACCGCCATACTAGAACAATTGCTCGCTATGGAAAGCGAAGCGCAGGAAGCCATGAAAGACATCGAAAAGGAAACCGCGAGCCTAAGCCAGACCACCCTAGATAATTTGACCGCCAAGGTAACCGCCATAGAAAACGAGGGCGCGGAAAAAATAAAGCTACTCGTAAGCGAGCTGGAAAGCCACACAGCCGAACAAATTACAGGCGTGCAGGAGGAATACAGAATAAAAGGCGAGGGCTTTGAGCAAGAATTTCGCAGCCATAAAAAAACGCTGTGCGAGAGGATTTTTTTTGACATTGTTTACGGCGAGCCTCGCGGCGAGCCTAGCCTATGAATAGCTATATCGCGCTCAATACAAAGCTACGCGGGCGGGCGGCTTCCCTACCCCACCGAATACAAGGCGCGTTATGCCAAGAACGCAAGGGCTTGCTCGCCGACATTCTCGCACAGGAGCTAAGGCACATTCGCCCATATTTATCCAAGCCAAGCAGAGATTTTGTCACGAGCTGGGCGAAAAATTTTGACGGCTACGAGGCGTTACAAGCCATAAAAAAACTGGACAAGCCCGACAGAGAAGCCTTGAAGCGTGTTTTCGGCACAGAAATAGACCTAAAAAATATTTTAATCATTTACCGCCTAAAGAAGCATTTTGACACGCATGGGGACATGGTTTACGCGCATTTAATCCCGTCAAGCTACAAGCTACGCGCGCAGGAAATAAACCAGCTCGCGCACGCAAAGGACATGACGCATTTTACGCAGGCGGCGGCAAGCGGTCGTTACGGCGCAGTTTTTAACAACGCAAACGCCTTTATTCACGCCGAGCAAAGCCTTTCGCGGGCGGTTAGCCTACAATTTAAAGAGCAAAGCAGGCGCGGCGGCCTGGCGGTTGTGTGCGGCTATTTGTATTCGTTGCGGCTGGAGGTACAAAGGAGGCTTTTACATGATTACAAAAATGAAATACATAAGCATAACGGGGCATATCGCGGGCATGAACCACGCGGTTAATAACTATTTAAGCCGTTATGATATTCAGCTAGAGGAAAATCCTCACAGCTTAATGAAGCCTTTTACTAGCCTTAACCCATATGCGCAAACCCTACGCAAGGCGGAAGCCCTCGCGCCCCTAGCGGGAAGCCCGCCACCGATTTATATACCCATTCTGCCAGACGAAGCGGTAAACCTAGTGGAGGACACCTACACCAACCACGAGCTGCGAGATATAGAGGAAAAAACCGCGCGGCTGGAGCGCGAGGCGGCGGCGTTGGAAAAATATTCCGCACTGGAAATAGACCTCGCCGCGCTTAAAAGCTGCGAGTTTATTTACTGCCGTATGGGGCGGCTTTCTGCGGAAAATTTCAAAAAATTCGAGAAATTTTCGGACAAGCGTTTTTTGTTTTCCTTGGCGAAACGTGAAAAAGACGTAATTTACGGCATATTTTTTACGCCTACGCGGCATAGTGACGAAATGGATACGTTTCTTGTTTCCTTGGGCTTTACGCAGGATTGCTTTAGCGCGGCACAGGGTACGCCGTCAGAAATTAGCCAGCGGTTGCGCGCCGAGGCGGACAAGCTCTTGCAGGGCAAGCTGTTTTCATGCACACGCGAACGGCTCGCAATCGCCTGCGAACGAGTAAAAAGCCTGTACGCCGCGTTTGATATAAAAAAATATGCCTCAATCAGTAATGGGGAGCGTATTTTTACGTTTTGGGGGTGGCTAAGTGCGGAGGACGCGCGCGCGTTGGAGAACGAAATAGCGGCCGACGATTTATTGATTTTTGCACAGCACGAAAGGAACGAGAAGCCGCCAGTGGCGTTGCACAATTTGCCGATTATTCGCCGTTTTGAGTTTTTTACGCGTATTTATGGGCTTCCCGAATATGACGAAATCGACCCTACGCCCATTTTGGCTATTACGTATACCTTGCTGTTTGGGCTTATGTTCGGCGATATTGGGCATGGCGCGGCGCTTGCGTTTATCGGCATTTTTGTACAAAGGCGGCACCATGTAGAGCTAGGCGAAATTATGAAAATCGTGGGAATTTCCTCCGCTGTTTTCGGTTTTCTGTACGGCAGTGTCTTTGGCTACGAGTTTAAGCCGATTTGGTTACGCCCGACCGCCAATATCACGGAAACGCTGGTTTTTGCCACAATTCTCGGCGCAGGGCTAATTGCGTTTTCCATGCTTCTTAATATGTATAATTCCTTTCGCCAACAGAAAATTGCCGACCTGCTTTTCGGCGCGAACGGAATCGCGGGCTTTGTTTTTTATTCTTGCGCGCTGTGGCTTGCGGCGCGTGTAATTCGGGGCTTGCCTATTACTTCGCTTGTGGTGTGCGTGGCTGTATTGCCGCTCGTTTTTATTTGCTTCAAGCGCCCTACGGAAAAATTCCTAGCAGGCGAGCGGATTTTCCAAAAGCCGAGCCAGCTAATAGGCGAGAGCATAATCGAAGTATTTGAAACGCTTCTCACCTATGCGACTAATACCATTTCCTTTGTGCGTGTGGGCGCGTTTGCGGTAAGCCATGCAGGCATGATGCACGTTGTTTTACAGCTAGGCTCGTCCAGAAATTTGCTTATTTTAATAATCGGGAACGCCGCGGTTATTATTATTGAGGGCTTGCTTGTGGGTATTCAGGTTCTGCGGTTGGATTTTTACGAGATTTTCAGCCGTTTTTATAAAGGGACTGGTAAGGCGTTTACGAAAACATATAGATAATACAGCTTCGCACACGAAGAATCGCCGAAGGCGAATCAAAAAGGGTGGTTAATTATGCTAATTTTGTTTACATTATTTCTTGCAACAATTCTTTTTCCTGCGGTTTTGCGTAACAAAAAACACGCGTTATTTGTAAATATCGCTTCGTTTGCGGTGGTTTTTGTCGCCGCCACGGTGTTTGTATTTTCTGGCAGGGCTTATGCCGAGGCCGCCGTGTCTGACCTTGCCTTGGCGGCGGCGTTTATCGGCGCAGGGCTTGTTACTGGGCTAGGCGCAATCGGTACTGGCATAGCGGTAAGCTCCGCCGCCGCCGCCGCAATAGGCGCAATCAGCGAAAACGAAAGCAACTTCGGCAAGGCAATGATTTTTGTGGCAATGTCGGAGGGAATCGCCATTTATGGGCTGCTTATTTCGTTTATGATTCTTGGGCGGGTATAGGGCGGTCATGGGAATTTCTGACAAGCTAGATTATTTCGCCGAGGCTATTTCCGAAGAAATAGAAAGCAAGCGGCGGTTGGCGAAGCACCGCGCCGCAAACGAGCTAAGCAAAGCGGCGGCGGCGAGAATTGAAGCCGCGCAGGAGCGTGTAAGCCTGAGTTTAGACAATATTCGGCAGGAATTGGCGCGTGATTCTCACAAAAAAATCGCCGCCGCGACACAAGAAGCGCGCGCGGCGTACTATGTTTTGCAAAGCCGACTGTATGAGGAAATAGTAGAGGAAGTGGCGGAACGGCTACGGCAATTTACACAAAAAGAGGAGTATGGCGTATATTTAATAAAAGGGATTGAAGGGGCGTTGCCGCTTTCTTTCGAGAAGGTCATTCTCTGTCCGCAGGACATGCAACTTTCACAAAAAATCGAGGAAGCTACTGGTCTAGCGGTCGTAGAGGGGGCGGATTTTATCGGGGGCTTTATTTTGTCTGGCGAGAATAAGGAGTTGGATTGCTCGTTTAAGGCGAGGTTGGAAAATGTAAAGGAGTGTGAAGCATGGCGGCTGTTGTATACGGCGTAAACGGCCCTGTTTTGACTGTATTGGGCGAAAATTTCACCATGGGGGAAATGGTGCGTGTCAACGGCTTGTTGGGCGAGGTGATTCGCCTAGAAGCACGACAAGCGACCGTGCAATTATACGAAAGCGCGGCAGGAATAAAGCCAGGCGCGCTCGTAGAAAAAACCGAGCGGCCTCTGTCATTGACCCTGCGGCCTGGGCTAATCGGGGGGATTTTTGACGGCATTATGCGGCCTCTTTCGCAGGGAAAGGCGGACAAATGGCACGTAACGGTTACTGCAAGGCAGGGCGAGCTTTTGGGCGAGGGCGCTATTTTCGCGGAGGTAAAGGAAACGGAAATTGTTACATATCGGGCTATGCTTCCCTCGGGCGTTTTCGGCGAGGTTACATATGCCGCCGCGGACGGCGAGTATTGCCATGACGAGGAAATAATAAAAATCGGCGGGCGCGGCGTTTCCCTTTCTCAGACATGGTCGATACGCGTTCCGCGGGCCGTGAAACGTAAGCTACCTGCCGCTATTCCGCTAATCACAGGTCAGCGCGTAATCGACAGCCTTTTTCCCATAGCGATGGGCGGAACCTGCGCTATTCCAGGCGGCTTTGGCACAGGAAAAACCATGACCCAGCACCAAATAGCCAAGCATTGCAACGCCGACATCATAATTTACATAGGCTGCGGCGAACGCGGCAACGAGATGACCGAGGTTTTGGAGTCATTCGCAGGGCTGAAAGACCCAAAGAGCGGCTTCCCACTGCTTATGCGGACGGTACTGATTGCCAACACCTCCGACATGCCAGTGGCGGCGCGCGAAGCCAGTATTTACACAGGAATCACCCTTGCGGAATGTTATCGCGACATGGGCTACCATGTGGCGGTTATGGCGGATTCTACCTCGCGGTGGGCGGAAGCCCTGCGTGAGCTTTCGGCGCGGCTGGAGGAGCTGCCCGCCGAGGAGGGCTACCCTGCGTACCTTGCGGCGCGCATTGCTTCCTTTTACGAACGCGCGGGCTATGTGGAGAATTTGAACGGTACGCACGGCTCTGTAACCATAATTGGCGCGGTTTCTCCGCAGGGGGCGGATTTTTCTGAGCCTGTCACCCTGCACACAAAACGCTTTACGCGCTGTTTTTGGGCGTTAGACCGCCGCTTGGCTTACGCGCGGCACTTTCCGTCAATCAATCCGAGTCTAAGCTACAGCGGCTATTTGCCCGAGCTAGACAAATGGTACAAGGAGAATATCGACCCGCTTTTTCCAGAATATCGCGAAAAAATCCTGCAAATTTTGTATAAAGAGGAAATTTTGCTCGAAACGGTAAAGCTAGTAGGCGCGGACGCGCTTTCCGCCGAGGAAACGGCGTTGCTCGCCGCCGCAAGGAGGATTCGTAAGACGTTTACCGCACAGAATGCTTTTGATGAGGTTGATACGTTTTGTGCGTTGGAGAGGCAGTTTGAGATTATGCGGGGGGTTTGTGGGGGTGGGGGTATAGGATTACGCGATAAGCGTATGGATTAAGGGTATGGAACGTGGATTTTCGCGGATTTAAATATTGCGTTTGTTGTGGGGATTTGCAGGTTTTTTGTAGGGGACGGATTTATCCGTCCCGAGGTACGCGCGTTCGTCAATTCGGGGACGGGTAACGTCCATTAAGCAGGCAGTAAGGTGTTGTCTAAGTGGTTTTCTTAGACAACACCGCACGCCGACCAACGCAGAGCGTGGTAACCTCGGGACGGATAAATCCGTCCCCTACAAAAACCGTTCGCGGATTGGCTCGTGGGAAAATCTACGAAAATCCGATGCGTCCGATAAAATCCGCGTAATCTGCGTAAATCCGTGTTTAATTGATTTTAAATTCGTACTTTATTATCTGCTGTGCCTCGTTCCCTCTGTGCCTCTGTGCCTCTGTGTGAAAAAATCTTTTAACTGAAGGATTGAAGTTATACGCTTTACCTGCGTTCATTATTTGTCAAAAAGATTTCCACACAGAGGCACAGAGGGAGCGTGGCACAGCAGGCAATGAGTGCGGATTTAAATATTGCGTTTGTTGTGGGGATTTGCAGGTTTTTTGTAGGGGACGGATTTATCCGTCCCGAGGTACGCACGTTCGTCAATTCGGGGCAGGTAACGTCCATTAAGCAGGCAG
>Ga0099364_10004782_pt1 | contig 20428 bp, 20 predicted proteins | sample TergutTh196P3_FD_73070 | JGI IMG/M metagenome (GOLD analysis project Ga0099364, IMG submission 73070) | Microcerotermes parvus P3 segment gut microbial communities from Pointe-Noire, Republic of the Congo - Th196 P3 | ecosystem: Host-associated > Arthropoda: Insects > Digestive system > Gut ... | reverse complement strand
GCAAGCCCGCCCAGCCCATCGCACTCACCGCCGCCAAGCCCCTCTCCCACACCCCCGCCGTGGTCCTCGCCCCCGCGCACGTCAAGCTGAACTGGCAGGACGAGTGGGAGAAGTTCACCCGTTTCGACGGGCAGTGCGAGGTCCTCTTCGGGCGCACCCCGCGCCCCCTCGACCCCCACACCATGGTCTACGTCCTCAACCACCACATCCTTGTGGCGTGGATTAACGAGCTGACCCGCATCAAACCGAGGATGCTGATCGTGGACGAGGCGCACAACTTCGTCTCCCACGGCACCAAGACCTACCCCCTCGTCCAGCGGCTCGCCCGCGCCGCCGGGCGCGTCCTCCTACTCACAGGGACCCCCCTCGTCAACAAGCTCGAAGACGTCTGGTCCCTCTGCAACCTCGTCTGCCCCGCGCTCCTCGGCACCAAGGGCGCCTTCGAGGAAATCTTCATCCCCGAGGCGAAGGCGACCAAAGCCGCCTACGCCCGCGCCCGCTGGACAGCCCCCTTCATGCGCAAGCGCCTCTTCGCCGAGGCATCCAAGATGAAGCACCCCAAGCCCGTCCGCGACCGCCTCACCGCAGAGCTCGGCGCCCTTCTCCGCTCCACCGTGATGAAGCGGCGTGTCTGGAAGGACGTCGGCGTCCAGATGCCCGACGTCATTGACCAGACCGTCTGGCTCCCTGTCGATGACAAGGCGTTCTGGGCCGCCGAGGAGGAGATCAAGGAGGCGTACAAGGCAAACCCATACGAGCTGGACGGCGAGAAGTTCAAGGCGTTCGCCGCCGGACGCGCCAACGCCGCCCGACACAAGCTCGATGCGGTGCAGGAATGGCTCAATGACTTCCTCAACGAGACGGAGGACGAGAAGATCGTCATCTGCGGGTGGTCCGTCGCCCCCCTCACCGAACTGCACGGCAAGTTCAAGAAGCGCTCGGTGCTGGTCAACGGCACCCTCACGGCGGAGGAGAAGCACCGCAGGACAAACGCCTTCCAGACCAACCCGGACATCCGCATCCTCTTCGGCAACATCAAGTCCATCGGCACCGGCATCAACCTCACCGCCGCTTCCGTGATGGGCTTCCTCGAGCTACCCCTCACCGACGCCGACTATGTGCAGTGCCGCTCACGCCTCCAGCGCCTGAGCATGACCGCCAAATCCCTGCGCTATTACGAATTTCTGATCAAAGACTCGTTCGAGCATCAGGTCGTCAAACGCATCATCCTGCGCAAGAAGTGCGCGGGCAAATTACTACTGGAAGGACAGACATGAAGATTACCAAGCAAATGGCGCAAGAGTGGATCGTCAATCCGGAGAACCGCCACAGGATTCTCATTTACACCCCCGAGCAAATCCCCCACGACCCGCCCCCGAAGGAGGGCCATCTGGTGCTCCCGACGGATGAGGACGGGAATTTCATCGCAGGGATACGCCCGCAGTCTGTCAAACGGGTTGTCACCAACACCTCCGACGGCAGTGCGGTGGTTTATCTCACGGCACCGATCAACCCGGAGAACGGCACGACGGACGGCGGTCATCTCTCAAACATGATCTGGGACAACTACATGGACTCCTGCGTCAAGGTCGAATGGGTTGCCTATGCGGAGACATTCGGCAGAGTTGTCGCCAGAAACCATGCCCCCGCGTGGTTTGTCGGCTGCGTCCCCTACCCGAAAGACATGCCCCATTCGTTGCATCAGGCGATTGCGGATCGCATTGCCGGATACGACGGTTGCTTTCTTGCCGGCGTGCACAACCGCTATCCGCTGGACAAGATGCGCCACTGTGTCGAAATCACACACCGTTATGGCGGCGACATCCCGATCCAACGGATGTTTGACGTGATGGGCGCGGCGAAGAAAGCCATTGCCGAAATCGTCCCTCCCACCTGCGCCTTCGCCCAAACGGCAGTGTGTATCCCCGACGGTTGCCATTCGTGCGACCACTACGCCAACAAACCCAAACCCTCGGTGTTTTAAGTTAGGAAGTAGGAATGAGGAGTGAGGAGTTGACAAAGGGGTTAAGGGGTCAAGGTTTCGATCAGGATCGAGCCGGCTCGATAAGCGTCGATCCGGATCGAAAAGTAACCACTGGAAACTGGAAACTCGAAAGTAATGAAGCAAGTCAACGTTAAAAACATCTTGGCGATATTCGGCAAGGATTACAATACCGCCCCTGTGCCCACCCTACTGGCAAACATACAGGACGGCGCATGGACGAACAGCTTTGAGGTGGTCAAAAAAGGGCATCTTTGGTTTCTCGAATGCGACGCGAGAACTGTCGATCGCGTGTGGGAAAAGGCGGTGTTCATGGGTGGCAACCGCCTCGAACTGGTGGCAATGAAACGCCAGCTGGAAGCGGCGTTCGTCCGTAAACTCCATCTCGTCAAAGCCGACCTCGACAAATGGTGGTCCAATCAGGTGCAGTTGCGCGATGGCGGTAAGTGCGTCCTGTGCGGAAGCACGGACAAATGTGCCGCGCACCACTGGTACGTCAACGCCAGCCGCTCAAGGTTGGCCCGCTGGGCGATTCCCAACGGCGTGTGGCTCTGCTACGGCTGCCACATCCGTATCGCCCACGAGCGCCCAGACTACCGCACCTACCGCCGCTTCTACGAGCACGTTGCCGCCGACAAACCCAACGATGTCTCACGCAGACTCGACGCGAAAATCGAAACGCTCGCAAACACCGCGGCGACGGACTGGCTTGTCCGCAGGCTCTGGGTGGAGCATTGCGCCCCATGAACTACTACAACGAGATAGACCCCTTTGCCGCCGAGTGGTTGCGCCAACTCATCCGGTTGGGCGAACTGCCGGAGGGCGTGGTCGATGAGAGGAGTATCGAGGATGTCAGACCAACAGACCTTAACGGATTCAAACAATGCCACTTCTTTGCAGGCGTCGGCGGATTTCCCCTTGCTCTTCGGCGAGCCGGAGTCCCCGACGACCACCCCGTCTGGACCGGCTCATGCCCCTGTCAGGGCTGGTCGGACGCGGGTTTACAGAAAGGCTTTGAGGACGAGCGCGACCTCTGGCCCGCATTCTTCAACCTTATCATGGAGCGCAGACCTTCGTGCGCGATTGGCGAGCAGGTCGATGGAGCTATCCGCTTCGGCTGGTTCGACAGGCTATCAGACGACCTGGAAGCGATTGGCTACACCGTCGGGGCGGTTGTTATGGGAGCACACAGCGCGGGCGCACCGCACATCCGCCAGCGCCTCTACTGGTCCGCTCACAGGCTACCCCACCCCCAACACGATGGACACCCTCCCCCCGATGGACTACGGGACCCGCCTGAACCACCCCTCACGCCCCGGGCGCACGGTGTCCGGGAACCTGCGGGAGGTGGTGGTGCTGACGGGCTGGCGCACACCGATGGCGAGCGACGCGAAACAGCAGAAGGCGGAAGCCTTCGGGGAAGGCTCGAACCTGTTCCGCCAAGCCCCGCTCGCGGGCTACCCAACCCCGACGGCTTGCGACACGAGGGGGGTGGAGGCGCCGAACAAGGGGGGCAAACCCTACCTCTCGGCGGTGGTCATGCAGACGGCGGGCTGGAAGACACCCGCCGCTTGCGACGGGGAGGGGGGTGCGCTGGACATGATCCGGGACACCAACCCCCACTTCCCCCTGCGCGACATGGCGGCGATGTCGGGCTGGTCATCCCCGACGGCATCGGACGGCGAGGGCGGGACCAAGGCCCCGAAGGAAGAGAACACCTTCGGGCTGCGCCTGAGGGACGCCTCCCTGCTGGCGGGGACGTCAACGCATGGCGGAACGTTGTCGGAGCATATTGCCTCGATCATAAAGTCCGCCCGTTTGAACCCGGCATTCTCCCGCTGGTTGCAAGGCTTCCCCGTGGCATGGGACACGGCGGCGATCCTCGCTCACCGCAATATGCGAACAACACGGCGGAAGCCTTCGCCATGCGCCTCAAAGGATACGGCAACGCCATCAACATAGGCACCGCCACACTTTACATCAGGGCGTTAATCGAGGAGGGACTGTTATGTTCGGAGGTGACATTTAACGCTTTCGATGACGACGACGGCTGACCATGCCGTTATTACGGGTGTCCGCCACATTGCCGCTGAACCGTCTTGGGTTTGTTCCCCGAGGAAGGACGATAGCGGCGGACGCTGATTTAACGATTAGCCCTCGCCTACCGTGGTCTGAGAGGGCGGTATCACCCCTAATAGAACAGGCTGCCACGGCGCGGTAGGGAACAAGGGGATTTGGAGGTGCAATATGATAAACGTACCGAAGGTGCGGTTGGCGAAAAAGGAGAAGCGGGACATCGCACAGGACATCCTGTACGAAGCGCTCAGACGCAAGGCGGAGCTGGAGCGGGACGGCGACCCCCCCCACAAACCCGAAGGCGCATGGGTCCCCCCGCTGAACGTCCCCCGGCACAACCCCAACCCAACGCCGATGGCATGAAAGGCAACCAATGACGGATTTGTTTGGCAGAAGCGACGACGTTGAAACCGACAGGAACACCCAGCAGAACGTCACGCTCGGGCGCTTCCGCGCAGGCGACAGGGCGCCTCTGGATTTCTACGAGACGCCGCGGGAGGCTACCGAAGCCCTCATATACCACCACCCCTCACTGCTTGACAAGCCCATCCTTGAGCCTTGCGCCGGAAACGGGGCAATCAGCAGGGTTGTTCAGGAGTTTGCTGGCAAGGTGGAGTCATGGGACATCACGGAGCGTGAGTTCCCTCTGGACGGGGTGTGGAATTTCCTCTCGGAGGAGGGGAAAGAGGATGATGTCAACATCATCACCAACCCCCCATACGAACACGCCCTCCCGTTCATCCGCAAGTCCCTCGCCATGGTCCTTCCCGGAAACCACGTCTGCTTCCTGCTCCGGGTCCTGTTCCTTGAAGGCATTGAGCGGCGCAAGCTGTTCGACGAGCATCCCCCCGTCGAGGTCGCCGTGTTCTCCAAGCGCATCCATTTCCCCCGCGCATAGGGCGGGAACGCGGAAGGCTCAAATGCTATGTCATTCGCATGGTTCATCTGGCGCAAGGGCCATATGGGCAAAACAACCCTGACGTGGGTATAAATAAGTCAGAAGTCAGAGGTCAGAAGTAATAAGTACAATGCTTCGTGGACTAGACACTTATCACCTATTACTTATCACCTATCACTTCTGACTTCTGACCTCTGACCTCTGACTTCTGACTTATTACTTCTGACTTCTGACCTCTGACTTCTGACTTATTACTTATCGCCTATTACTTATTACTTATGGCCTACTACTTATACTGTCATTCCTTATCGCGGCCAGAATCATCGACATCTGCCGTATCTCGCCCCGTATCTCCCCGATCTGCCCGCTGATGGACTGGCGGATTGCCGCGGCATCCCTCAAATCCTCAGCCACCCGGTTCTCGATGCGCCGGATGTCCTCCTTATATTGCCGTATGAATTCGTTAAAGTCTGCCTTATCGACAAACGATTTCTTCATCTCCACGACTGTTTCGAGAGGGGGCGGGAGGGTTGTGGTTGACCTCGGCGTGTTTGTCGAGTAAATTTGCCCGAGGAACGTCAGTATGACGCCGACGGCGGCACTGCTAAGCCCAATCGTGATTTTTCCTTTCGCGCCTTCTTTCATCAGAATGCCCTCCTTCCATGTTTTTGGGGTGTGCAGCCACTCCCCCTCACACAATGCCGGCCTCCTTTTCAAGGCGCGGGCCGGCCGTCTTACCCTCCGCCCATGTGCGGATGATGACACGTGACGCTTGCGCAACCCCCGCTATGTCGGGGCCTGTCGCCCCGGCGCTGATCGCGTTGTTTGCCACCGCCACAATCTCATCCAAATGCTCCACCGTCTTCCTGATCCTCTCAAGCACAGATCCTGTGGTGCCTCCCTGCCCGTCACAGAGATATCGCTCAATGAGCTTATTGACGACATACGCGACAATCCGCTCGACCGGGATATACTTAACGATAAACGACACGATCACCTGCCACATCACGGCCTACTTTCCTTAACGGCTTGCGCCAACCCGTCCAACGTGAGCGTCATCAACCTCCCGGCACAATCCCGGTTTCCGCCGCTCGCCACAATGACATAAGGGTACGCGACAGTCTGCCCCGTCTGGCACGAGAACGCGACACGCAGGAGGGCGTCGTAATACGGGCTCTCCCCCTGTGTCGCGATCCTGATCGCCAGGCCCTCAACCTCCGTTGCCCCCGCGAGATTCTTTCTCAGCGTGTTGCATCTGGCGCAGAGGGGGCCGCAGATGATCCACACGGCATCCCCTTCCGGCAAGGCAACCTGCGCCGGCCCCGAAGGGCTTACGCCGCTGCCGCCCCCCAGGGCATTGCCGCCATTAACGCCACTGTTGCCGCCGGACGCGCCGCCTCCTAAGGCCATACCCTGCATCTGCGCCATGAGCGCCGCCACGCCGCCCATCATGTCGCCGATACCCTTGAACGTCTCCGCGAAGCCGCTGCCCTCCACCTTCGTGGCGGCGCTCTTCAAACCGGCACCCTCGGAACCCTTCGCCATATCAACGAACAGACCCTCGCCGGTCGATTGGAACACCTTGTCGCTCCAACCGGAGATAGACGTGGTGCCGCTCGCCAACGGCTTCCCGCCATCACTATACTGGGTGAACGTCGTCTTAATGGACGACGCGCAACCACTCAACACAACCGCCCCCAACAGCGGCAACATAACCCCCTTCATAACCCAATCTCCTTTCCAGTTTCCAGTTCCAAGTTTCGACGGCCCTCGAAACCTTAACCCCTTGACTCCTACTTCCTCACTCACTCCCACACCAGCCCCTCGATGCGGAGCTGCTTCACCTGCGAGACGGCCCGCGCCCTCCCGCCCTCAACCACAAGCCAGTGCGTCTGGACGCTCGCCGTCCTGCCGTCCGCGCGACGGATGACCGCCCTGTCCTTATCCACACGCACAACCTCATACTCAACCGCCTTGACCGCTTTACCCATAAATCCTCCTTTTTAGTTTCCACTTTCGAGTTTCGACAGCCATCGACTGCCATCGAAACCTTAACCCCTTAACCCCTAATTCCTCCGGAAATCATTTTCTCCAACCGAAGAGTTTGCCTACCTCTTCTTGCGTAAGAGCCCTCTTGAAAATCATCACGTCGCACCAGTCACGCCATGAATTCCTCAAATACATTGGCAAAACAGTAGGCACAAACGAATCACTGACAACACCAGCGTCAGATAACACGCCGTCAATGTAAAGCCTGATGACCCTATCCGAACCGACAACCTCGCCGACCGTCAGCGCTTTATGCGTCCAAACATTCAACGGGTCATCCTTTGCGTAATTGGATAAAAAATTGGGCGAGGTTAAGTCCACGGTCCCCGTGTTCCATCCGTACGCCCCGTTGGCCAGCGATGAATTAGATGAATCAACAAATATTCCGTAACGAAGAGAAAGACCGCCAACAGGTGTAAGGCCTCCTCCGTATACTAACAGTTCGGCGTACGACCCGGCAACGCCAGATTCCCCTTTCCGCGACCACCAGCAAAAAGACGTTTCTCTTTCATCCGAATTGACAGTTTCGGCGAGTAAGTTCATGTACGGGGCGGTTGTCACCATAATAGTGTTGGTGTCCGCGCATTTTCCATTCACGCCGCCATCGGAGAATGTCGCCGCCACCGCCTGCGTCAGGTGGAAACCATTACCACTACTATCCGTCAAATCCCCGTCGAACGCCCACCACACGAGCGGGTCTAGATCCAGCGGGTGGAATGCGCCCCCCCAGACTTTTTCCTCGCCGAGGTATGCCCCCACCGCCGCTTCACCGCCGACGTATAACCCCTTCCCCTCATTCATCCTCATAACAGTTTCCACTTTCGAGTTTCCAGTTTCGACAGACTTCGAGATTCCTAATTCCTAATCCCTAATTATTTCTCCTCACTCCTCCATCACGATGTACAGCGTCTCCGGGTCAGGCGGCGACAGGAGGGCGTACTCAGACTCCGTGAGCGAGACGATGCGCCTGATCTCCGCACTCTCTACCATCTCTTCGATGTCCGTCTTGTCCGCCTTCTCCGCAAGCCCAGACAGCGCACCGTCTGCGGTGCTCTGGGCATTGGCGGCGGCGCTCAACGCATTGGTGGCGGTTGTCTGCGCGTCCTCTGCCGTCGTCTGTGCCGCAGTGGCAGCGGAAACTGCACCGTCGGCGGTTGTCTGCGCAGTATCTGCTGCAACCTGCGCACCGTCAGCCGCCGCCTGCGCGGCTGCCGCGACCTGCTTGGCGTTGGCGGCGGCGCCCTCTGCGCCGGCCGCCATGTCCTGCGCCAGTAGCGCATACGCCTTCGCGGTGTCGGCGGCGCTCTGGGCGTTACCCACCGCAAGACGGATGTCCCCGTGGGTCCCGGCATCCTCATTGTGCGCCGAGACGGCGGCGGCGATGACCCCCAGCCAATCCTTCGAGGAGAACGGCAAGCCAACCCATCCCCCGCCGTCGAACGACCACAGGACGGACTCCCCTGCCGACGCGACAACTGCGATGTCCCCCACCTCCGCCCCGTCCGGCAATTCTGACGCCTCCGCATAGACCCCCCTGAACGTCCCGCCCAGTCCCCCGAACAACGTCCACAAGTCAGCGAGCGACTGGTTGACGGTCGTGCCCTCCGGGTCGTCTGGATCAGCCGGCGCTGTCCCGTCCATCAGCGCGATGTTGCTGTAGACATGCCAGTCCCCCTGCCCGACGCCCAGCTCGCCCGCGTCGGAGATGGCGCTGACCATGTACTTCCCCTGCCCGACGACTGCTGCGGACTGCGAGCCCACGCGCAGGGTATAGACCAAACGCTCCGCATCCCACACCGCGTCCCACCACACGGTCTTCCTGTTCATCAGCGCCACATAGAGCCGCGGCGCACTGGGCGGCTGCTGGGCGCCGCCCTCCCCCACGGGGCTGAACACACCCCCCGTGAACTCCATCGTGTGGGGGAACCCCTGCGGCACGCGGGTCGTGAAGAGACGCCCGTCCGCCAATGTCTGCCCCAACTGTATCCTCGTCGGTATCGCCATAACAAAACCCCTTTTTAGTTTCCGCTTTCCAGATTCCGACGGCCCCCGATGGCTCTCGACGGCCCTCGAAACCTTAACCCCTAACTCCTGATCGCGCCCCCATATTACAAACGCCCCTCCGCGAAATCAACAACGCGCCGTTCACTTGAACGGTTGCGGGATATCAATCGGCTCGTACCCCGGCATGTATCTCCAGTTGAACTGGGCGCGCGCGAAGAACCGTGACTCGACGGAAATCGTGAGCCCTGACCCTAGCGACTCGTGCGTCGCCGTCATCTGTGTCCTCAACCCCGTCACCGCGTCGGTGTGGTCGCTCGTCACCGTCCCTGTCATCGCCATACCCGCCGGAACCGTGAACGTCACCGCCGGGACCGTCACGCCGGACAGGTCCAGGTCTTGAACGGACGGGTTCGTGATTGCCTTTATCAGGATCGGCCGGTGTCCCGTGAGATCCCCGATCCCGACATCGCCTCCGTCAACCTCCCCCCACTGGAGGTTGAGATTCGGATTGCGCACCCACCATCCGATGACAGGTTGCCCTGCGCATTGCAGGTTGAAATCGCCGAACAGCGGCATCTTCCCGCCCTGCAGAAAATACTGCTCATTATCCCTCGGCGGATTCCCCTCCCAATAAAAAAGGGGAGTGCCCGGGATCAGCCTGACATCCAGCGTCATGTACACGTCAATCTGCTTGACATACCCGCTCGCGACGGCCCATTCGCCAGGCCATTCCAGCCGGACGCCCGGCGCGATCGTGCGCTGCTCGCGGATGTTCACACTCGCGAAACTCCTGTATGTGGTCTGGGTTGACGGAGAACCGCCCAAAGGCGTCTGGGTGACAGCCGTCGTCCCGCTGAACGCCGACAGATCGATACGCAAGAGCGCGGTTGATGCGCTTGCCGAACCCGACTGCAACGCCGCGAGCGCCTGGCCTATGGCGTTCGCCAGTGTGCCGCCCGGTTGGTTCGGGCCGTCATAGTTTCCATAGCGGTCATTCCCCACCAGATAATTCGCGACCGGCAGGGCACGGAAATTATAATGGAACTTCGGTGCCGCCAGCAGGTTCCAGACCGACATCACATCCTCGCCGAACATGACGTTGCTCCGCCACCCCCCGCCGAACCGGTCAGACGGCCCATGCGTGAACGAGTTGAACTTCGGCCCGAAGCGGGCGGGATATGCGCGATAAAGGCACGCCCCCTCTCCGGCAATCCCAACCCGTCTCCAGAATCCGTTCCCGGTGTTGATGTTACGGGTGTATGGCGCGGAAACCATGCGCCCGTCCTCATATAAGTCCCGATCGAGGATGGACGATTCAAATTCCCCGACATACCGTTCCATATACGAATTGCCGAAGGCCCAATAATCAAAAAGCCTCGGCTCGCCGTACAACGAAAGCGGTCCCGTATGCCCTCCCCAGGGCGCGGCGATCAGATCCTCAGGATTCACACCCACAACCATATCGCAACCGTTCATATATGCCGCGTTATCATCGAGCTCCTGATACTCCCCGGTTGTCCAAGGACATTCGTGGTTGAAGATTATATCTCTGTACATATCGGCAAACCTCATCATCACGCCAAAATCAAATTCCCCGTTCGTGATGAGATCCGGAAACATCGGCGTCAGGTTAGGGGTTTGGGACCTATACGTCGTGAGCACCCGAATCATCTCCCACGCCCTGCAGCACATCTCCGCCACATCGACGCCGTTGATCTGCCTCGGGAAGTTCTGCCCCACATGCCAGAACGGGATGTCCTGGCGAACCGAGCTATGAACGTTGAACGGGGTCGCCAAGCCCGTCGACTGCGAAACATAAGCCACCATCGCCATAACAAAACCCCTTTTTAGTTTCCAGTTTCCAGTTGTCGACTGCCCCCGATGGCTCTCGACGGCCCTCGAAACCTTAACCCCTTAACCCCTTGTCCCCTACACCCACCTCACGATGCTGATGAAGCGCAGGTCGAGCGTCACGTTCACAGCGCCGTTGACGGCCTCCACCTCATACAACGGCATCACCCACAGGTCATCCGCGCCCAGCGCAGGGTCCATATCCAGCGTGTAGGCGAACGTCGTCCCCCCGGCATTGATGATGTGGGCGTAGATGATGCCGCTTGACGGCGGGCTGATGCTCACGTCGGGCGCAACGTAAACGTCCGCCCCGTGCTGGATGCGGGCAAAGCCCACGGTGATCTGCCCCCCGCTGTTCGAGACGATCTCGAACGGGCGCGGCGGCGGGCGCAGGGCTGCCGGCTCGACCTTCTTGGCGGACACGAGCGCGTCATGCCCCTCCGACAGCCTCAGCACATACAGCAGGCGGAACAGCGGCGGCTGGCCCGCGCCCACCGTCACCGCATCCACATCCGGCGGGATGGCATACGCATAGATCGATGTCACCGCGTCCGGCGCGATCGGCTTGAGGAACGCCCCCTCCCCCGAGAAGCGCAGCCTGCCGACGTCCATCCCGCCGGCCGCCCAGTCGCCGTCCTCCTCCCACACCGGCTCCTTCAGCACGGCGACCCTCCCCCGGTACCACGCCACGAACATCCTGTCCTCAGCGTCGAGGTAGCTGCCGAGGCCGACCATCCTCGCCCCCTGGAACGCGCACGCGTCCAGCCCCCACACGTTCGTCCCGTCGGAGTCCTCCCCGGACCACCTGCCCTGAAAGTCCGTGTACCCGCGATAGACGAAGAGGGTCATCGACGGGACACCCCCCGACCTGAAGAAACGCGTGCTCAGCCCGAAATTGTGAAGGTTCCCCACCGGATACGAATACGCATACTCATCCTGATCGCCGCTCATAACCCCCCTTGTTAATTTCCACTTTTTAGTAACTAGTGCCAGTAACTAGTTTCGACAGCCCCCGACGGCTTTCGACTGCCCTCGAAACCTTAACCCCTTAACCCCTCACTCCTGTCCCCTCACCCCTCACCCACAAGGATTTTCCCCCTGCCCTCCGCGAGCGCCTTCAGGATGAACGCGATGGAGTCGTTCACCTCCCCGACGGAGGTGACGGGGATGAACAGCATATCATCCTTCGACGGCAGGTCCACCGGCTGCCCGTTACCGTCCAGCCACAGGCTCGGCACGCGCATCCCGTTGACCGGGCTGTTGGGGGCGAGCCCCCCCGTCTCCGGCGCGTTCACCTTGTCCGGGATGTGCAGGTGGTTGACGCTCTTGTTCGGCACATACTGCATGAAGCCCAGCCTGCGGTACTCCAGGTGCATCGTCACCCGGACGCATCTCACCGCCTTCGTCGCCGTCAGCGCCCCGTACCTGTTGAACGCGATTGCCGTGGAGGGCGGCGACGGCGACGGGTTCCGGTAGAACACCTCGTCCCTCAGGCGCCCGAACGGGTCGCGCGTGTTGTTCGGCCACCGCACCGAATAGTTGTGCCTGAAGCGGTCGATCGCGACGCCGACGCACTTCAGCGTGTGCTTCGGGAAGTCGAGCCCGACCGCGGTGATGTCCTCGTCATTCACCGTGCCGACCGTGTTTGTCCAGTTCTGGGACTCCTCCATCCAGTCGCTGTCCGGCTTGTCCCCTGCCGGGATCGCGCCCTCCCCGAACGTGAAGCCGAGCTCGCCCGGGTCGGTGTTCTCGATGTACGTCGTGCTGAGCTTAAACCGGCCGACCGGGATGTCGCGCCCCGGGATGTTCAGGATGGGCTCGCCGGACGTCAGCGTCGGGATGGTCAGCGACAGGCGCCCCTCTCCCGACGGGATTTCGCGGACGAGCTCCCCCTTCTCCTCCAGATCCCTCAGGTTGATCGGCACCTGATCGACGTACATCCCGAACACCCCCCCGTTGTCCTGCGCCAGCGAGAAGTCCCCGTCGAACGCCCACTCGAACCACGGGTGCGCCCCCGGGTCCGGCTTCAGCGCCGGCGGGTCCAGCTGCGTCTCCGTGCCCCCCCCGCCCTCGACCGCGAACCTCACCGCCGCGACATACGTCCCGTGCGCCTCACCCTCGGTGAACTCGATCTCATCAACCGGCACGGCGATGTCCGCCGCGATCTGGAACAGATCCCCGCGCTTCGGTATCGGGCACGCGGGGTTATAGGACAGGGAGGACAACGCCAGATAGATGCCGTTGCTGTAGGCCAGCCCGTCCGTCGGGAAACTGATCTCCTCAATCAGATACTTGATGTTCAGGCCGATCCCCGTCGCCTTATTGGCGAGCGTGAAAAGCCGCTCACCCGGCCTCGACAAACCCTGGCTCACCCGAAACACCCACCCGCCCGGAGCGGCATACTCACCTATCGCAGTTTCCCTTCCCATCGCAAAGCCCCTTTTTCAGTTTCCAGTTTCTAGTTTCGAGTTTCGAGTTTCCAGTTTCCAGTTTCTAGTTGTCGATTCGTATCGACCCGTCTCGATCCGGCTCGACAACTGGAAACTGGAAACTCGAAACTCCTACTTCCTAACTCCTCACTCCTAACTCATAACTCCTAACTCATAACTCCCCCGGCTCCTCGTTATACGCCAATTGCAGGTTGAGGTTTGTGACGGCCTGCTTGAACGTCTGCGCGACCGTATCCATCACCCCCATGCTGCCGCCGAACTGCGAGATGCTCTCCGTAAACTTCTCGAACACCTCCGGCTTAAGGTGCATCTCCTGTACAGTTTTGTTTATCTCATCCGCCTTGAGGCGGAAGTTGTTATCAAGCTCCGCTACCTTATCGCGCAGTATCTCGAACCCGTCGGCGGGTTCCGGGGCCAAGCCCTGCGCTATCGCGTTGTACGCCGCGCTCGAACCGACGGCCGAGAAATCCGCGCCCTGAGGGCCCGTGAGACCCGGAAACCATCTCACGAACTCGTTCGGGTTGAGCCTCCCGAGCTGTTCGGCTTTCTCCGCTATCGCGCCCTCGTCAAGGTAGGGCATCTCCTCCCGCACCCACGCCCGCCTCATCTCATCCGTCATCACCGGGAACTTCGGGATCATCGCCATCAGCCGGTCGATACGCTTTTCGGAGGCCTTCTCCTCATCCATCTGAGCCTCCGCCGCCAGAAGCTCCGGCGTCAGACCCATGAATGAAGTGATGTCAGACTGGGGACTCTTGTATTGAGCCAACCGACGCTGCGCCTCCTCCTCCACCCGCGCATCCATGTGTTCCGACATCGGGACCGGCCCTAAGAAACCCTGCTCCAACTGATACCTCGCGTCCTCTCTGAATTTCGGAAGGTCCCATGCCCCAACGGAACGCTCTGTGATTTCCCGATGCCAATCCTCCGGCCTATTGAACGTTGAGAATGTATAGTGCCCGGTTATGGGGTCGCGCTCCGGGTAGTAGCGTTTATTCACGTCCCTGTCAACCGCCTCACTGAACCGGCCGAGAAACGCCTGCGTCGGCGGCGGCTCGCCCCAGTGGTTCAAATAGGGGTCCAGATTCCCCGCCGTCTTCAGATGCTCCGTCATCGCAAGCACGCGGAACAGCGACTGCGGATCGTACGCGGCCTCATTCACGGCCTCCGTCGCGGTCTCATACGCCTCGGCGGCGCTCTTGAGCGATTTTGTCACCGCTTTCCCGAACAGCCTCACCAGCTGGTTAAACCCGCCGGGTTTCGCGAGCACCTTATCAAAGTTTGTGATTTTTTGAAGATAGTCGCTTTCGAGCAGCTGATTGATCATCTGTTTGATGCCGTCCCCCTTCATGTCGGGGTGCGCGTTTTTGAACTCCTCCGCCTGTGCCGGAGTCACCTCTTCCTTCAAAGCATACGCGAGCACATCATCGAGTGTGGCAGTACGATAATAATAGGCGTCCCCCATCATCTCATTGAGAATATACTTGTCTTTGGCCGCATCCCCTCCTTTGAAAGCGTATGGTGAATACCCGCGTTTTTTCCATTCAGGGATTTCAGTGGGGGGGAGACGACCGACCATCCTTTGCTGTTTGGCAAGTTCTTCAGTCCCTTTCCCGCCAGCGCCGACACGCCCCCAGAAATTGTCCCAAGACCTGCCGATTTTACCAAACGGCGTCTCTGCACCCACATTGGTTATGTCAGTCAACCCCCCCTCGCGTTTCCCTTCCCCGCCGCCTGCCGACGCCATACCTTTCGCAATGCTGCTGACGGCTGAGATTACTGCCGTAAGCGCCGCAATCGGGCCGACAACCCTCCCGACAGCCAGGCCAAACCCTTTCAATGCGGTTGCGGCCGTCGCCGCCCCTCCCACAACCGAAGCCATGGCGTTTGTGCCGGCACCCATGCCGCCGACACGAGCGGCGGCATACTGTGCGCCGTGTGTGCCGAGAAACGCCGCCTGATTGCCCCTCATGCTGTTCGACAAATTCAAATACTGCTCATAGGGGGTCGGAGCCTTTGCCAACAAACCGGATGTGAGAGCGGGGGTCCCAAGCGTTCCCATCCCGATGTTACCGACCCGCCTCATGGTATCATATCCCGATTTGCCATAGAGCAGATACTGCTGTCCGAGCGCCGTTCTTGCGACATCCATCTGCGCCGCTCTGGTGTGCATGAAACGGGCACCGGACATCATCGCATTACCCGCTTGTCTCTCCGCAACCTGCCGACCCATGTGCTGCAACGAAAGGTACGGCAAATAGATGTTCCCGCTTCCGGCCGCACCGGACCACAATTTTTGTTGAACCAATGCCGTGTTCGCCAGATTGGTCTGCTGTTGCGCCACTCTCAACGCGGCGGTACTTTTAGCGGCCGCGCTTTGGGCACTTGCGACCAACATCTGCGCCTGAGCCATTTGGCTGTAAGCATTCGGGTTGAAGCTGGTTGTGCCCCCCCACGACGAACCGGGGAACACCGACCCCCCCCTCGGAGCACCGGCATTCCTGAGCCGCTGCGCATTCAACTGCGCTTGCGCCATGGTCGCCGCATTGGCTGCATTTGGTTTGAACGCACCCCCGAATATCGGCGTACCGAAGGCAGTGCCCGTGAGCATGAGCCGGCTCATGCGGTACATCCCGGCGGCGACGACCGCTGTCGGGGCAAACAAGACGGCAGCCCGCAACATCGGGTTGATGGCCGACAGCACATCGAGCAGCTTGCCCAGGCCTGCGACAAACGTCTCCAGCACCGGGAGCGCCGCCTCGCCGAACTTCACCTGGAGGTTTTCCCACCGCTTCGCCAACCTCTCGCGCTTGAACTCGTACTGCTGCTCCCGTGTCCGCATGTACCGGTCAGTGAGCCCTTCCGTGTCACCCATCTCCTGATAGCGCATGGCACGCAGCGGCGCCCCGCCCCCCCGGATCGCCGACGTCATCACCTGCATCTCGCGCGACCCGTACCCGAGCCTGCCCAACTGTTCCGCCGACCCCCCCGTCATCTGCTGGAGCCCCAGCAGGTATTCCACAAGCCCCAGCTGGCGCAACGCGTCGGACGGCGTGTCAAACCCGCGCGACTTCCACTGCCGCATGAGCTCCATGCCTTGAAAACCGCCCCGCTGCCCCTGCATGGTGAGCAGGTTCGTCCGCTCATACGCGCGCCGCACGCCCGTCCCCGCGATGTTGCGCGAGACACCCCCCTGCGTGACGGTCGCGAGGACGGAAAGCAAATCCCTCAGCGTGTCCTCCGGGTTGGCGCCGGGCCGCTGCATCGAGCCCGCGACGGCAAGCGGGCGTGAAAGCACGTCAACCATCTGCCCCAGTTCCCACCGCCCGATGTTGCGCCCCTTCAGCATGATGTCCGAGACGGCGCCGCCACGGGACGGTTTGATGCCCAGCGCGTTATACACGACCGACAGCGAATCCGCCGCGTCCCGCATCCCGATCTCACCCCCGGACGCCGCCCTCAGGCGCCCCGCCGTGACGGCAATGTCCCTCATCTGCCTCGGCTGCGTGAACGTCGCCTGCGCCGCACGGTACATCGCCGTGGAGAACTCCTGCATCGACGTGGCCGACTGCACCGCCACATTGCGCATCGAATCGACAAGGGCGTTCATCGACCCGACGGTGCGCCCCGTGACGGTGCTGATGCGCACAAGCGTGTTCTCATACTGACGGAATGCCCGGTCCGCCCCGCCGATGGACGCCGCGACACCGTTCAAGGCGGATGTCACCCCGTAGAACGACATCGCCATCCCGGCCCCCGCCCCCATCATGGCCTGATTCATACCGGCGGCCGCCGCCCTCGTCGCCTGCTGGGCCTGCCGAAGTTCCGCCTGATATGCCCTCGCATTCAGCGTGAGCGTCGCGTAGAGACTGCCTATGTTCGCGCTTACGGCCATAACAAAAACCTCCGGGTTTTTTCAGTTAGGAGTTTCCAGTTTCTAGTTTCCAGTTTCTAGTTTCCAGTTTCTAGTTTCTAGTTTCTAGTTTCCAGTTTCTAGTTATCGATTCGTATCGACCCGTCTCGATCCGAATCGACAACTGGAAACTGGAAACTCCTACCTCCTCACTCCCGCCTCCTTCACCAGCTCCCCCATCCGGTGCCAATCGGCGTCCGGCCCGACCGGCTTGTCGCACACCTCGCCGAAATACAGCCCGTTCCGCATCACCTTACCCTCACGCCACAGCCGCTCGCGCTCCTTCGTGTTCCGCTTGGCCTGTTCCAGCGCGGCCCCGAACACCACCTTCTGCCCGACCGGATCGGCCGCCCGGCTGTCCGCAAAGAACTCCCGCATCATCTGCTGCGTCGGCGGCAGGCAATCCTTGAGCTTCGGCGTATGCCCCGGCTTCGACAACATGCCCCTGATCGCACAGATCAGCCATCCCGTCCGCAGGTCCTCCTGCAACGACCTCGAAAAGATCGTGTTCAGGTACACCCCCCACCCCATCAGCTCATCGGACGTCATCTCGTCCTGCACACGCTCGGCCGACCACCCCAACGCCTCAGCCACGCGATAGGTCAGGAGATAGCCCTCATCCCCCTTGAAATCGGGCAACCGCGTCGGGCACCTTATTCAGATTGGACTGGAACGCGCCGTAGGCCAGCATGAACCGCTGCGCGTCCGTGACCGTGAGGTTCGCCTCGATCTCCTCCACCGACGAGTTCTCATACAGCAGCTCGCCCTTACTGTTCGTCTGCTTGCGGAACATGACCGTGGCCGCAATCCTGACCGAAATCCCGTTGCTCCTGAGCTGGAAGTCCTCATAATCATTGAGGTACTGAAGCTCGGCAACCTTGTCGGTCTTGTCCTCCGGCTCATCCGGCGCCACCCCGAGAGGTTCGCGCAGAATGCGCAGCTCCTCAGCCAGCGCCCTCTGGATCGAGAAGGTGTCCTTCTTGAAATAATACGTGTCGCCACCGTACTGGACCGAATGCGGTTTCGCCCCCAACGTCCTCAGTACCGTAATCGCCTGCGGCACCACTTTCCCATCCCTCTCACTCATCATCCGTCTCCTTTTCGAGTAACTGGTAACTAGTTGCCAGTAACTAGTTTCGACAGCCCCCGATGGCTCTCGACGGCCCTCGAAACCTTAACCCCTCGACCCCTACTTCCTGACTCTCCCTACGCAGCCAGCGCCCCCCACATCGGCCCGATCTCCGATTTGCCGTCCGCGCTGGAATTCGTCACCGTCAGCGTCAGCGTCCCCGTCACGCGGTCCCCGTTCGTATACGTCCCGCCAGGCGTGGTCATGATCGCGACGCGGTACTGAAGCCACTCCATGAACGGACGCGCCTCGATGCGGGCAATGCCATGCTCGCCGATATGCTCCATCAGCTCCGTGTACACGGGCGTGGGGCACTCGATCGTGGCGGTGATCTGCCCCCCCTCGATGATGCGCGAGATACCCTGCGTCGCCCATTTCTGCTGGGCGAGCAAGACGGTACTGTACGATGTCGCCGAAAGGTCGGGCAACGTCAGGTCAATGACATCGAACCCGATGATCTCGCCGTCGTCCGGTTTGAAATGCAACGTGGTGCCGGACGGCTCTCGCACGTCACGGTTCGCGGAACCAATCGCCGTTCCGCTCATAGCCACAAAAACAGGATCACTCATAATCACTCCTTGCGCCAACGGCGCCTTTACGGTTTGTCGAAAACGTCAAGTTTCAGGCACCCCGCGCAAAGATTCAACAATCAGGGGGCAAAAGTTAGGAAGTAGGGGGTTTTAGTTTCCAGTTTCCAGTTGTCGACGGCCATCGACTGCCATCGAGATTCCTAATTCCTAATTCCTAATTCCCAATTAATCCATCACTCCCACTTCCACTCCCGATCCCTCGGCGTCAGGAGCCGCCGGAGCACCAGCAGCCGCTGCGTCTTCGCCTCGTCCCCGCTCACGCCCTTGCCCAGGCGCACCGGCTGCCCGAGCGTGTTCACGCTCAGCAGGAGCACATGCAGCGCGAACCCCTCCAGCACCTCATCCTTCCATGCGCACAGCTCGTTCACCGCCGCCGCCAGCGCCTCCGCGTTCTCCTCCGGCGACCCCCCGTAGGACACCACCGACACCACGTTCCGCTCGCACGACGGCCCTGACGACAGCGTCTTGAGCGGCCCCAGCCGCCGCGTCTCGTCATGCGCGTCGAAGATCACCACCGCCCGCCGCCCGGACGACACCACCGGGTCCCACTCCGTGTTGAAAAACAAATTCTCCCCCGGCTTGAACGCCGGGTTCTTCTCCCCCAAAAACCTCGCAAGCTGGCTCGCGCACGACGGGAGTATATAATCCCCATAGCTGACCCTTCCCATGCGCACGTTTTACCACCAGCGGCCCCCGTTTTCAACAACGCCGCCGATAAGTCAGAGGTCAGAAGTCAGAGGTGATAGGTGATAGGTAATAGGTGATAAGTCAGAGGTCAGAAGTAAGAGGCGATAGGTGATGAGTAATAGATGATAAGTCAGAGGTCAGAAGTAAGAGGCGATAAGTAATAAGTGCAATGCTCTGGAAACTTATCACCTATCACCTATCACTTATCACCTATTACTTCTGACCTCTGACTTCTGACTTATCACCTACTTACTTATCACCTACTTACTCATCCAAGCGGGCATATACCCACCGTTCGGATTGACGGCCAAACCGTACCTCTTCAGCTTTGCCGCCAACGCCTGTTTAGCCCGCTGTGGGCTGGCCGCCCGCACAGCGGCGGTTTTCTGACGGCTCGCAAGTTTGGCAAGCTGCCCACCGCCCCCGACGGAACCGATTCCGGCAATGGCGTTCTGAACGGCCTGCGAGTATATCGAAAGGACCAGCCCGTTCAGCTCCTGATCCTCGCCCCCGCCGGGTGCCTCCATCCACTTCGCCCGCTGTTGGGCGTCCTTCGGCCCCACAGGGGGCTCCAGCTCCGCCCCGTGACGCGCCTTCATGTCGTGATAGACGTGGCTGGCGTAACTGGTCTCCCAGCCGATCCTGACATCATAGATGCCCGAAGACGCCGCCTCACCCAGCGTGATGTCCTCCCCGATCGACACCCCGTCCCCCGCCTGTTCCGACAAATAGGGAAGGCCCGCCACATACACCCCCGCCTCCCTGACCCCCTCCTCCCC
>Ga0099364_10004781_pt1 | contig 20430 bp, 12 predicted proteins | sample TergutTh196P3_FD_73070 | JGI IMG/M metagenome (GOLD analysis project Ga0099364, IMG submission 73070) | Microcerotermes parvus P3 segment gut microbial communities from Pointe-Noire, Republic of the Congo - Th196 P3 | ecosystem: Host-associated > Arthropoda: Insects > Digestive system > Gut ... | reverse complement strand
CTATCGCTTCTTCTGATTTCAGCATAGAAATAAAAAAGAGTCTTGTTTCCAAAAAGAATCAAATAAACCTTATGGCTGAAATGGAACGTATGCAAAAAGCTATTGACAAACTTACAGCTTTAGCTGAACCTGTTCCTGTGTTCGTTCCTAAAGGAGGTATGAAGCCGTTGCGCTTCGGTTCCCTCGCCTATGGTTCGATTTCTTAACGTGAGGCATCAGCTCCTACGGTTCGATTTTTACTTGAGGCAATACGTGTCTCACGTAACAAATTGAAACAGAAATTATCCGCCTACCCTAAGATGGTAATATTCCCTGAAAAAATCCACGGGAATATCCCAAAGCCGTAGTTTTCCTCCTCGCTGGAAACTGCGCGTATGTCGTTAAAAAGGTTTCCAAGATTTCCCGCGATCATTGTTTCACCGACAGACCGCGTTATTTTGCCGTTTTCGATCAGGTATGAATTTTTTGCCACTCCAGAAAAATCTCCGTTGTCCGAAGGATTGCCGCCTGAAAAACGCCCAAGCAGGATCCTTTTTTGACATCGCCAATCATGTCGTTTAAGGGGTTGAACCGAAAAAAGTGCCTGTTACCCCCAATTTGTCTTTCTCCTTTACATTTGAAGTCTATTCGACTATTGTTCTATTTTTGTTAGTTTTGCAAACTCATCATTGAATAAAGCTATATAATCACTATGACTGTTTGAAATATCATTAATAATTTTTTCTACAGATGATTTTTTTTAGTATCAGTACCATAATATGTTTTCAGGCGTTCAAAAGCATCCCAAAGTTTTTCTATTGCTATTTGTTTATCAGTTATGTTGATACTTCTATATAATAGACAAGCTTGATCTATTAGTTCTTTTAAACCTGCTTCTTTAATCATTTCTTTAGATTTTATGATAGATTTAGCCCTTTCGATTTTTCTACCTGATAATTTGAAAGGTAAGTTATTATTTTGAAATATTATATTAACCTCACTGGAGAAAGTATCATAGTTATAATTCCAGTTTGTTTTATCTGTTCTATGTTGAATTTCATTATTTCGTTCAAAAAGATTATATATTCCTTTCCTTATTTTTTTCGATATGGATAAGGAGTTATCAAGTGAATTCTTGTATCTAATAGAAAACGGAATAAATTTATTTGGTGATAATTGTCAGTAGGCATAAACAGACCTTCCTGACACCTTGCTATCTTCATATAATTCATAGTCGTCTTGTTAGATTAAATTATTAACCCGGTCAAGAAATAATTTCCAATATCCATTTTTAAACAATTCAAAAATATCACGTTCTGTAATTTCAGTAATATTATTCATTATTGGTAACATATTTTACCATTATATCCTTGTTTCAGATACTTTCTGGCTAGGAACCATTATGTAAGACATTTTATTCTCACCTGGATAAAAAGCCGGTGGGTTTTCTTCCGGTTTATAAGTAAATGGTTCGTCTAATAAATTATTAACACCTTCCTCAACTATATGGATTTTGTTACCGCCAACCATTTCCAGAGCAGCGTTTTCTTTTGCTTTGGTTATCGCAAGATCAATCATGTGTTCGGCTTTTACTTCTATTATTTGGATAGTATCATCATCTAAAAATGAAATAAAATCGGGATAATAAGAACGGACCACATGAGTTTCGGGGTCAATGTACTGTATGGACAAGCCGTTATAGGCAGCTGTGAACATTCCGGTAAAATATACTTCTTTTACTTTGTCGCTTTTTATGTAACGCCAAAAACATTCTTTTTCAGGCTTGCTATCAAAACAATAATAGTTAGTATGGAAACTTTTATCTCTTAATACTCTAGTCTTACCATCTGTTGCATCAAAATCTTTATGCTGATAATCAAGTACAAGTTCCGGGCGGGCTGTAAAGGTAATGCTTTCTTTACCTGCCGGGAATTGCAAGAGTTCTACTACTTTTTCTTCTGTTTCAGTATTGCGCTCTACTTCAAACAGGGCGTTGAAGATATAAGGGATTATACGGTCATAAAGTATTTTGTTATATTGGCTGACTACCTCGATTATTTTTATTGAACCGTTTTCTGAGATTTCCAAGATTTCCTGTATCATTGAACAGGGGATTTCTGCCCGCAAATAATTGGAAATTTCCGCAACAATGGTGAGTAAGCTGTAAGGGCGGTTTTCTTCCTGTGCGTTGATTTCTTTTTTTTGAGGCTGGCGATCGTTGATAAATCCGTCTTTTTTATATTCATAGGATTTATATTTGGCAATAAAAGTTTCATCGGATAGACCAAAATCAATTACCGGAAGCTCGCTTGTTGATTTTTTCCTTAGATTGTATGAGTAGCGTATTTCTTTAAGAATAAGTTTTTTGTTTTTTAACTGGCGTACTTCGTAAAGTTGTTTATTTTTTTGAGCACTGCTTTTTAACTCTTCGATATTCATGCGGAAATTTTTATTGAGTTCATGGTCAAGTACATCAAAATTCTCTTTTGAAAGACGGACAATAGCTTTTTGCTGTATTTCAGTTATCTGGCGTAAACAACGCATGGTAGCCTGTAAAACGAATATTTTGGAGTTAGGGCTGCGGAATAAAGCAACACCGAATAGGGAACGGCAGTTCCAGCCTTCACGCCCTTTGTTACATAACAGGATAAATTGTTTTTCACAGCCAACTGTCCCCACTTTGTCCAGATCATTAAAGTGTTTTATGTCATCAGTTTTTGTTAATTTTTCATCGCCTACATTAACAAGGATTTTATCAAAGGGGATTTTTAATTCTGCAAGAGCTTCTTCTACGGCGGGTTTTATTTCCTCGGTTACTTCCGCAATGGTGGCACCGAATATGGCTAACTTTGGGGACAGGTCTTCGTAGGTTTTTCCGCCATACAATTCCCAGAATTCACAAATTACTTCTTTTATGAATGTGGCACTTTTAACATTTTCATAACCGGATATATCCACTTCTTTTAAGTAATTGTTCCTAATTGCTTCACGCAAGCCATAACTGTAAACAACTTCGGGTAATACTGTGTTTTCGGTATAGGGGGTTCCTGTATAATTATAGCAAGCAACTACATTTGTTTTTTTCTTAGAAAGTTCGGCTGCAAGCTCATTTATTGTTAGTCGTAAAGAGGATATGGATTTATACAGGTCTTTTCCAAACAGATGATGGGCTTCATCGACATAGATGCCGAGGTTTTGGAGGTGAGCAAGTTTTTCAAAACGCTGGTTAGTTACCAGTTCGATTTCATCTTTTATTTCATCATCTTCATAGAGGTCTGTTATTATATCACTCAGAGCGCCTGTTGATCCAGGCTGTTTTTTCTTATCATCAAATAACTGTTCCTGTAATGATTTTTCTCTATGAACCTTCTTTTTTATGATTTTTTGAGTGTTGGAAATTATTATATTGAAATCAGAGCCATCTAAGGTATTTAAGGTAACGCCTGCTTCCTCAAGAAAATAGAATTTAACATTGGCATCAAGAATATGGCAATATTCACGAGGTACTACTTTTGATTTATCAAAGGTTATTATCTCACGGAGGCTTTCTAGGACTGTTTTATCGGGAGCAAACACAAGGGCGTTATGGCAAAATCTTTTATCTGTTGGGTATTTATTCATCAATAGAAATTCATAAAAAATACAAGTTGCCATTAACACGGTTTTACCTAATCCCATCGTAAGAGCATAGATATAGTTAGGATAAACGGCGGCACTTTTACGCATATTATCAAAAATGCTTTTATAGTCCGCCGCTGCAAGGTCAAAAAATGACTGGCTGCCGTCTTTATCTACGGAGTAATAAGATTGGTTATCAAAATCACCTTTTCTACTGTGCCAGTTATCAAAAATTTTATAGACCTGGGCATTACCCATAAATTCTTTAATGAACACATACATTTCCAGGGCTTCAAATTGCGGTTTCCGCAAATATGCCGCAGGAGTAACGGATTTGTCATTAAAGTCTAGAAACTTTTTTGTAAGGGCATTATAGCGAGAGCGGATTTTTTTACGGTTCCCTGTATAAAACTGCCACAGGTATTCATGGAAGGTAAAGCTATGCCAAGGCTCAATCTTAGTTTTTGCCATTGTTATTTTATCTCCGTTTCAAGCTCAAGGCTTTCTGATAAGATGTCGGTAATTTTTACCTTAATTCTCCCGGCATTTTTGGGGATAGCATAAACGCCCTTTACCATATCATTTTTCCCCGGTATGTCTACACGCGGTTCTGTTAATACAGCGCCGTCATAGTTGAAATCAATCATGATGCTGTCAACGAGTTGCCGCCAGTCTGCAACATTCTCGCGTTGCATAGAGAGTTTTTGCATGAGGTTAAGAGGATAGAAACTTTTAATTATCAGCTTGCCGTCTTCTATAGCAAGAGTACCTTCGGCGGTTCGCTTGAACGATAAATCTTTTCTGTCGGATAAGACATCATGAACTTCTATATCAACATGGTACTTGTTTAGGGACTGCACGATTGCGGCGGCTAAATCGGGTTCATGCCCCATGCAAACTATAGTAAGTTTTAATACCGGTTCTGTAAGACTCTCGTTTTTTTTCTTTTCAAAAAGGTTATAGGGCAAATTAGAAATAAAGCCTTCCAAGTCTGCTTTTGTCGCTATGCGGTTTACATCGGCAGGCATTATCTTATAAAAACGCCCGTCTTTTTCGCCGTCATAAATTGATGAACTGTCCAGAGGTTCTACTTCCAATGCCTCTAACAGTATTCTTTTGGCTTCTAACGGATTACGGAAAACATCATAGTTATTGACATTATATACTTCAAACCCGGTAAAGCGTTCATCGGTAGGAAGTGTTTCTTTCGCAATGTTAATAAGCCTGGTTGTAGTTGTCTGTATGGCACCAAGATTTATGTCAGCACCTATAAAACGCCGACCAAGTTTCATGGCAACTGCTTGGGTTGTGCCGGATCCCATAAAGCAATCAAAAACAATGCCGCCAGGGTTGGAAGATACTTTGATGATGCGTTCTAACAATGATTCTGGTTTTTGTGTAGGATATCCTAGCTTTTCAAGGCCATTTCCTTGAATACGAGGTAAATCAATCCACCAATCTTCAGGTATTTTCCCTCCTTTACTTAAACGATTTTTATGCTTATTTTCAGCATCATTTTCACCATATAAACCAGAATCTCCAGCACCTCTACTAGTGCGAGCTATGGTTTCTTCAGAATATGATATTAAAACATCTTGCCAATTGAATATAGCTTCTTCAGTTTTTCGATATGAAATTATACTATCATGCTTTGATGTAAATTTTGATTTTGTCTGAGAGGCACCGGTATAACACCAAATTATTTCATTAAGAAATCTATCTGATCCAAACACTTCATCCATCAGAATTCTCAAATGATGATTTTTATGCCAATCACAATGTAAATAAATACTGCCTTTATCTGACAACAATTCTCTCAATAAAATGAGTCGTTCATACATGAATTGTAAGTACCCATCATTATTCCATATATCACTATATTGTTTTTCTTCAAAAGCAGTTCTGTCATTTGATGTAGTTATACTTTTTATTTTAATTTCTTTTTTATAATCTGCTTTGCTGTCATACGGCGGATCAATATAAATCAAATCAATTTTTCCACGGAATTCTTTCAATAGATGACTCATTACTTGCAAATTATCTCCCCAGAATATCTTATTCAGCCAATCTGTTGTTTTGCCGTTTTTATCGGTATATGGTTTAAATTCACCGAATTGCTCTTTTAACTGTGCGGGATAATAGACTGTCGATTTGTACGGTCGTTTGCCCTTCCAGTTTAACATGGGGTAGCCTTTTATGGGTTCAAATTCAAAGGTTATTTGTTTTCCGTCTTCATGTGCCATTGGGTTTCTCCTAGGAACTTTAGGTATATTGGTTGAATTCTAGCTCATTTTACCATAAAATATAATAAAAGTCATGAATTTTGAAGCCAAATACTGGTTTTGTGTACAAAAAAGCCTACAAAATGCTCAAATAATTAAGTTATTTCAAATTCTTGACGAAATTGAATTAATGTGATATACATATATTTGAGATATTTGGCTTTACATAGATAATGTTATGAAATTTTATACACGGAAAGGGTTATGGCTAGTTCAAGGGTTTCGTTACTTCAAAATTTAGAATCAAACCGCAATTCTAAAGTCATTTTGTATGTAACAAGTGATCGCCGCAATCTTGAAGCAGACATAGCTGCTGACATTTTGCCTTATTTTGTAAACCATTTAGACTTGAATGGAAATGTACCAAAAATATCATTGGTTCTTTATACAAGAGGCGGCAACATTTTAGCAGCGTGGAGTCTTATTAATTTGATCAGGAACTTTTGTAAGGATTTTGAGGTTATTATTCCATTTCATTGCCATAGTGCTGGAACATTAATATGTCTTGGTGCCGACCGTATAATTATGACAAAACAAGCTACTCTCGGTCCAATTGATCCAAGTGTAAATGGACCTATGAATCCAGTTGGTGTATATAATAATCAACAAATTCAAGTTCCTGTGAGTGTCGAATTTGTCAATGGTTATCTGGAAATGGCAAAAACCGAACTAAGTATTTCCAACGAACAGGCACTGGCAGGTTTATTAGATAATTTAGCAAACAAAATTCATCCGATGGTTTTAGGGCAAGTACAACGAACCAGAGCTCAAATACAGATGCTTGCAAATAAATTATTAAAATACCAAGCAATAGAGACACAGAAACAAGATGATATTGTGAAATTTCTTTGTAAAGAATCTGGTAGCCACGATTATACCATATATCGAAGGGAAGCAAGAGATGAACTTGGATTAAAAATTGATAAACCTGATGATGAATTATATGCCATTATTAAATCAATATATGAAGATTTTAAAAAAGACATGGAATTAGATACACCTTTTGAGCCGCAATTGCTTTTATCAAGTAGCTCTAATTATCAATATTCATGCAAAAGGGCAATCATAGAAAGTGTTGCAGGTGGAATAGACGCATTTATGTCTGAAGGGCAGTTGCTAAAACAAGTTATTCAACCCGCACCTATGCAAGGAATGTCTGTAGGAATGATTTCAAATATGTTACCTCAAACCCTTATTCAGGATAATAGAACATTTGAAGGATGGAAGCATATATGAACAAGGAACTAAAATTAGAAAATTCAGGAGCATTCCCGGCATTTTTAAATCTTGCATCTCCAAATGTAAAATTTGAAATTCGTAATGATATATCCGTATATTTTGTTGATTTTTCATCATGTAATACAACTTATATTGTTAAACAAGAACAAATTCCTGTTCAGCAGCAATATGTGACATACCGTTAAAACATAAAATACTCGTTCTTATATCACAGAATTATTATATCCTCCCGCAATAATATCGTATATCGCAGCCCTTGCAGAGTTTGGGCGTTGATGAACGGTCTTTGAAGTCTTTACATTGGATGCTACGAACAGTTTTATCAAGTGAAAGTATGGCCATTTTTTTTGTCGTCAAATGTCATTGGATTTCTCCTTAGATATTTTGGGTATATTGACTGAATTAAAATCTGGTATTGCCTGTAATGTTTTTTGAAGTGTACTCATATCCGGCATTGCTTTTATCGCACTTTGAAATGATCTCATATCTGGCATTGCTTGAACCGCTTTTTGAATTGTGCTCATGTCCGGCATAGCTGCAATTGCTCTTTTCATGGAATCCGAATATAGAGACTGATTTATTAAATTAAGTTCTGATATTCTATTTATTTCATCAAATAAATTCGCTCTTAAAATCGCATTCAATATAATTTGATGGTCATTCTGAGTTATATGTTCTTGTTCTTCATTCTCAATGTCTTTTAATTTCTTGTTTTCTTCAATATCAATTAAATCATACACTTTACTTAATTCTTTTTCAATAGAAATGATTTTTTTATTGGTTTTTTTTATATATTCGTATTCAAGGAAAGTTTTATTTTCATACCATGTGTTATCCTTAGAAAGTACGATAATGTCGTTTTCTCCCCACGATAACACACTTTCCCATATTATTTCATCACCAATACTTGCTCCGCTTGATGGCGGGTTACCTTTTTCTTTCCGCAATCGTGCTGATTTTATTATATCTTCTGTTGTTGCAACTATGGCAAAATTATCAGAGATGTTATTGATAAATGATATTAAATATTCTTTTTTCTTTTTCATGTCATCATTTATGTTTTTATGGATAATAGCTATATTATCATTTATTGCTTTAACTGCTTCATCAGAATTAAGACCAGCAAAGGTGTTTGTTTTTAGATTTTTCAGATTACTTTTTAAATTATTTGATATTTCACATAATTTGTTTTCGGTATTTCGGAAAATTTCATCAATTATTTGTTGTGTAAATATGAAATGAGATTTGTTTTTATAAAGTTCATCAAAGAATGATTGCAGTGTATCTGATGTTAAAGATAGTTTGTCTAATATAATATTAGTATCAATTAGTACTTTTGCCATGATTATATCCTCCCGCAATAATATCGTATATCGCAACCTTTACAGAGTTTGGGCACTGATGAACGGTCTTTGAAGTCTTTACATTGGATGCTGCGAACAGTTTTATCAAGTGAAAGTATGGTTTTTGCCATTTCTGATGCACGGTTTGTAAAAGTTATTGTTGGTAAGCCCTCTGTTTCAGCGGTATAATAAACATGCATCTTGCTAACTGAAACATCAAATTTGCGTTCAACGATATATGCATAAAGTTGTAACTGACGGTGGTAACGGTCTATATTTTTACGGTCTTCTACCATGTCGGGTTTTCTTTCGGCTTTGAAGTCAATAATTTCTACGGTATTACTGTCGCCGCTTATGAGGTCGATTTTTCCTTTTAAGATATATTCAGGCTCTACATGGCTTATTTCTACTTCTGCCTGTAAAACTCTTTCCCAGTCTCCGCTTTGCTTTTCCGCATAATTCATTACCTGTTTGAAAGCGGCTTCTTTAACATGTGGAGCAAGAAAAGTGTGTTCTCGCCGTGATAAATTAAGATAGTTACTGTCGAACCATGTTTTTATGTTATCGGGGATTATAGTTGATTGTTCATTACGCAGAACAGCACGGTGGATATCTTCAATTGTCTGGTGTACCAGTGTACCAAAAAGCGTGGATCCGGTTTTTACAGGGGTAAAACCGAGTTCCTTAAAAAATTTATATTGTAATGCACAGTTTTCATAAACAGATATATGCGAGGTAAAAGAGTAACTTTCTTTTATATTTATATCTTTCATTTTTTCAAAGTCAAAATTATGGAAGTTTACAGCAGAGTCAAAGTAATTAGGGATATTTTTATAAATGGTTTCAAAGTATTTTGAAGGATCAGTCCAGGTGCCGCCTGTTTCACGGGATGTCAAGACAAGAAGGTTTTGTGCTCTAGAAAAGGCTGTGTAATAGAGCCGCCAAAAATCAAACATTTTTATACGGTCAAAGGGTTCGTATGGTTTGCGGTGGTAGATTTCGTTTTCTAATATTTGGATTATTGGAATATTTTGTGCATCCGGTCTTGAGTGAAGCGAGCCTACGATTACAACAGGGAATTCAAGTCCTTTGGATTGGTGAATAGTCATAAAGGAAACGCAGCCGCTTGGAGCATATTCGGAGTCGTCTTCATACTCGGTTATGCCGCCGTCCATTAAGAAGTACATATACATTGTAAAAAAATAATCCACATCTTTGTTAATGCCTTTTGCAGAAAAAATTGTTATATGATGCAAATATTCATATTGTGCGGTTAGGTTCGTTAAAATCGCTATGTTACGAAGGGGGCGTGTATCAGTTACACCAGTTACTTCAAGATTCATAAAAGTTTTGAAAGGTTCAAACTGTACAAGGCGGTACAGTAAGCCTGTAAAAGCATAGTCGAAGTTCCCATGAGGAGCGGCGTGATCTCTGGCACGGAATTTAATAAATTTTAATAGTTCATCGTTCTTTGTTTCGGCAAGGTGGGTATGAAAATCTTTTACGCAAGATATGTAATAATTTTGCATATCGGATGAAGCACGGACTTCGCCTTTATCTAGCCGTGTTAAAAAATCGGGGAAGCACATCATCAATGCGGCAATAAGGAAGCGTATTTCTTGGCGGTCAAAAAAAAGTGCGGAACGAGGGGAATAAACAGGAATGCCGGAAGCTTCAAGAAAATCTGCAAGGGCTTTGGCGTGTTTGTTTTTAACGGAGCGGAATAAAAACGCTATTTGGTTATAGTCGGTAATCTTACCAGATAATTTTAATTTGGTTATGAAGTCAAGAATATTTTCATTCCAATTTGTTTTTGCCCCGCCTATTCTTAGAACAGTTGGGGTGTCTTCGATGAAATGTGATTTTGCAGGGATGATGTTTTTTTTGAAGCGGAATTTATCCCATTCAAAATTGAACCCTCGTCCTTCTGTTTTGAGCATCCAGTTGTTGTAGAAATTTATTATGTCTTTTTCGGAACGGTAATTTTCATTAAGGGTTATTTTTATACAAGATGGGAATTTATCAGGGAATTCTAGAATGTTGCGGATTGTTGCACCTCGAAAACGATATAAGCCCTGGTCATCGTCTCCCACTACGCAGATATTGTTGTGTTCTTTGCCAATAAGGAATACCAACTGTTCTTGAACATAGTTTGTGTCCTGGTATTCGTCAATCATTATGTATTGAACGGTGTCTTGGATTTTTTTGCATATATCGGGATTTTCCGTAAGGAGCGTATAGGCTATCGACTGAATACCGGAAAAATCAAGTGCGTTATTTTCACTTAAGAGTTCATCGTAAAGTGATTTTACTTTTGCAAGAATTGTCATTTCCCTGCTGTTATGTGCTAATAGTTCATCTGTAGTTACCAGTTCTTCTGCTATGGCGTTTATGTAATACGAGAGTTCGTCGGCTTTTACCCATGAGCTTTTTATGTTGCCATAGAGAATATCTATATCCGGGAGTGCGTCAAACTGCTTAATCTTTTGAAAGATTAGGTATTTTTGTTCAAATTCATCAAGGATGCGGTAACTTTTTTTAAGGCGTGTATATTCGAGGTTTTCTTTTATGAGGCGTAGGCAGATGGAATGGAAGGTACCGATATAGAGCTCATTTACATTAACGGTTATGTCAAGTTTAATCAGTTCGTTGGTTATCCGGGTTATTAGTTCCCTTGCTGCTTTTTCGGTGAAGGTGGCGATCATTATGTTTTCGGGTTTTATGGATTTTTCGGTTATAAGGAAGACTGCTCGTTTTACGAGGGTGAAGGTTTTGCCTGTGCCAGGTCCGGCGATTATCAGGACTGTTCCGTCTGTGGTTTGAATGGCTTCTTTCTGGCTTTTATTGGCGGTTCCGAAGTCGAAGGGCATACTTTACCTACCCCCAGAAGGCAAAAAATGATAGGAATGTGGTATTTTCGGCGATTCAGACGGAATTTTTCTCATTTGTTTGCCTAAATCAATTATAACATATTTAAGATTGACAATGAACAGGGGGAAAAGCGTGTTTTTACCTTTGAATTTGCACTAAAAACTAATGTAAATCTTATCCATAAGCCCTATCTTTTATGTATGAGGGCAATAAGCAATGAGAAAAAACCAAAGAGGAAGCCTCCGGCTCCGACGAAGGGGTCGGAAAAGTAGCTTGACAATAATGTAGATAATAATCTACACTATTAACATGTACGAAATTGAGCAAACCGAAGTCTTTACTGTATGGCTTAATAATTTGAAAGACTTTCGAGCAAAGGAGATAGAATAAGTGAAAACTACAAAATGGAATATCTATGAAGAACTCAAAACCGAGAAAGATATTCAGGCGTTTGTGGAAGCTTCTATAATTGAAGCGAAAAATGATACCGACCCCAGTCTGCTTGCCCATTGCTTGGGAGTTGCAGCAAAAGCGCGCGGTATGCTGGCTGTTTCTCGCGAAACCGGAGTTGACCGTGCAGGGCTTTACCGTTCATTTGCGAAAGGCGGCGATCCTCGCATCAGTACTTTTGATAAAGTAGCGCGTTCTCTTGGTTATCATCTTACGCTTGCTCCCGTTTCAAACTCTAATTAATCTGAAACAGAAATTATCCACCTACCCCGAGATGGTAATATTCCCTGACAAAATCCACGGCAATATCCCAAGCCCGTAATTTATCTCCTCGCTGGAAACTGCGCGGATGTCGTTAAAAAGGCTTCCGAGATTTCCTGCAATCATTGTTTCGCCGACAGGCCGCGTTATCTTGCCATCTTCGATCAGGTAGGAGTTTTTTGCCACTCCGGAAAAATCTCCGTTGTCCGAAGGACTGCCGCCAGAAAAACGCCCAAGCAATAGGCCTTTCTTGACATCGCTAACCATGTCGTTTAACGGAGTTGAGCCGTTTTGAACAACAATTGCGCCACCGCCCGAAGGGCAGCGGGGTTTTCCTGTTTTGTTTGAGCCGTATAAACCAAGCGTAAAATTTTTAAGAACACCGTTTTCGATTAGATTGCAGTTTTCTGCACGGAAGCCGTCGCCGGTAAATGAATAGCCCGCCTCTACAGCAGGACCGTCCGGTTGTGAGCATACGGTTAAAAGCGGAGAAGTAACTTTACTTCCGAGCAAATCTTTCCATGGCGAGTTGCCTGTTATAAGAGCATAATCCCCAAGGTACACGCCGTTTAAGAATTGAATAAAATCTCCAAGGCAGTCGGGGGTGATGATTATGTCGCCAGAAAATGAACCGCCAACAGGTTTTACGCTGATCTGTTCTGTTGACTGTCGCATGAGTTCATCAAGCGTGCCCCACTTCCATAAATCTTTTTTCAAATCCCTGTGACTCGCGCCCGAATAATTAAAACTTGAAGCCTGCGTTCCAACTTTTGTCGTGAACATTGCAAAGAAATTATAAAGCCCCGAACGTTCGCGGAATTCTGCATTGTTGGTGTTTGCAAAAAATGATTCGTTATGTGCAAAATCCAAAATACACTGTTCAAGATTTGTGTTTGGATAAGTTGAACGGCAGTAGCTTAAAAATTCATTCATCCTGTCGTACATAACAGAATTGTCGGCTTCGCTCGGGCCAAATTCAAAATTTTCAAGTTCACGCTTTGGGGAAATGTCGTTTGCGCTGTCCGGCTCGGAAGCTTTTGCCATACCGAGCGCGTCTTCTACAGCTTTTTGCACGGTTGCATCATCGTAGCGGTTTATGGAAATTGAACCTTTGCGGTTTTCTACATAAACGGTAAATCCAAGTTCAACATTAACGGTTGTTCTGTACAGGCTCATTTTGCCGGCGTCAATATTGAGTTCGTATTTTTCGCCTCTGTTTAATTTTACCTGCGCTTTGTCCGCGCCGTTTTTCTTTGCATATTCGCATGTTTTGCGTACTATATTCATTCCGTCAAAATCTTTCATACCCGACCTCCTACATTAATTCGGCATTTGATTGCCGGACCTCCCATTCCTGTCGGGATTGGCTGTTTTTTTCCGCACATCCCTCCCGATGCCCAGGTCATTTCATCCGAAACCATTGTAACGCCTTTCAACATATCAAAAGCAACTCCCGATATTGTTGTGTCGCGAAGCGCTTCGGCGATTTTTCCGTTTTTAATTTCATAGCCCATTACAATGCCGAACATAAATTCGCCCGTTGAATCCGCCTGACCGTTTGACGAGCGCACAAAATAATAACCGTTGTCGATACTTGCAATCATGTCGTCTAACTTTGAAGTTCCGGGAAGTATCGCAGTGTTTCGCATTCTGATCAGCGGCTCATCGGAAAATTCATACGCGCGGGCATTTCCCGTAGGCTTCATCCCAAAATGCTGCGCGGAAAATTTATTGTGCATGTAAGATTTAAGCACGCCCTTTTCGATAAGGACAGCGTCCTGCGCTTCGATTCCTTCGTCATCAACCCAGATCGGAACGGGGCAGGTCTCCCCCATCGCCGTATTTGCAAAATCCACTAGCGTAATCAACGGGTCGGCTGCCTGCTGGTTCATCATGTCCGCCGCAACGGAGCCGCCAAGGACAATGTCCGCCTCAACGGTGTGTCCGATTGCTTCGTGTGCAAGTATTCCTGCAATATCCGAAGCAAGCACAACGTCGTGCACACCGGCTTTTGCATATACGCCTTTTGCTTTTTTTTCAAGCTCGTCTGCAAGTTTATCAATTTTTGAAAACAGGTCCTGCGGTTTTTGGAAGACATCTTCAAATTGACCGAGCCCTCCGTAAACTTTATATAAATCTATTGGGTCGTTATCTTCGGTTTTTGTAAGCGAAACATAGAGTATGGTTCTTGGAGTAAGCGAATATGAAAGCGCTCCATCCGCCGTTAAAAGAGTTTTTTCCATATCAAGGCATTGAAGCGATATTGAACGCGATGCAAGCCATGGGTATTGTTTGATGCAATATTCATCAAGGGCGCTTACAAAGTCGAGCAAATCTTTCTGCCCCAAGCGTGTTTTGATTGTCCCAAGATTTTTATCGATTGTACAAGGGCGCGACGGGAGGGTGATTGACCCCTGCCCTTCTTTAGATGCAAGGAAACGTGCGTTGCTTCCTGCAAGTTCAATAATTTGTTTGATTGCCGCGTCTGTGCTTTCGGGAGTGGAAGCAAAACCCCAAACGCCGTTTTTAAAAGCACGCGCGGATATTCCGCTTTGGCTTGCACGCATGTTGCCGACTATACTTCCGTTTAACATGGTTATTCTTATGTTGGAATTTTCCTGTGCGCGTAACTCTGTATATTCTGAAAATTCATCCGAAAAACGTTTTAGGTTTTCAAACTTCATAACATTTTCCTTTTAGTACCCCGCGGCGTCTCCGCCTGCGAGAAGTTTTACAGCAGAGCTTGTGCCGATACGCGAAGCTCCTGCATTTATAAACATTTCAAGGTCTTCGCGTGTTTTAACGCCGCCTGCAGCTTTTATTTTTACATTTGCGCCAATATGTTTTTTAAATAGTTCAACATCGGCGAGTGTCGCCCCGGCTGTTCCAAAGCCTGTAGATGTTTTGATGTAATCGGCTCCGGCTTCCGTAACAATGGCGCACATTCGAACTTTTTCATCTTCGGTTAAAAAGCAGGTTTCGATTATAACTTTTAGTATTATGCCGCCGCCTTTACAGGCTGCAAGGCAGGTTTTTTTAATTAATTTAATTTCATCTAATACAGCCTCAAAGTTACCGTTTTTAATATCGCAAACATTTATCACCATGTCGATTTCGCCCGCGCCGTTTTGGATCGCCTGTTCTGTTTCAAGGACTTTTGCCGCTGTAACAGAATACCCAAGGGGAAAGCCCACAACCGTGCAGATATTCAGCTTATCCCCGTAGGCATCGGAAACAGGTTTCACATAACACTGCGGAATACACACTGATGCAGTGTTAAAATGCACCGCCTCATCGCAGAGGGATTTTATCTCCTCCCATGAGGCGGTCATCTTTAACAGAGTATGATCAATTTTTGAAAAAATCTCTCTGTCTGTCAATTAAAATACTCCTAAAAATTTATCCAGTATAATGTGCAGCAGGAATATGCCGGAAAGAACCCACGATATTATAGAAATATCTTTGAACTGTTTTGTTACTGCCTTGAGAAGTACATAAGTGATAATTCCGTATACAATACCGTCTGCAATGCTGTAAGCAAGAGGCATCATTATAATTGCAAGGAATGCCGGGATTCCTTCTGTGGGGTCTGTAAAATCAATACCCATAACAGGCTGCATCATTAAAAAGCCTACAAAAATCAAAGCAGGAGCGGTTGCTGCTGCGGGGATAAGACCGAAAAGAGGTGAAAGGAACAAAGCAAGAATAAAAAGAATTCCGGTTGTAAGGCTTGTAAGACCCGTGCGGCCTCCGGCAGAAACACCGGCGGAGCTTTCGATATAGCTCGTAACGGTGGAAGTGCCAAGGGCTGCGCCTGCTACAGTTCCGACTGCGTCAGATAACAGAGCCTGCTTAACGCGGGGAATGTTCCCGTCTTTGTCGGTAAGTTTTGCCTGTGTGGTAACTCCAACCAATGTCCCAATGGTGTCGAAAATGTCAACAAACAGGAAGGAAAACAACACTACAAAAAACTTCAGGCTTAAAAGTATTTGGGGAGAAAAATCAAACTGGAAAAAAAGCGGAGCTTCCGGCATACTGAACGGCGTCCAGCCTGCGCTGATTTGAGTAACGCCAAATGGGATGCCTATAATCGTTGTCGCAATAATACCAATCAGGATAGCGCCGGGAACTTTTAAAACATAAAGAACTGCAATAAGGATCAAACCAATAAACGCCATTAAAGGATGGCTTCCATAAGCCTCGCCCGCTACGCCGAATTTGTCAGCAAGACCGACTATAGTTCCGCCGCCGCCTACTACAATTCCCGAATTCGCAAAGCCGATAAGGGCAATGAAAAGACCAATACCAACGGCAATTGCCTTCTTTAGATTTTGAGGTATTGCCTTGACGAGAGCTTCACGTACATTAAAGAACGAAAGTGCAATAAAAATAATACCTTCAATAAATACAGCAGTCAGGGCAATCTGCCATGAAAGACCCATGCCAAAACATACTGTATAGGTAAAGAACGCATTTAATCCCATACCGGGCGCAAGGGCTATCGGCAGGTTCGCCGTAAATGCCATCATGATTGTGGCAAGAGCCGAAGCAATCGCGGTCGCGGTAAATACTCCGCCCCACGGCATACCCGTTTCGCTTAACATGTTGGGGTTAACGGCAAGTATGTACGCCATTGTTAAAAATGTTGTAAGACCTGCAAAGATCTCCCGCCGGTACGTGGTACCATTTTCCTGCAGCTTAAAAAGCTTTTCCATAAAATTAGTTTCCTCCCTCTACTTAATATACAAGGACCGTTCCACATATTTTGTGTGGAGCAGTTCATGCGCTTTGTGGCCGCCCGGTTCGCCAAGGAATTCTTTGTAGACTTGGGTTATGAACGGGTTTTGGTGCGAACAGCGGTACTGTGATTTTTCGTCGTCATTGTAAATACCGGTTGTACGCTGTTTGCGGATTTCGTCGGTGCAGCCGTAGGGTTGTCCGCCGCCTGCAATACAGCCGCCTCGGCATGCCATAACTTCTATAAATTGATACGGCGGCTCCTGCCCTGCTTCACGAGCAGCGCGGATTTTGTCGAGGACTGCGGCGATGTTTCCCATCTGGTGGGCAACTGCAATGCGGATCTTTGTCCCATTGCCAAAATCAACATCGGCTTCTTTTACACCGTCAAGCCCGCGTGCCGGTTTGAAATTTACATCGGGAAGTTCCTTGTTTGTTACAAGGAAAAATGCGCTGCGAACGGCAGCTTCCATTACACCGCCCGTTACGCCGAAGATTGTTCCCGCGCCGGTATACGGTCCAAGCGGACTGTCTGCTTCTTCATCATCAAGCTTGAGAATTTCAATTCCCGCCTGTTTGATCATCCGCGCAAGTTCGCGTGTGGTGATTACGATATCTACATCATACCCACTGCCCGCGCTCTTCATATCATCGTTGCGTTTGGATTCCCATTTTTTTGCAGTACAGGGCATTACCGATACAGAATACACTTTCGCAGGATCGATGCCGGCCTGTTTAGCCCAGTAGGCTTTGATCATTGCGCCCATCATCTGCTGCGGTGATTTTGCCGTAGAGAAATTCGGGATCATGTCGGAATAATACTTTTCAAGATAATCTACCCATGCAGGGCAGCAGGAAGTGATCAGAGGAATTGCGGAGCCTTTTTCGTTAAGGCGTTTTACAAGTTCTGAACCTTCTTCCATTACTGTAAGGTCTGCTGAAAAGTTTGTATCAAAAACTGTTTTAAAACCAAGACGGCGCAGCGCTGCATAGATTTTCTTTGTAAAAACCGTTCCCGGCGGAAGACCGAATTCTTCAGCTAACGCGACACGGACTGCGGGGGCAATCTGCGCAACAGGATGAATTTCCTGATTCTGCAGTGCGCTCCATACGCTTGCGGTGTCGTCGCGCTCGTAGATTGCTCCGACGGGGCAGTGAGCGGCGCACTGGCCGCACTTGATGCAGGGGCTTTCACCTAACGGGGTGTCCGCCGCGCTTGCGATTTTTCCCTTAATGCCGCGCCCGAGGAATTCAAGCGCCCATACATTTTGTACATCCTGACAAACTTTTACACATCTGCCGCAACGGATGCATTTTTCAGGACATAGAACAATCGCAGGATTGGAATCGTCAATAGGAAGATTTCTTTCGACCTTCTTGAACGGCGCTTCCCTTATTCCAAAATCCGTAGCAAGGTCCTGAAGCTCGCAGGATTTACTGCGCGGACATTGCAGACAATCATCCGGGTGATCCGAAAGGACAAGTTCAAGCACTGTACGGCGCGTTGCGATAAGCTCCGGGTCGTGGGTGATGATGCTCATGTTGGGCTCGCATGCCGTACAGCAGGCGCGTACCATCTTTGCGGAATTTGCTAAACGCACGATACAGATGCCGCAGGATGCCCACGGCGAAAGATCGGGATTGTAACAAAGGGTTGGAATTTTTATATTCACCATTTTTGCAGCTTCGAGGATCGTTGTCCCCGGCTCAACTTCCAGTGTTTTACCATTAATAGTAACGTTTATCATACTTTCCCCCTTAGCCCTTTATAACCGCGTTGAATTTGCAGGTGGTCATACATTCACCGCACTTGATACATTTATCCTGAATGATGATATACGGAGGCCGTTTTTTGTCAGGATATTTTGCCGAATCTTCTGCAACAATACAGTTAGCAGGACATTTTTTAGCGCATGCTCCGCAGCCAATACACTTTGGCGCGTCAATGGTGAAGCTTAAAAGATTTTTACATTTGCCGGAGCGGCATTTTTTATCGTGTATGTGTTCGATGTACTCTTCGCGGAAATTCACGATGGTTGACATTACAGGATTTGCAGCAGTACAGCCAAGCATACAAAGCGACGCTTTTGTTATCGCGCGGCCGATATCTTCAAGTTTTTCGATATCCTTTTCTTCGCCCTTGCCTTCGCAGATTTTTTCCAGAAGTTTTAAGATTTGCGTTGTACCTATGCGGCACGGCGAACATTTTCCGCAGCTTTCATCGACGCAGAATTCCATGTAGAAACGCGATACGTCAACAACACAGTCATCCTCGTCCATTACAATCATGCCGCCGGAGCCCATCATGGAGCCGTTAGCTGTAAGCGATTCAAAGTCGATTGGAATATCAAGGGATTTTTCCGTAAGGATTCCGCCCGAAGGACCGCCAGACTGCACGCCTTTGAATTTCTTTCCGTTTCTTATTCCGCCGCCGACATCGTATACGATTTCGCGTAACGATGTGCCCATCGGAACTTCGACAAGGCCGGAATGTTCAACTTTTCCTGTAAGGGCAAATACTTTTGTTCCTTTGGATTTTTCCGTCCCGATTTTGGAAAGCCATGCGCCGCCCTTTGCGGTGATGACGGGGATATTTGCATAAGTTTCTACATTGTTAATAACCGTGGGTTTTTCCCAAAGACCTTTTTGCGCGGGGAACGGCGGCTTTGGAACCGGCATCCCTCGGTTGCCTTCTACAGATTTAATAAGAGCCGTTTCTTCGCCGCAGACAAATGCGCCCGCGCCGAGGCGGATTTCAATATCAAAATTAAAGCCGGAGCCAAGAATATTATTTCCAAGCAGCCCAAAGTCCCGCGCCTGATTGAGCGCGATTTTTAAGCGTTCAATCGCAAGCGGATATTCCGCGCGGATATAAACAAAACCCTGATTCGAGCCAATCGCCTTACCCGCAGTGATCATTCCTTCAATCACCGAATGGGGATCGCCTTCAATCGTGGAGCGATCCATATACGCGCCCGGGTCGCCTTCGTCCGCATTACAGATGATGTACTTTACATCGCCTGCCGCTTTGCGGGTTAAATCCCACTTCAGCCATGCGGGGAAACCTGCGCCGCCGCGTCCGCGAAGCCCGGAAACTTTTACTTCTTCGATAAGCTGTTCCGCCGTCCAGTCAAAAAGAACTTTTTCAAGTCCTGCATAACCGTCACGCGCGATATATTCATCGATGCTTTCGGGGTCGATAACGCCGCAGTTGCGAAGCACCACACGGAATTGCTTTTTGTCCGAAGGCTTGTCTGTTTCTTCATCGCTGATGATATCAATCGCAGGGCGATCAAGGCTGAGGGTTTCTACAACCTGTTTGCCGATTATGTGCTTTTGTACGATTTCCTTAACATTTTCCGCAAGAACGGGTCCGTAAATAACGGGTTTCATTCCCGGGACAAAAACCTCGATACTCGGCTCTGAATGACAAAGCCCCATACATCCGGTTTGTTTTATTACAACATTGTTAAGTTTATTTTCGCCAAGCTCTGTGGTAAACGCTTCCCATGTTTGCTTTGCACCTGCCGCAATACCGCAGGTTCCCACACCAATTACAACTTGAACTTCATTACTTTTTTTTGCCTGTAATTCGTTCTTTTTGGATTCTCTGTGTTTTCTAAGATCATCCAGGTTTATCTTTGCCATAT